>ERZ778518.1175-NODE-1175-length-19590-cov-4.486511_pt1 | contig 19590 bp, 19 predicted proteins | sample MGYA00510340_ERZ778518 | MGnify/ENA primary metagenome ERZ778518 (study PRJEB29527, sample SAMN07138967) | mouse gut metagenome | material: feces | host: mouse | place: China:Nanjing | collected 2016-01-25 ...
GCTGGACTGGGTGGAGCATATAAAAGAGCTGGGGGCAACCTGTGTGTTGTTTAACCCTCTGTTTGAAAGCGATGCCCATGGCTATGATACAAGAGACTATAACAAGGTTGATTGCCGGCTGGGAACGAAGGAAGATTTTCAACAGGTGTGCGAGGCTTTACATAAGGCCGGGCTCAGAATTATGCTGGACGGGGTGTTCAACCATGCGGGCAGAGGCTTCTGGGCCTTTGAGGATGTGCGGCAGAAGAAATGGGACAGCCCTTATAAAGACTGGTTTCACATCTCCTTTGACGGAAATACCAATTATAATGACGGATTCTGGTATGAAGCATGGGAGGGATGCAATGAGCTGGTCAAGCTGAATGTACAGAATCCCGCAGTACGGGACTATCTGTTTGAGGCGATCCGGGGCTGGGTACGGGATTACGATATAGACGGCCTGCGCCTGGATGTTGCCTATTGCCTGGACTTGGGATTTCTGGAGGCGCTGAGGGGGCTTGCCGATACCGTCAAACCGGAATTTGTTCTGATGGGAGAGACGCTGCACGGAGACTATAACCGTTGGATGCATGAGCGGGCCTGCCACAGTGTCACCAATTACGAATGCTACAAGGGTCTGTATTCCAGCTTTAATACAGGGAATATGCATGAGATTTCCTACAGTCTCAACCGCCAGTTCGGACAGGAGCAGTGGTGCCTGTATACCGGAAAACATTTGCTGAGTTTTGCAGATAATCATGATGTCAGCCGGATTGCCACGATTCTCGGTGATCAACGGCATTTGGAACCGGTGTATGGTATGCTGTTTGGCATGCCGGGTGTACCTGCCGTATACTACGGAAGCGAGTGGGGCATGGAAGGGGATAAGAAAAACGGAGATCCCACCCTGCGCCCTGCTGTGGAAAAACCGGAGACAAACGAACTGACAAAGTGGATTGGAGCGTTGGCAAAAGCCCGCAGAGAGAGCAAAGCGCTGTGCTACGGCAGTTACCGCAACATAATGGTTATGCCCAAACAGCTTATTTTTGAGAGAAGAACGGAGAATGAGAGGGTGCTGGTAGCCATTAATGCGGATGCGCAGACATACCATGCAGACTTCAATGCGGAATCAGGCATGGCTGTTGATCTGATTACGGGTAAGGAGCATGATTTCGGCGGCGGCAGCGATTTGCCTCCCTATTCCTGCTCTTTCTGGCTGACAGAATAGAAACGGCGGAAACCGCTGCGCGATGCCGGTATGCTCAGGGCTCGTCCATGACCTGGAAAATATAAAATTTCAGATAATAAGAGCTGTCTGATGCCCATAGAATGGGATGATCAGGAGCCTGGGTACGGAATTCCACCTGACGGAGCCGCCTGTGTGCACCATGGGCGGCTTCTTTGATTGTGCGGGCAAACAATTCCGGTTCCATAAAATGGGAACAGGAGCAAGTGACAAGGAAGCCGCCGTTTTTTACAAGCCGACAGCCCCGCAGATTGATTTCGCGGTAGCCTTTCACTGCATTTTTCACAGAATTTCTTGATTTGGTAAAGGCAGGCGGATCCAGAATGACTACATCAAAGGTTTCTCCTTCGGCCTCCAGGGCAGGCAGCAGTTCAAATACATCGGCAGTTTTGAATTTCACCCTCTCCTCCAGGTAGTTTAGCCTGGCATTTTCCTGCGCACAGAGGATGGCCGTTTCGGAAGCATCCACCCCCAGCACAGAGCGGGCGCCTGCAAGCCCCGCGTTCAGGGCAAAAGACCCGGTATGGGTAAAACAGTCCAACACCTTTTTTCCATGACAGAGTTTGTGGATGGAAGCGCGGTTATGCTTCTGATCCAGGAAAAATCCCGTTTTCTGCCCGTCTTTTACATCTACAATATATTGCACGCCGTTTTCCACGATTTTTACGCGGGTATCAAAGGGTGCACCAATAAAACCTTTGTGTCGTTCCATGCCCTCCTGCAACCTGACTTTAGCGTCACTTCTTTCATAAATGCCGCGTATGACAATGCCGTCATTTTTTAAGATTTCAGAAAGGGCGGACAGAATAAACGGTTTCCATCGGTCAATCCCCAGAGCCAGTGATTCCACCACCAGCACATCGGAAAATTTATCCACAATGATACCAGGCAGAAAATCCGCTTCTCCAAACAGAATACGGCAGCAGGCAGTATCGATGACCGATTTTCGATAGTCCCATGCGGCCTGTAAACGTCTGCGGATAAAATCTTCTGTAACCGGGCGGTCTTTATGACGGGACAAAATCCGGACCGTGATTTTGGAACGGGTATTGATAAATCCATATCCCAGGAAATAACCGTCGAAATCCTGGACAGTAATCATATCTCCGTCTGTAAAATCACCGTTTATCGTATCAATTTCATTGTCATAAACCCACATACCGCCGGATTTCAGCGTGCGGCCCTGGCCTTTTTTCAGAGTGACAATCGCGTTTTTTGTCATAGGAGATTCCTTTCAAAATTTGTCTAAACAACAAGAACCACCGCCTGATAATCCTCAAGTGTGACAAATGTGTTATTTTCTCCTGCAAGCATATCATAATTGTTTATGAGTACCTTCTTGCAGGGGGCGGGTAAAACCAAGGTTCGTGGCTCTTTCCGGAAATTGGCAAGTACCAGAAGTGTCTGCGACTGGCCGCGCCGGAAAAATGCCATCAGATTTTCTTCCTCTTCCATAAAAGGCTCCAACTCCCCATATACGATGGTATCCATATATTCCGGATGTTTTCTGAGAGAAATCAGAGCTTGATAAAAGGAAAACAGGGAGTTCTTATCATACAACTGATTTTTGGCGTTAATGGCCATATAGTTGGGATTGACCCGCAGCCAGGGAGTGCCGGCGGTAAATCCCGCGTTGGCGGTTGCATCCCACTGGAAGGGGGTACGGGCGTTGTCGCGGCTGTAAAATGACACACATGTCAGAGCTTCGTCTTCCGTCAGCCCATTGTGGCGCGCCACTTCATATTCATCCTTTGTACTGATATCATCAATTTCCGAGATCGAAGCAAAGGGCAGATTTTCCATTCCAAGCTCCTGGCCCTGATAAATCCAGGGAAGGCCCCGGAGCATAAAGGAAACTGTGGCCAGCAGCTTTTTGGCATGTACCGACAAGTCATTTGCCGGGATATAACGGCTGACCCCTCTGGGTTCGTCATGGTTTTCGATAATATTGGAAAGAAATCCCACGGGATTGATCAGCCGCTGGGCGCCAAAGCAACAGGACTTGTATGCCTGGGGCGTAATATGGGCAGAGTCATACCAGCCTTTCGGGCTTCCTCCCCATACAGCGGCGCGGAAATCAAACATCGTGGAAAAATAGCCGTCGTCTCCAATGAAATCTGCCAATTCCTCTTCCCGCACATTGAATACTTCGCCCACTGTGAAAGCGTCGTATTTCCGGAATACCCGATCCCGCATTTCGCCCAGGAATTCACCGATTCCCACGGCATCGGAAAGCATGGTTGTGACAGAGGCCAGACCGTCGTCCCTGTCCGGGGGATAGTTGTAATCGGTGAAGGGCAGTGCTTTTTTAATATTGATAATGGCGTCGATGCGGAAACCGGAAAGCCCTTTGTCCATCCACCAGCACATCATTTTATAAATTTCCTCCCTGAGGGCAGGATTTTCCCAGTTCAGGTCAGGCTGCTTTTTATGGAAGGCGTGGAGATAGTACAGGTCTGTGCCAGGGACAGGTTCCCAGACACTGCCGCCGAAGTAGCTGCGCCAGTTGTTGGGCGGCTGTCCGTTGACTCCTTTTTCAAAATAAAAATAGTCTGCGTAAGGGCCATAGGGGTCCTGCAACGCTTTCTGAAACCATTCATGTTCATCGGAACAATGATTGACGACGAGATCCATCAATATATGCATATCCCGTTTCCTGGCCTGGGCAATGAGCTCATCCATATCCTCCATGGAGCCGAAGCGGGGATCAATCTTGTAATAATCGGAGATGTCGTATCCCTGATCTGCCAGAGGGGACTGATAACAGGGAGAAATCCAGATGATATCTATGCCCAGTTCCTTTAAATAGTCCAGTTTGCGTATAATGCCGCGCAAGTCCCCGATACCGTTCCCGGTGGTATCCAGAAAACTTTTGGGGTAAATCTGATAGGCCACTTTACCGTGCCACCATTTTTTCTGCATACAATTTTCCTCCTCTATTTCATTCTGCGCATGGTGTGTCTGACTGACCATGTAGTCCGGAATAGTTTTATTGTAACGGCTTTTGGTGATAACTTCAAAGGTTAAACGCGTAACTGATAACAAAAATTGAATCTCAGATTTGTGGATAATGACGAAGAAAAAATAGTTTCGATTTATATGGAAAAAAGTCGTTTTAAGTAAATATATATAATAAAAAGTCGAAAAAATGAACAAAATTTTAAAAAGCTATTCCAAAATATAAGGGGCAGTGATATGATAAACAAAAATTCAATGGTTAATATTTCCTAAATGAGAGGATATGGGGGACGGTATGAGTGGTGGAAGCAGGCTGAACATGGGGGTGGCAATCCGAATTCTGGCAGCTTTATTGTTGGGGTGTTTTATGCTTCCTTCTTTTGGCGTGTCTGGCGGAGCCCATAGCGCAGAGATTACAGGCATTGCCCTGTTGACAGGGGCAGAGACGGGGGGCGGGCAACGGCTGCCGGCGAACCTGGGGATGTTGTTTCTTCTCTATATACCGGTGTGTATGTTTGTTGTCTGGTGTGTTTATAAGGGCAAACGGCAGAGAGAGGCAGCACTGTTATCCGTATTTTTTTCTGCCACAGGATTGATTGGGTGGGCAGTGGTGTCTGTGGGCATCCTGTTTTATTTGGGAGATTCAGATGTACATTTTATTGTGAAATCAGGATTGCTATGCAATCTTCTGGGATATGTCCTGGTGTTGATTCTGGCGGCTGTGTCCTGCATTACGTTTCGCAACCGGGATTTGTATATCAGCAGAATGTCTTTGCTGGGACCGGGCTTTCGGAGCAGACATGTTCCGGAGGCTTCAGGGTACAGTCTCTGCCCGAATTGCCGGCAGCCCATCAGGCCCGGCTTTGCATATTGTTCCCAATGCGGGGCCAGAGCCACAGGCAGGAAATTATGAGGTATAACGGAAGATGAAGGGGCTGTTGATTGGGAAAATTGCAGGAGCAGGCGCTCTGGGGCTGGTATGTCTGATACTCGCGGGTATGGCCCTGGGCTGTTTTTATAAGCGCCTGCGGGAGAAGCGGGAAATACGGCAGGCGGCGGAGAAGCAACTGCGGGAAGAATCCCTGAACCGTATGATACTGAATGATAACAGTTTGGGAACCGATCAGAAGAATGCGCACAACCCATATGAAGTGCGTTATGAAAACCGCCCCGGCGTACAGACGCAGGCTGAAAAAGCCAGAATGCTTGTCAGTCTGGAAGAGAAAAATGAATTGTCGGTCAAAAAATTTGTTCTGGACCCTGCGAACATCATTCATATAGGAAGCAGCCTGTGGGGCAATGAGATTGTGGTACAGGGAGAAGGAATCGGGGAATTTCACTGTGAGATATTTTCTGATGGCGGTAAGGTATATGTTCGCAGCAGGCAGCCGGGCTGTACTACGGTTTTGCTGCGGAAAAAGGAACGGGCGCTTGTGGACGGCCAGGGTCTGCGAATTTTGACCGGGGATAAAATTCTGATTGGGAAAGTGTCTTACAGAATTATACTGACAGTTGCATAAGAGAAAACAGGAGCGGGAAAATGGGTTATAAATTATCTGTATATGGAAGCAACACTTTTCAGGAGTATTTACTTCCAACGGTGGGCAATGCGGATTATTCCGTGCATTTGAACAGAAAGATTTTCCCGGAGCTGGCGGATGAAGAACTGAAAATGGAAGCTGAATTCGGCCGCTGGCGTTTTCTGGATACTGACAGATACCAGATTCTATATATAAACGGAAAAACAGAGTATACAAACGCATATCTGGAAGATCAGAACCTTTTATCCATTACCTTCCAAAACGGGTATATGGTTACTGTCCAGTTTATAGAAACACCGGCTGTTTTTACAGCGTTTTCCAAATATGATATCCGTGCCATGGAGAGAATTACGATTGGGCGGGGTGAGGAAAACGATATTGTCAGCACAGGTTCCAAACTGGTAAAGAGACAATGTCATGCAATCCTGGTGCGCCGGGAGGGCTTCTGGACTGTGGAAGACCACAGTGAGAATGGTATTTTTGTCAATTCTGTTGGAATAAACGGCAGCAAGCAGCTGGAATTTGGGGACTGCATCAGCATATTCGGGCTGTGCATCGTGTTTTTGCATGACAGTATTGCGGTGAATGACTGTCTTGAGACAGTGTATATAGGTACAGAGCATTTGCGCCGGTCTGTGAACGAGTCAGACAGTGGAGGGGAGACAGAGCCCTGCAGAACGGAAAAAATCCGCTTTCATCGTTCTCCCAGGCAGATATATAAAATAGATGATGACCCCATTGAAATTGAAGGGCCGCCACCGCTGAGACAGGAGTCTGGAAGGCCGGCGCTGCTTACCATAGGACCTTCACTGACCATGGCGTTTCCCATGCTGCTTGGAAGCGGTATGGCAATACTCAGCACCCGAATGAACTCCGGTGCGGGGAGTGCATTTATGTATACGGGACTGATTACGGCGGTTTCTTCCGCGCTGATCGGTGTGTGCTGGGCAGTGGCCAATCTCCGCTATGAAAAGAAGCGGTGCAGGGAGGAAGAACTTCACCGCTTTGAGACATATGGTGAATATCTGATTCAGTGTTCCAACCGGATTAAAGAAAAATACGACCGGAATACAGAACATATGAAAAAAATGTATTCACCTGCAACGGACTGCTGTGGCTATGACGAAAACACCGTATCCCTCTGGAACCGGAACAGCAGCCACGGGGATTATCTGACCTATCGGCTGGGCATTGGCAATGTACCGTTTCAGGCGCCCATTCAGGTACCGAAAGAGCGGTTTACCATGCTCAACGATTCTCTTTCGGAGAAGCCCATGCTCATCAAAAAGAGTTTTGAAATCTTACGGGACGTGCCTGTCTGCATTGACCTGCTGCGCCACCATCTGGTGGGGGTAATCGGCGGGGAAGGAAAACAGGGTGGCAGGGAAGTCCTGTATAATCTGTCCGTGCAGGCTGCGGTTTCAAATTGCTATACAGATCTGAAAATCATTTTCATTTATGATGAAAAGGAAGAAGAAGCGGGGGCGTTTCGTTTTGCCAAATGGCTTCCCCATGTATGGAGCGGGGATAAAAAGACGAGATTTGTGGCAGGAAACAAACGGGAAGCCAATGATGTGCTGTATGAACTGACCAATATACTGCGGATACGCATGGAAAATGCCCAGACATTTGGGAAGAAGAGCATTCCCAAACCATATTATCTTTTAATGGTGGCAAATCCGGAATTGCTGGAAGGAGAACTGATTTCTTCCTATATAATAAAGAATGAAGAATGCATTGGTCTGACCACCGTATTGTTGGTGGAAAACTATGAGGAACTTCCCAACGCCTGCGATTATGTGATCGAAAACAGCGACGCATTTCAGGGGATGTATACTGTTGCGGATAATCTGGAAGAGAGGATTCCCATCCGGTTTGATTTTGTATCGGAAAGTCAGTTGGAATATTTGTCCAGGACATTGGCTGACATAGAAGTAAACGAGGAGGAGCAGGGCGGGGAAATGCCTTCCGCACTGAGCTTTTTTGAGATGTATGGCATTCATCACCCCTCGGAACTTCATGCGGAAACAAGATGGCGGAAAAGCCGTACCTGTGATTCCATGAAGGCGTTGATCGGACAGAAGGGCGGCGGCGCCTGCTATCTGGATGTGCACGAGAAATACCATGGCCCTCACGGCCTGGTGGCAGGCACCACAGGTTCCGGGAAGTCCGAAATATTGCAGACCTATCTTTTGTCTCTTGCCATCAATTTCAGTCCGGACGATGTGGGATTTTTCCTGATTGACTATAAGGGCGGCGGCATGGCCAATCTGTTTGACGGACTGCCTCACGTGATGGGACAGATATCCAATCTTTCCGGCAATCAGGTACACCGCGCCATGGTTTCGATTAAAAGCGAAAACAGACGCAGACAGCGGATCTTTCATGAATATGGTGTAAATAACATCAATCTGTATACACGGCTCTTTCAAAACAGAGAAGCAGCCGAGCCGGTTCCCCATCTGTTCATTGTAATAGATGAATTCGCGGAACTCAAACGGGAAGAACCGGAGTTCATGAAAGAACTGATCAGTGTGGCCCAGGTGGGCCGAAGCCTGGGGGTGCATCTGATCCTGGCTACACAGAAGCCCGGCGGGACAGTGGATGATAATATCTGGTCCAATTCCAAATTCCGGCTGTGTCTTAGGGTACAGGACAGACAGGACAGCAATGATATGCTGCATCGTCCGGATGCCGCGTATATTACACAGGCAGGGCGCTGTTATCTCCAGGTAGGCAATGATGAACTGCTGGAACTGTTCCAGTCCGGTTACAGCGGCGCGGTGTATGATGAAGAAGTGGGTGAGGTTCGGACCGACATTGCCCGTATGGTCAGCACCACCGGCCGGGCGGCCCTGATCGGCAATTACCTGAAGATGAAGCGGAAGAACAGTGCCCGGCACAACTGGATTGGATCATTGCTGCAGGTCATGGAAACCGTTCTGAAAAGCACCTCTGTGAGATTGGAAGAGGTAGTGTCTGACAGGGATTTGGCGGGTTCCTTTGTGAAGGAAGTGTTCACACAATTTGCGAAACAGGGAATCGGATATCCGGAAAATGAACAGAATGAAAAGCGCCTGCATACGCTGTTGGAGATCTGGGGCAGCGTTCGCAGAGAGGATGTGGACACAGACAACCTGGTCCGTGAAATCATCGCATATGCCGAAGGGCATAGCCGCAGGCTTCCGGAAATAAAAGAAAAAACACAGCTGAATGCAGTGGTGGAATATTTACGCACAGTAGCGGAGGAAAACGGCTATGCTCATAATCTGACGCTCTGGCTGCCGGTGCTTCCCACAAAGCTGTATCTGGATGAACTGGAAGGCTGGCATTGTGATTTCAATGGAACGGACTGGGGTGCCAGAAGCGGTGCATGGAGCCTCCAGGCGCCGGTGGGGCGTTACGACGATCCGGTTAATCAGACGCAGGATACGCAGATTGTGAATTTTTCCCGAAACGGGCATTATGCACTGACCGGTATGGCGGGAAGCGGCAAAAGCACTTTTTTGCAGACCCTTTTATATGCTCTGACCTGTAACTATACACCGGCGGAAGTCAATCTGTACATACTTGATTTCAGCTCAGGGCTGCTGGATACATTTTGCGGTATGCCGCATGTGGGCGGTATGATACGGGAAGGAGAGGATGAGAAACTTTCCAAATTCGCCGTGATGGTGAGGCGTATGATTGCCCGGCGCAAAGAACTGTTGAAAGGCGGCAATTACAGCCAGTATGTGCAAAAACATAAAATTGCACTGCCGGCAGTGTTGATTGTAATTGATAATTGTGCAGGTTTCAGAAGTAAGACCCGGCAAAAATATGATGATTTACTGTTGCAGCTTGTAAAAGAAGGCGAGAGCTGTGGTATGTTCCTGATCATAACAGCCGGCGGGTTCGGGTCACAGGAGATACCTGTCCGGCTGGGGGACAATATCAGAAATGTAATTTCGCTGGAGATGAATGATAAGTTCCAGTATTCCGAAGTGCTGCGGAGATCCCGTCTGGACGTTTTGCCGGAGGTGAATGTCAAAGGACGGGGACTGGCAGGGAGAGGCGAGGACATCCTGGAGTATCAGACTGCCATGGCATTTAAGGCGGAAGATGATTTCCGCAGGATGGAATATATCGGGGAACTGGCGGAACGTATGCGAAAGGCCTGGGGCGGCGCAGGCGCGCAAGCCATCCCTGAAATTCCCGCAAAGCCTGTATGGAGTGAGTTTTCGCAGTTGGCCGAAGTTAGGCGGATGGCCGAAACGCCATACTTTTTACCCGTGGGGTACAATGCATTGGATGCTTCCGTCTATGGCGTGGATTTGCGGGAAATTTACTGTTATCTGGTTCTGGGAAAAGAAAAGAGTGGCAGAAAGAACTTTCTGAAGATTGTAACGCAGGCGGCAGCGATGCGCCAGGGGAAAGTAACACTGATTGATTTTAAAGGGGATTTACGTTCCTTTGCGGAGAAAACGGGGACAGATCTGATTGATACGGACAGAAAACTGTTTGACTTTTTCGACAGGCTTACCCCGGACTTCATCTCCAGGAATCAGTTAAAAAAAGCGGCGGAGCGGGATGGCCTGGAACATGAAGAGATTTACCGGCAGCAGCTTAGATGGCAGGCACAGTTTCTTCTGATTGCCAATCTGGCTGATTTTTTAAGCCATGTGGAAAAACCGGAGGAAGGCATACAGAGTATGAGCGGCTTTCTGGCAAATGTGCTGGACAAAGGGGCCTTGCACAATGTATTCTGGCTGGCATGCCACGCGCGGGAAGACTATGGCAGGATCAGCAACTATGATGTGTACAATCTGTTTATCCGTGACCGGCGTGGAATTCATTTTGGCGGCAATGTATCAAAGCAGGATATTCTGGACTTTGGCCAGCTGCCGTTCAAAGAGCAGGAAAAGAGCCAGAAGGCGGGTGTGGGACTGCTGCCTGCCAATGACGAAAGTGCAGACCGGATCGTGGTGCCGCTTTATAAGTAAAGAACCGGAGAGCGTCTGAGGAGGAGCATATGATACTGGTAGAAATCCATGTACCGGCAATGAATCGTGCATATGATTTTCAACTGGATGAAAATGCGGATATTGGTTCGGTGATTGACGAACTGGCAGAACTGATTGCCCGGAAAGAGCAATGCCGTCTGGAAAGCGTGGGAGAGCGGTTTTCACTGTGCAGCAGAGAATCGGAAAGGGTACTCCCCGAAGACCGGACACTGCGGGCGTGTAATATCCGGACCGGCAGCAGATTGATCCTGGTGTAGAAGCCACGAAGGAGGGAATGGGATGTTTCAGGTGGATCCAAAACCCATATGGCAGGCATACGAAACGTTGGGAGACGCAGCAGGGACATTGGGGACAGCAGAAGAGACGGTGCAAACCGTGCTTGGGAACCTGCAGTCCCTTCGGGGATTTGAATCGGCGGTGGAGCGCTGCAGAGGCCGGAAGGGGCGCCTGGGGCAGGAACGGGCACAAATGCGGCAGATGCGGGAAGGCCTTGCGGATGTGCTGGCGCATTACCGTTACCATGAAAACAGAGTGCTTGCCAACGGTGAACAGGGAATTGCCTGTCACAGGAAAATAAGAGCCGGGGAGGGCTGAAAATATGACAGGAGGGGAAATCGCAGTGAATCCGGCGCAATTAGCATCAGATATAAAACGGATGCGGGAAACTGCATCTGTTCTGCGCAGCAGATTACAGGAATTGTACCGGTATATGGAAGAACTGGATACCATGTGGGAAGGTGCGGCAAACCATGCTTTTCATATGCAGTTTGGGATGGATCGGGAGCAGATGGAACGCCTGTGCAGGACGCTGGATGGGATGATTGACTGTTACGACCATGCACAGCGAGAATACGGAAACTGTGAACGGGAGGTATTTGCCATAGTGGAGGATATTTCTGTTTAGAAAAGGGGTATGGGATGACAGCGGGCGATGTGGTATTAAAAGTAACACCCGAAATGCTGACAGAGAAAGCAGATCTGGCAGAAGAAACACTGCTGGAGGTACAGCGGACGCTGGAATCATTGGAGCAGACCGTGAAGCGGACCAGGGGATACTGGCTTGGCAGTGCAGGGGAACTGCACCGGAAAATGTACGAAGATGAGAAGACGGCTGCTGAGGAGATTTTACGGCGGCTTCAGTCACATCTCCGGGATTTGCATGGAATTGCGGGAACTTACAGGCAGGCGGAGGAGAATGTCAGAAGCATTGCGGACAGCCTGCCGGTGGATATACTGAGGTAGCAGGGAGAGGGCATGGCTGACAGGAAAGAGGCTGAAATAAATTTCAGAAAAGCTCTGGAACAGGCCGGAAAGCTGGAGGAGACTGCAGAAGCATTACAGCATGTATATAAAGAAACATTTGAAAATGCGATGCAGACGGTTGCGGAGAACTGGAAAGGGGAAAGCGCTTCTCTATATTTGAAAAAAGGGACCGGACTGCAGGAGGACATCCGGGAAATGGTCTCGGAACTGAGGACGATTGCGGAGGATATACGCAGAACAGCACGGCGGGTTTTGGATGAGGAAATGAAAGGCGGGGCATGATGGCGGAAATGGGTTTTCAGGCACGCTCCAGCCCCATACAGAACGGTATATGGAACAGGCAAAATATTTTATGATACAGGAGGGAAAAGATGGGATTGATTATGGTAACAGCGTCACAGCTGCGGAGCAGGGCAGGGGAACTGCGGGCGTTAAACGGGCGGTTTAAATCCTGCGTGGGACAGTTGGAGACGCAGGAGGGGACATTGGGAAGCCAGTGGGAAGGCGCAGCCAAAACGGCTTTTCACAATGCCTTTATGACCGATAAGGGAAAATGGGATGAATTTTATCAACTGATTGAAAAATACTGCGGTGCTCTGGAGGAAATTGCCGTCCGGTATGAAAAGGCTGAAACGATCAATGCGGATACGGCTACCATGAGAACCTACTAACAGACAACCAGGGAACAGGAGTATACGACAATGGATGGAATTTTAAAAGTCACACCGGAAACCTTAAAAAGCACTGCCGGTGAGTTTCAGAGCACCAACGGGCAGATTAAGTCCACCACAGACGAGATGGTGAATCTCATCAATGGAATGAAAACCATATGGGAAGGCACTGCAGCGGAAACATTTATTGCAAAAGTGGGCGGCCTGCAGCAAGATATGAATAAAATCCACAATATGATCAGCGAACATGTGAAAGATCTGACAGAGATGGCAGATACCTATATGAAAGCCGAACAGGCCAATACGCAGACAGGCAGCGCACTTCAGGCCGGTATACTGGAATAAGGGACATTTCGGCGGCGCATGTGTGTATGGACTGGATAACCGGTGGCAGGGGTCAGAGCCTGTGGCCGGTCTGAGGGCGGAGGGCCCGGAAAGCATTGGCGGCAAAATATGGGAGGTATGGATGGAGCAGGGAGCGGGGATTGCATCTGCCAGATTGCAGGTAAACACGGAAGAACTGGTGAGGCAGTCGGAAGAAATCGTCAGATACCGCAAAGAGCTGCAGGGACAGTTTGAGCGGCTGGAAGAGATGATCAACAGTTCGGGAAATTTCTGGATCGGAGAGGGCGGCAATGAGGCGCGCAGGAAATACCGGGCGAAAAAAGAACAGACCGGGGAAATTCTCAGACGGTTTGAGGAACATGTGGAAGATCTGAAAAAAATGGCCGGTGTGTATGAAGAAACGGAAGCCCAGGCGGAGCATATTGTCTGGAGCCTGCCCACCGGAATCCTGGACTGACGGAGATGGAATATGGCGGCAACAGAGATAAGCGTTGATATAAACAGGATAGACCGGATGACGGAAACTATGGCGGATTCGGTCAGTGAAATAAAAAGTACAATGCATCTGCTGATTGAAGGCATGGAATGTCTGGACAATATGTGGGACGGCATTGCCAGTATGGCGTTTTTCAGGCAGTTTGAGAATGACTGCCAGATGCTTTTGGAGTTTTGTGATGATTTGCAGATGTTTTGCGAATGTAATGACGAGGCGTCAAAAAGATACCTGGAGAATGAACGGAAGCTGAATGAGGCGGTTCGGGGATTCAATATATTCGTATTTTGATGGCGCCGGAAAAGAGAGAAAAGGGATATGTCGGATTTAATTGAACTGAATTTCAGAAATGCCAGAAAACAGGCTGAGGTTTTGGAACGGCTGGCACAGAGGCTGAAAACCATTTCGGAAAGTGAATATGAAGAAGATGTGGAAACTGTCTGTCAGTGCTGGAAGGGTGAAAATGCAGAAATTCTTGTGAAAAAGATGCGGGATTTTCAAAAGACGTTGAGCAAATCCGCCAGGGATCTGGACCGGGCGGGGAAAACCGTCTGTAAAATCGCAAAGACCAGCTATGACGCAGACCGCACAGCGGAAGCCATCGCACGGATTTTTACCGGTTAACGCAGGTGGATGGCAATGAAACACAGGGTATGGAATACGATCAGAATCACATGTGTGATCGCTGTCTTGTTTTTAGCGGGCGGCTGTTCAGGGCGGAGTCGGATAATGGATAATATGAATAAAAGCAGTGAAGGCGCGGAGCGCATCAGAGAAGAGGCGCTTGCGTATCTCGCGGAGCAGTATGATGACAACTTTACCATAACACTTTTGGAAAGCGCGGGTATTTCCATGGACTATGACAGACTGACGGTCCTGTCAGATGCGTATCCGGGAGAAAGTTTTTATGTGAATCGCTATGTGAAAGATGGAGAAGAGCTGTTTCGGGATAATTATTTTACATTGTATATGCGCCGGGATGCGGAGCAGTTTTTCTCGGATATGGCAAAACAGGTTAAGGAAGGGACGTCGGTACAGGTGAAATTGAAACTGAGCGTACGTCCTGAGACGATGACAGCGCAGTCAACATTTGCAGATATGGTCAGCCTGCATGGCTCTACCGAGCTATATATTTATTTGTATCATAAGGAAGCCTTTTCTAAGGCGGAACAAGATGCTTTTCTGGAGGCTCTGAAAGAAGCAGAATGCAGCGCTTCCATTATTTTTGAGCAGCAGGGCAGTGGGGTGCAGCAACGATACATGCTGAACCGGGAAATGAAACTGTATCAATTTTGAAAGCGTGTCAGGGAGATAGAATATGGCATTATCTGATAATGAACTGATTCTTCTGGACAATCTGATGTATTTTGACCAGGGAAGTCTGGACAACGGGATGACCGTCAGCGAAATTGCTGTCCGTATTCTGGATAAAGTGGCGGACCCTGGATGGGTGGCTGAGAATGATCGCTCTGCGCTGAATACATCGTCGGCTTCATGGAAGCGTATGGCGGAAAGCATTCTTTCGAACAGGGAGCTGGGCAGATATACGATATCAAACTGTGAAATGACATCGGATTCCGGGGACCGGCCGGTGTATGCAGCCTGTTTTGTAGATGACATAAATAATCCCACGGATGTGAATGTGGCTTTTAAAGGAACCACAGGCGGATATGAATGGCATGATAATGGCGAAGGCGCTTATATGACCGATACGAAGTGTCAGATGGAAGCTGCCGGGTATATCAACCGGCTTCCGGAGGCGTATGGAAACCATATAACGGTGACGGGTCACTCAAAAGGCGGCAATAAGGCGCAATATGTGACCATTACAACAGACCGCGTGGAAAGATGTGTCTCGGTGGACGGACAGGGATTTTCTCCTGATTTCTGCAAAAAGTACGCAGATCAGATTCAGGAGAAAAAAGACCGGTTGGTAAATATATGTGCAGACGGGGATTATGTCAATGCGATAGCCATCACCATTGCCAGACAGGTCTATATACGGACAGAAGGAAATGAGAATTATCACAAGCCTGATATTCTTCTGGATGAAAACGGGAATCTCCGGGAAGAAGGAAGCCCCAAATTCTGGCGGAAGCTCATCAATGAATATACCACATACATAACGGAAAACATGCCGGAACCTGCCAGAAGCTTTGTAATCGACGGCGTTATCGGGCTGGTGGAGCCGATCATGAGTGGGGAAGAATCAGGGGAAGGATGGATTCAGAAGGGAATCGGCGTCGCCGTTGCGCTGAAAACCATATTTGATCCGGACTATTTCCTGAAGCATTGGGCAATGAAAGAAGTACTGGAAATACTGGAAGTATGGTTTGACGAAGGAAAGGAGCTGTTTGGCAGCTTCCTGGAAGGGCTGGCCACGATGCTGTCGCCGTCCGGCTGGTATGACCTGTCACATGTTACCATTTATGTAAATATGATGGCGCAACTGGAGGGGAATATGAGGCGGTATGAGAGACAGTTGTACCGGATGGCGGAAGAAACGAGGGCTGCCAGGTGTGCACTCACGGGGATTTCCTATACAACCGTGCGGGTAAGTCTGAACGTTTTGATAAGGAAACTTGAGAAAGAAGCAGAAATTTGCGGTAAAATTGCGGAATTGGTGAGTATGGTGTGTATTTCCTATACACAGACGGATCAGGCTGTGGCAGCGGGTTATGGCCGGGGCTGAGCCAGGTGTTACAATCGATCAGCAGACCGGGATTCCTTTGCATGGGCATGGAAAAGAGGGATGGAAATGAAAAGCTGGCTGAAATATTGTATGGGTATTTTGGCGGGAATATTGTGTTTACCGGTGGTTGTATTGGGCGCGGATGACAAAGTTGCGGAAACTTTTACAGGAGAGAGGACGATTTCCATATATCTCAGGGATATGGACGATGTAGGGACGCTGAAAGCGCAGATTGGAACTTCTGTTGCGGAGGTCGTGGCGGCAGAAACGCTGAGGGATGCAGCCATACCGGTGAAAACGCTGATTCTGATTGACAATTCCGTTTCAATTGGAAAGGAACAGCAAAAGCGTACGATAGAGCTGGTACAGGATCTGACGGGAGGCGCCATGGAGCAGGAACAGATTGCACTGGCAACATTCGGAGAGGAGATCCAATATCTGACACAGTACAGCGACAGTTACAGTGAACTCAAAGAGGCATTGACCGGGATTACCTATGGAGATCAGGAAACCTGGCTGACAGATGTGCTGTATGGTGTTTTAGAGGAAGCGGCCTGGCAGGACGGGGAAGAAAACTTTTTCAGAATCGTCATTATTTCTGACGGGGTGGACAGTAAGCCTGTGGGCGTTACAAAGGACGAACTGTATCAATATATAAAAGAACAGCGGGTACCCATTTATACCATTGGCTGTCAGGGCAGCAACAATGAAGAAGCGCTGGAAAATATGTTTGCGCTGGCACGGATAAGCGGCACAGAGCCATATATGCTGGATGCGGTGGAACATACGCTGGATATTGTCAAAGGACTGGCAGCGGATCAGGATATCCTGCGTGTGCAGATTGCGCCTGAGGCCGGGGATATGGATGGCGGACGGAAAACAGTCAGAATCATAGCAGGGGACATGGCTGTACAGACAGAGATGCGTATGCCTCAACAGGTGTTGACAGAGGAACCAGACTCTGTGCAGGAGCCGGAGCCGGTGGTGCAACCGGAGCCAGAGTTCTCCGGGCCTGTGGACGTACCGGAACCTGAGACGCATTCTTCGATGCCGCTGATACTGCTGGGCGGCCTGCTTGGCCTTGCCATGTGCCTTTTCCTCACGGGTGTTTTTCTCCTTGTCCGTAAAAGGAAAGGTGATACGACAGCGGGATTTGAGAGCTATGGAGGCGGCACAAAAGCCGGCGGCCAGGGAGATGGGACGACAGTCCTGCTTGGAGGGAACCGGAGGAAATATGATCTGATACTGAGAGACGTGGAAAATCCGGCCCGGTCTTTTCAGACACAGATCAGTGAAGAAGCCGCGGCTTTGATTGGAAGAAATGAATCCTGTGATGTCTGTATTCACTATGACGACCGGGTTTCCGGCAAACACTGTGAAATTGGTGTCCGTGGCAACCGGTTTTATGTACTGGATCTGAAGTCTTCCAACGGAACTTTTTTGAATGAAAACAGAGTGATTACAGATTCGGATCTGATTGCAGGGAATATTTTGCGCCTTGGAGCGGTTCGGTTCCGGGTTGATATACGTTAAAAAGGAGTGCGGGAACCGGGTATCCTGCGTGGGGCAGTATGAAATATGAAATGGTCGGTTTGTGTGAAACCGGTTTGGTGAGAAATGTAAATCAGGACGCTGTTTTCTGGGGAAAAACAGAGTGTGGGGCAGTCTGCGTGGTGGCTGACGGAATGGGCGGGCACAGTCATGGAGAGGTTGCCAGCAATCTGATTAAGCAGACCGTTTTACAGTGCTGGGAGACTTTTACAGAAGAAAACTGCCGGAGAGGTTTCTGTGATATGCTCGATTACCTGAAATGTGAACTGGAAAAGGCCAATCAGGCATTGTATCAGGAATATGGTAAAAAAAGGATGTGTGGTTCCACGCTGGTTCTGCTCTTCTGTTTTCAAAATCAATATGGTATATTATATGCGGGTGACAGCCGTATTTATTTGAAAAAGGGGTTTTCGTTTATCAGGCTGACAACAGACGAAGTCTGGGAGAATCAGAAGAATATACCAAAGGAAGAACGCCAGAATACCAGCCATCCCAATTACGGGAAGCTGGTCAATGCATTTGGCTCTGAGGAAGATCTGCATATGCGTATGATGACAGATGTGCTCAGGGGAGGAGAACTGTTTTTGCTGTGCAGTGACGGACTGTATAAAATGTGCACGGATAAACAGATTAAGGCGGCCATGCGCAGTGTCCGCAGTGGGGGAGACGGAATGAAGGCCGCGCTGATGCGTCTGAAAGAGGAGACAGAAGAAGCGGGAGCAACAGATAATTTTTCTATTATTATGCTGAAGACAGACAGGGAGTAATCAGATGAATATACAGGACCTGTGTCCACACTGCATGAGAAGGCTGAAAAATAATCAGGTGAGATTCTGCCCCATGTGTGGAACGGACAGGACGAAAAAGGCAGTGGTAAAGCATCAGCTTGCCCCTTTTTCCGTTTTAAAAGATAAATATGTGGTGGGCGAGGTGATTGGCCAGGGCGGATTTGGCATCACCTATATCGGACTGGATACGACACTGGAAGTACGGGTTGCCATCAAAGAGCTGTACCCGGACGAATTCTGCACAAGGACGGTATCCGTATCCTCCAATGTGGAGCTTTACAAGGAGAGAGACCGGGAAATTGTTTTAAAATTGCAAAAAGATTTCCTCAGCGAGGCGCGCCGTCTGGGCAAATGCTGCGGACTGCCGGGGGTAGTTGGCGTGCGGGAGTATTTTGAGGAAAATAATACTGCTTATATTATCATGGAATATCTGGACGGTATGAATCTGGAAGTGTATACAAAGCGGCAGGGAGGGAAGCTGCCGGCCCGGATTCTGCTGCCGGCCATAAAGCCTGTTATGGCAACCCTGGTTAAAGTGCATGAGCAGGGGCTGATACACCGGGACATCAGTCCGGACAATATCCTCTGCCTGCCGTCAGGGGAGCTGAAACTGATTGATTTCGGTGCGGCAAGGGATTGTGATGCTGTGGATGAAAAAAGCAGGCTGCTTGCATTGAAGTATGGATATGCGCCGGAGGAACAATGCCACAGGAAGGGGATTCAGGGTCCCTGGACTGATGTATATTCTCTGGCGGCTACGATTTATAAGTGTCTGACAGGTGTTACGCCGCCTCAGTCTGTGGACAGAATGTATGGAGACGATTTGAAACGGCCCAATGCATTGGGGGCAGGCCTTACACCGCCGGAAGAAACTGCATTGATGAGAGCCATGGCAGTCTATGCAAAAGACCGTTTTCGTACCATGGAAGAATTTTACAATGCGCTGTATGGCACCGGGGAAATTCCTGCACCGGCCACTGCCCCGGGGCCAGTGGCAGCCACCGGGCAGGTATCCGCGGGCGGACAGACAACCGCTTCCACACAAAGAGGAAGGGGGCTG
>ERZ778518.1183-NODE-1183-length-19472-cov-5.607612_pt1 | contig 19472 bp, 16 predicted proteins | sample MGYA00510340_ERZ778518 | MGnify/ENA primary metagenome ERZ778518 (study PRJEB29527, sample SAMN07138967) | mouse gut metagenome | material: feces | host: mouse | place: China:Nanjing | collected 2016-01-25 ...
CCTAGTTGGTTTGGTTTTCTGATCACCTGTAAGGACGGAATTGACCGCAATAAGATTGTAAGATACATAGAAAGCAAGGGAGTTCAGACGCGTATGCTGTTTGCGGGAAATTTAACCAAGCATCCGTGCTTTGACGAAATGAGAAAAACAGGCAGGGGTTTCCGCGTTTTCGGTATGCTCGAAAATACCGACAGGATCATGAGGGATACTTTCTGGGTCGGCGTTTATCCGGGTATGAACGATGAAATGATAGACTATATGGCGAAGGTGATAATCGAAGCGGTAAACAAGTGATATATCGAAAGGAGTATATATGTATGATATAACTTTTTCCGAGCTGCTTAACGAGTGGCTGTTGTCGCAAAAAGAGATGCTCAAAGAGGGTACATATTACTCCTATAAGTCACGTATAACCTCCATGATAGCGCCGATTTTAGGCAACAAAAAAATCACCGAAATGACCGGCGAGGATATTACAAATTTCACATACGAGTTGCAACAAAAGGGACTGTCAACAAAGACGGTCAGGCTTGCGATTACGGTTGTGAGAAATGCGGTTTTGTTTGGCGTTGAGCGTCACGGAATGTCCGACATTATGCCCAACTCGCTTACGCTGCCGAAACAGAAAACCGTTGAACGTGAGCCGATTTCCGATGAGGAGCAGCGAAAATTCATAAATTATGCGTTATCTCATAATGTTCGTGTAAATTTATGTATGCTGTTGGTTCTTATGACCGGAATTAAGGTCGGCGAGCTTTGCGGTTTGCAATGGAAAGATGTTGACCTAAAACGAAACAGTATAAATATCTGCCGGATAGTTTATCGCACTTCCCGTCCGAAAACAGATAAGCAAGCTCAAGCGCTTGTAATCCAGGAGTGCGAGGAAGCGCGTGAAATTCCTGTTCCGAGTGTGCTTGCGGCGGAATTAAGCAAGCTACACAGCAAAAAAGCTGAGCATTATGTTTTCAGCGGTAAGGAAACTCCGTATGAGCCTAGAATAGCCCTAACTCATTTAAAGAAATTTCTCGCAAGATGTGGAGTTCATGATGTAAGTTTCAATGAATTACGTGATAATTTCATACAAAATTGCATTAACAATGGCTGTGACATAATGATGACTGCAAAGCTATTAGGCACTAACAGCTTGAACAAGCTGCTTAAGGACTTCGATTGGGGCGAGGTGCCATTTGATAAGACAGCTGAATTTGTAGAAATGATGGGTGGCAGGCTTATTGGCACAGGAAATGTACAAGCAAAATCATCCAACGAGTGTTAAGTAAATCCAATGAAATCCATCAGTCACGATGTTGCAACGCCGATATACTTTGTTTCCGTCATCAATCCATTGCTGATTGATATGTGGTACAAACCGCGTGTAAGAAAAGTCGAAACTGATAAAAAGGACGCGTTAAAATCGCGAATTACCCCCTTAATAATGGCTTGAATTATGCGAATTCATTCCTGATGAGGACAAGCGCAAGACGCAAAAGATTTTCACGGGTATACTCGGTACAAAAAGAAAGGCTGCACAAATCACTGCGCAGCCTTTTTAATGTTGCTTTTGAAAAATTAACCGAGCTTCTTCTCAATCATATCAAGCTGAGCCTTAAGCTCCGCAGGAACCTTACCGCCCTTAGCCTCGATATCCTCCGCATAGTAACGGCGCATCTCGGCAATCTCCTTGGTCCAGAGGTCCTTATCAACAGCGAGGAGTTTGGTCATGATCCCGGGAGTTACCTCGTCCTCGATACCCTTAATGTTGATGTCCTCAGCCTTAGGCAGATACCCGATAGGAGTTTCAACGGCGTCAACAGTGCCCTCGCAGCGCTTGATGATCCAGTCAAGAACGCGCATATTGTCACCGAATCCCGGCCAGATGAAGTGCCCCTCCTCGTCCTGCTTGAACCAGTTTACATTAAAGATCTTCGGAGCGTTTTCGCCGAGTTTCTTGCCCATATCGATCCAGTGCTGCCAGTAATCGCCTACATTGTAACCGATAAAGGGCTTCATAGCCATAGGATCGTGACGGAGCACGCCTACCGCGCCGGTAGCCGCAGCAGTAGTCTCGGAGGAAACAGCCGAGCCAACATATGTGCCGTGGTTCCAGTCAAACGACTGATATACCAACGGAGTTGTGGAAGCACGGCGTCCGCCAAAGATGATAGCCGAAACGGGAACTCCCTGCGGATTGTTGAACTCGGAGCTGAGACACGGGCAGTTTACTGCGGGTGCCGTGAAACGAGAGTTCGGATGAGCGAGCTTTTCACCGCCCGCGGTGAACTCCTTGCCGTTTACCTTAGCGCCCTTCCACTCTTCGGCGTTCTCAGGCGGGTTCTTATCGAGGCCCTCCCACCAAACGGTTCTGTCCTCAAGGTTGATAGCAACGTTGGTGAAGATTGCGTTCTTCTTGGTGCACTCGAGTGCGTTAAAGTTGGACTTCTCATTAGTACCGGGAGCAACGCCAAAGAAACCGTTCTCGGGGTTGATAGCGTACAGCTTACCATCGGGACCCTGCTTCATCCAAGCGATATCGTCACCGACTGTAAATACCTCATAACCTGCCTCCTTGTAAACAGCGGGAGGAATAAGCATTGCGAGATTGGTCTTGCCGCAAGCGGACGGGAACGCAGCGGTGATATACTTGATATCGCCATCGGGCTTCTTAACGCCCAAAATGAGCATATGCTCAGCCATCCAGCCCTCTTTCCAGCCCTGATAAGACGCGATACGCAAAGCGAAGCACTTCTTGCCGAGCAAAACGTTTCCGCCGTAAGCGGAGTTGATCGACCAGATCGTGTTGTCCTCGGGGAACTGAACGATATATCTGTTTTCAGGGTCAACGTCAGCCTTACTGTGCAGGCCGCGAACGAAGTCGTTGGAATCATCAGGCAGGTTCTTGAACGCCTGCTCGCCCATACGGGTCATGATATTCATATTCAATACAACGTAAATGGAGTCGGTGATCTCAACGCCTACCTTAGCGATAGGCGAACCGATAGGCCCCATCGAATACGGAATGATATACATGGTTCTGCCCTTCATTACACCGTCGTACATCGGGGTGAGCTTTGCGTACATCTCCTTGGGATCCATCCAGTTATTGGTAGGACCTGCGTTTTCCTTATTACGCGAGCAGATAAAAGTTCTGTCCTCTACGCGGGCAACGTCATTGGGCTTGGTTCTGTGATACAGACAGCCGGGGAACTTATCCTCGTTGAGCTTCTGCATCTCGCCTGTGGACAGCGCCTCGTTGGTCAGCTCGTCAAGCTGTGCCTTAGAGCCGTCGATCCATACCACCTTATCGGGCTTGGTCAGTGCGGTCATCTCTTCAATCCACTTTAACACATTGGGGTTTTTCGTCAGTGCCATAACAGTAATTCTCCTTCAACACACATTATTTGAGAGCGTTACAAATCGGCAGTGCCGACAGACAAAACTCTCTCCACAAATACCATTATACACGATATTTTTCAAGTTGTCAAGGAAATTTCTCAATTTTTGCAAATTTTTCACTTGAAATTATGGTAATAATATACAAACACAGATATGCTTATATATCAAAAACGGCATAGCAAAGACGGAGCTCCGAGCATATGGAGCTCCGCCTGTTTGGAAATTAGGAAGATTTATTTATTTTTTCTTGCGTGTCACAATAACGGCTCCCGCCGCGAGTACGGCAGTGCCAACAACCGCGGCTATGCCCGCCGTGCCCGTATCGACGTTGCTCGGCTGAGACGCGGTCGGCTCGGAGCTGACGGGCTCGCTTGCGGCAGGCTCGGAAACGGGCTCAGAGCTTGCGGGTTCGGAAGATGTCGGCTCGCTTGCGGGATCGGAGCTTGTCGGCTCGGATGTATCTGTTTTACTTATTTCCTGCCATGTAGCCGTAACCTTTTCAACATAATCCATGTCAACGGTTTGGCCGTTGCTGGAATAGTAAGAAAAGTTGCTGCCCGTGATGTTATAATCGGCATCGTAGTCATAATAACCCGCAGCTACAGCAGAAACCACAGCATTTTCAAAACCCATGAATTGTGTAAGATACTGATCGTGGGCGGGGAATTCTACCAAAAAGCCCAATTCACCGTTAAAGCCTTCAAAGCTTAACAAATTACAGTTTAATTCTTCAAGCATTGTTCCGCCCGCATCCATAACTTGGCATATCGTTTCGTTGTTTCTGTTAAACACTTGAAAGCCCAACTGATAAATGCTGACTAATCCGTCTTTCTCAAAATTAACTGCAACCGCCGCAACAGGACGCTGACTAGTGTCATTGGAAATTTCCTCGGGCAATCCCACGATACGCAGGTAATATTTTCCGTCGTTGCCGTTTACTCCGCTCACCTTATACTCCGCCGAAGCCGTCACCGCCATACTTGTCATTACCGCTGCCGCTGCAAGGCAAGCAACGGTTTTCTTAAAAATGTTCATAATTTTTCTCCTTTATTTTACATTTTTCGCCCCCAATCGGGCATAATTGTAAATAGACCATATGGTCTATACATATTATAGCACAAACGGAAGAACTTGTCAAGACCGTTCGGTCTAATTACTTTAAAATATTTTTAAGAGGTGAGATAATGAACAGATTAAAGGAACTCCGCGAATTTCACGCGCTTACGCAGCAGCAATGCGCCAAAATCGCATATATAGCCAAGAAGACCTACGAACGCTACGAAAGCAACGAGCGTGTCATGCCGCTCGATACCGCGATCTATTACGCCAAATTCTACAAGGTAAGTCTTGACTACCTTTCGGGTCTCACGGACGAACTCTTTCCCCCGAACGGACGAAAAGCCGAACCGACCGACGACACGGACAAAATAGACCCGCAGCTGCTGTTCGCGATAAAGCGCATTCCCGAAAGGCAACAGAAGCTCTTGGCGGGATTTCTGAATTCCATTGTAAAATAAAAACACTCCGCGAACCGCAGAGTGTTTTTGTATTTATCGGATAAAACATTATGCCCCCGCGTTTCCGTGGGGGCATAATGTTGGTTTGGTTGGTAATTATATGAAAAGGGTGGTTAGCAATTTTAATGCACAACCTGTGCTTTATGTTACATATTTTAACAGTTATGTATGATATTTGTAAGTTGCTTTCGTGAAAGATAAGTGAAAATTTTATGCGCATATGAGGTATAAAACATCAGCCGAGAGAAATATTCGTTGTTCTGTACAGTCCGCCCGCTTGCTCAAAGGCAATGTTGAGCAACAAGCCGTTTTTTTCGGCGGTTATGCGGTTTGGCTCGACATTAAAATTGTAGCCGTTCATATACAGCATTCCCGCCGCGAGCAGCTTATGGTCGCAGTAGAACGCACCGAGCACCTCCATAAACTGCTTTACCAAGGCGTCGAGCGGCATAGGCGCGAAAACCTCGTCGGGCAGCTCGTTGACTTGCACGAAAAGCGCTCCGCCGTCATACGGGCAGCGGTAATAGCAGGCGTTCTTTTCGGCGGCGCAGACGGTCACCATTGAAAGATTGTGACCGTTGTGAAGCTCGTCCAGCTCAAATTTTGCGGTCGTGAACTCGGCGCAGTACCCGAGAGTGCGCTTGGCACGTCGTGACGGTGCGGAAGCATTCTCGGGAAGACCGCTTTCGGTATGCGCCCACCCCCACAGCCATGTACCGCCGATCTCGCTTTCCGTACCGATTATTCCACACGGAAACTCGCGTTCGCCGAATTTGATCATGCTATGCATCGGGTTGACGTTCCAACCGTCGCTGCCAATCACCGCGCCGAACGCGTTCTGCCGTGCTATCGCCGCGCCTGCGGACAGCGACAGCAGACTTAAAAAGTCGCTTTTATCGAAATCCACGGGGGTCGTAATAATAGTTCTTTTTTCCATATTCCACCTCAGATGTTTTGTCCGAACTTGCGCAGAATGTCGCGCATCAAGTCCTTATCGACCTTCCACAGCTTTGTTTTGCCGCGAGGCAGGTCGTCCACTCGGTACTCAAATCGCAGATAGATCTCACTGTAATCCTCTTTGTAATAGAAAATACACAGCAGATATTTTTCCTTTGTCGCGTAATAGTTGACGGGAGCATAGTCTAACGCGGAGCGCAGATCGTCATCCATTGCAGTTTCGACTTGCTTTAATGGCACCGGTTCAAACTGCACCTTCTTAGTAAGCGGCAGACTCTCGGCGCGTTTATCCTCTTCGGATCTTATATTTTTTTTGAATAGTCCGAACATAATGAATTCCTTTCATGACCTTGTAAATCAGAATTTATGTGAACAACTAAATAATTTAACTCTCGTCAATGCTTGAAGGTTATTAAGCTAAACAATAATTTGTTTTAACATTACCTTAATAATTATAACATAATTACAGATATTTTGCAATATTTTTATATAAAATCCCGTAAAATCATTTATTGGCTGCTGTATAAAATTGACAATTTAGAACAATAATATATATAAATGTTTGTGCTATTATACAATTTTTTTCAAAAAATACGTAATACCCCTTGATTTTTTTAAAATATGGGTTAAAATATAATTAGCACTCGGGAAATAAGAGTGCTAATATTAGGTTTTGCACATTTATTTCATTAGGAGGAAATATATATGACAATCAGACCTTTAGCAGACAGAGTAGTTATCAAGTCGGTTGAGGCGGAGGAGACCACAAAGAGCGGTATCATCCTTACTGCCGCAGCTCAGGAAAAGCCCTCTATCGCCGAGATAGTTGCGGTGGGACCGGGCGGTACCGTAGACGGCAAGGAAGTAGAAATGTTCGTCAAAGTTGGCGACAAGGTTCTTATCAGCAAGTACTCGGGTACCGAGGTCAAGGTTGACGGTGTAGAGTACTCTATTGTTAGACAGGACGACATTCTCGCCGTTGTTGAGGAGAGCACCGCAAAGTCCGCTCCCAAGTCCGATTTGACTTCCGTGGCAAAGAAGCCGGGAAGAAAGCCCGCCGCAAAGTCTGCGGCAGCTAAGACCGAGCGCAAAAAGCCCGGACCCAAACCCGGAGCAAAAGCGGCTAAGACAACAGGCGCAAAGCGCGGTCCCAAGCCCAAGACTGCTAAGTAATTCAAATTGACATAAACATTAGGAGGAGATAACTATGGCAAAGGATATCATTTACGGAGAAGAAGCAAGAAAGGCTCTGCAAAAAGGCATAGATACTCTCGCGGATACCGTTAAGATCACTCTCGGTCCGAAGGGCAGAAACGTTGTTCTGTCCAAGAAGTACGGCTCTCCGCTTATCACCAACGACGGTGTTACCATCGCTAAGGAGATTGAGCTTGAGGACGCTTTCGAGAATATGGGCGCGGCTCTCGTAAAAGAAGTCGCTACAAAGACCAACGACGCCGCAGGCGACGGCACTACCACCGCTACCCTGCTCGCTCAGGCTCTTGTTCGCGAGGGTATGAAGAACATCGCCGCGGGCGCTAACCCGATGATTGTTAAGAAGGGTATGAAGAAAGCTGTTGACGCGGCTGTTGAGGAAATTAAGAAGAACTCCAAAAAGGTTGCCGGCTCTGCGGATATAGCGCGCGTTGCCACCGTTTCCGCGGGCGACGAGTTCGTAGGAAAGCTCATTGCTGAGGCTATGGATAAGGTAACTGCGGACGGCGTAATCACTCTTGAGGAGAGCAAGACCGCCGAGACCTACTCCGAGGTAGTTGAGGGCATGCAGTTCGATCGCGGCTATATCTCGCCGTACATGGTTACCGATACCGATAAAATGGAGGCTGTTCTCGATAGTCCGTACATTCTTATCACCGACAAGAAAATTTCGTCCATTCAGGACATCTTGCCGCTGCTCGAACAGATCGTACAGTCGGGCAAGAAGCTCCTCATCATCGCGGAGGACGTCGACGGCGACGCGCTGACCAATCTCATTTTAAACAAGCTGCGCGGCGTATTCACCTGTGTTGCTGTAAAGGCTCCCGGTTTCGGCGACAGACGCAAGGAAATGCTCAAGGATATCGCTATACTCACCAACGGCGAAGTCATTACTGATGAGCTTGGACTTGATATCAAGGAAACTCAGATCAGCCAACTCGGTACCGCTAAGCAGGTAAAGATCACCAAGGAGAACACTATTATCGTTGACGGCGCGGGCAAGACTGCGGATATCAAGTCTCGCGTAAACGAGATCAGAAACGCTATCGAGGCTACCACCTCCGAGTTCGACAGGGAGAAGCTTCAGGAGCGTCTGGCTAAGCTCTCCGGAGGCGTTGGCGTTATCAAGGTCGGCGCGGCTACCGAAGTCGAGATGAAGGAGAAGAAGCTCCGTATCGAGGATGCTCTCGCGGCTACCAAGGCAGCCGTTGAGGAGGGTATCGTTGCGGGCGGCGGCGTTGCACTTATCGACGCTATGCCTGCTGTCGAAAAGGTAATGAATACTCTCGAGGGCGACGAAAAAACCGGCGCGTCTATCGTGCTCCGCGCTCTTGAGGAGCCTATCCGTCAGATCGCGCTGAACGCGGGCGTTGAGGGCAGCGTTATCATTGACACTATCGTCAAGAAAAAGACCGTCGGCTACGGCTATGACGCTTACGGCGAGAGCTACGGCGACATGATCAAGAAGGGCATTGTCGATCCCGCCAAGGTAACTCGTTCCGCATTGCAGAACGCTTCTTCCGTTGCCGAAATGGTTCTCACTACCGAAAGTCTTGTTGCAGATAAACCCGAGCCCGAGGCTCCCGCTGCACCCGCCGCACCCGGAATGGGCGGAATGTACTAATCCGGCAATTTGCATTAGCATTACAGGCTGCGTCAAAAGCGCAGCCTGTTTTTTTAGGAAGAATATATCATGTACAAAGAAATAATTGATTTATCCGAAAAAGCTCTTGACTTTAACGCCGCGTAATGGTTTACAATTAGAGAAAGGAGGTCGATATTATGAAAATGCTTATCGGCGAGATGGCGAAGAAAACCGGCGTTACCGTACGCACGCTACAATATTACGACAGTATAGGACTGTTGAAGCCCGCTGAGGTGAGCGAAAGCGGGTATCGTTACTATGACGAGCATTCACTTAAAGAACTGAGGAGGATCCTGCACTACAAGGAGCTTGGATTTCCGCTGAGGGAGCTTTGCGCCGTGGATATGCCGAGCAGCAAACTGCTGGCGAGACGGCGCAGGCTTGAGGAGGAAAGGTCGCGTATCGAACGGCTTATCGGGCGCGTAGACGGGGAGCTTTCACGGGCTGCCGCCGTATCGCCTTGGTTTGACAAGATATGCCGCGACTATAATTACAGCGGGTTTGCCTATTGCCGCGGCTCGGACGACGAATATTTCGCCGCATGGGGATGCGCAGACTTTGAAAACGATATCGGTTTTACGCTGCGCTGCCGTTTTCCGCTAGGGTGGGTCACGACACAGCTTACTGCGTACTGTGTCTTGTTATTCGCGGAAAAGGCGCTGATCTCGCTTGACAGCGCGGTATCGGAGCATTTTCCCGAGACCGGCGGCGCGGACGGAGTAACGGTACGTGATCTTCTGAATATGACATCCGACGTTCAGAACGATAAGCTTTACGAGGAGTGGAACGAGCAATATACAGCGTTTTCGGACTTGACGTGGGAAGCGACGGAATACAGAACGCTTCAGCGCACTTATACGCCGTGTGATATTATTGAGAAAATTACTTTTGGTAATAAACGAGAATTTTGCGTTAATATGGCAAACTATGATATTTTGCGGCTGATTTTGGAAAAAAGCGCCAATTTGCCGTTTGCGGATATTCTCGAGGAATATATCTGCAAGCCGCTTAGAATGCTCGATACGACGTTTTCGGGCAATTCGGACACTGTGGCTTATAGCGGCGCAAAGCGTGTTGAGGGAGAGTTCCCGAATGAAGTCGTAACCACCGCCGAGGACTTGGCAAAATTTTATGCGGCAATTCTTGACGGCGGGCTGCTTCCGTTGAAGAAATATCTGCGTGAAATTCCCGAGGGCGGATTTGGCTGCGGCTGGTATTGCGTCGACGGCGTACTCACTCATAACAGCGACTTCGGCGGCTTTGCGCTTGAGACCGAGCTTCGCCCCAAGGATGGCAGAATATGGATAAATCTCCGCAACAGGCTGCCCGTTCCCGACAACGGCGACCGAATTATGTACTACGACGTGAAAAACTGTGGAGACGGTTATGTCAAGCTGGAGACGTGGGAAACCGATAGCGGTGCGGAATTCGGCGTGTATTCGATCAAAGTTTTCGACCGTGCGGCAAACGAGCTGTATGCCGCTGACAACAACGGCAAATATTTCATTGAAATAAAGAATACGGGGGAAAAGCGTCAAGCGGCTGAATTTGCCGAAAAGTACTTTTACGAGTTTGATCTGAAAGATATCCTTGGCGAAAAATTCCGCACGGATGTGACTTATTTAATTGAGGCGAGGGCGCACTGCGGTACGCTGAAAGCCGCTCAATTGGGTTGTGTTTACCAAAACGACGGCAAGTGGATAAGCGGCGATTACTGGGTTTTCCGCGCACCCTGGCAGGCGTATGACTTGTTTCTGGAGCAGCTGAATATGAGCCGCATAATTGAGTAATATTACCCAATCTTTTTGAATAAAATATTCAAAAAGGAGTGAAAATCATGGGAAAGATCAAATCCGTTCTGATAGGCGCGGCGGCGCTTTGCTGTCCGTTTCTGGCGGGGACAAGCTCCGCGGTCGGAGATGCTGTGCGCTCGGCGGCTTATTATTCCACAGGAGCTTTCACGTCTGTCGACGTAGGGAATATTCACGGGGATAACGCTAATAAAGGCGACACGTCCGAGGATAATTCGGGGGGCACTGTCTCCAAGCCCGTAATCACATCAACAAGTACCGGCAACTCGTCGATTATTAGTTCTCCGCTCACCTCAACAGTCACGGGAAGTGCGGAAAATCAGCCGCCCGCGGTCTCGGACGAGCCTGTCATTGACGAGCCGCCTCAAAAGCTCGGCAAGGTGATAACGCTCAACCGTCCCGAAAGCACTGACGACACGGACTACTCGGCGTTCACGGACAACGACGGCAAGATATACCGTTATAATTTCGGGAAGTCCAAGTCGACCGAGTACATAACTCTCAGCAGCGGCGCGCAGGTGCGAAACTGCACGGAAATGACAAACGCTGAGCTTTCCGAGGCGGCAAAGAACATACCGTCGTTCGGTGAGCTTGACAGCGAACAGCCCTCGGTGCTCATCTATCACACTCATACAAGCGAGAGCTTTTTGCCGTACGGGGACAGCTTTGACGCGGATTATCCGCTGCGCTCGGGCGACCCCGCAAAGAATATGACGGCGGTAGGCGACGCTATCTGCGATAGCCTTTCAAAACGCGGTATCGGCGTTGTTCACGACTGCATGGTGTATGATTCGCCCATGTTTACGGGGGCGTATTACCGTTCGGCGGATGGTATGCTGGAAATTCTCGAAAGGTATCCGAGCATCAAGATCATCCTAGATATTCACCGCGATGGTATTACCAACGCGGACGGCTCGCTGGACGCTCCCGTCGCCGAAATAGACGGCAAAAATGCCGCACAGTTTATGATAATCTCAGGCTGCGACGACGGTGAAATGGATATGCCCGACTATATGGAAAATTTCAAGCTCGCGTGTCTGCTCCAGAACTGTGCGGAGGAGGCGTATCCCGATCTGGCGCGGGCGGTACTGTTCGACTATCGTAACTACAATCAGAGCCTGTCAACGGGTGCACTGCTGATAGAGGTCGGCAGTCACGGTAATTCGCTTGACGAGGCTTTGTACACGGGTGAGCTGCTCGGAAATGTCATCGCGGACGCTCTTGAACGCGGAGAATAAAACGGCATTTTGCCTTGGTATTTTAGCAACAGATATTTTGATGTTGCAAAGGAAACTTCATATGGACGGAGGTATATTAAGGGAGAAATGCGTTGATGTTCCGGACGAAGAAGAGTTAGATACCAAAAAGGCTGAGTTGCACGAAACGCTGTAACACGACATATGTTCCGAACGATACATAATGCTCATGATAACATTTTACGGCATACTTGACCTTATAAAAGGCGGTGCATGAAAACACCGCCTTATCTTCTTGATTCTTGCCGACTGAGGTTTTGTTATCCTTTGCTCTGCGGCTTCTGTCTCGCTGCCGCCTTGCGTATCAGCTCGAACGGCAGATCCTCCGTACTTATTTCGTGACGGAATCTCGGGTATAAGAATTTGTATTTTATTATCCCGTAGTTTGTTGTGATCTCTACATTATAGCCGTTATCAAACCACAAAAATTTCAGCTTAGAATAGGACACTCCGGCGACCTCGCTATAGAAGATATGCTCCTCGGGCATATTTTTCGCCGTGACGACGAACTCTCTGCCGTTGGCCTTGTAGCTGTATTCCCTTCCCTGCCGTATGCACTTGATAATGACTATGGATATCACAAACGAAAGTATCGCGGAGACCACCATTACGACTGCCGAAATATCGCCGAAAAAAAGATTGACAAAGCCCAATGGCAGCAGAATTGCTGCATACAGCGCCCAAAGCAGCAGAGGCACGGAGATTACCCAAAGCCATACGGTCTGATTTTTGGTCAGCGCCACATGAAACGTTCCGCGTCCTATTACATCGTTGAACGAGACCTCTCTGCCCTCCTCGTTGATGTACGTTTCGGCAGGCGCGAGCACCTTGCCGTTCTTGCCAAGAGTCGGCATATCCGCAGCGTAACCGCCAACCGATGGGGACACCTTTTCCATTACCTTTGAAATATCGCAGTCGCCCTCTATGCCCTCGGGAATAACAGGAGCGTTGGACGCGCGGGCTTCCTGTTCGGCGCGGTAGGCTCTTACGGCGCGGGCGGTGTTGCGGTCATCCTTGGCAAGGCTTACGCCGGGCATTTCCGCATCCTTTCCCAAAAGCTCCGCCATTCGGTCGTAGACATCCTTTTTTCCCTCTTTAGCCTTGGCAATGTCCTCGGCGCCTATGGGACTGTTGTTTTCTCCTACGGCGTTCATATCCGCAAGCCTTGCGCGCTCGTTATACTCGGCATTGCGAATCATTTCGGCGCGCTCCCTGATAATGTAGAACGGAGTGTTCTTTTCGGACAGAAAGCCGTCGAACGTTATCGCGTAGCTCTCATCAGCGCCGTTTACTCTTACAGTGACATCATAGCCGCAGACCTTGCCGAAAGAGGTGCGCGGGATAAAATGAACGGTCTGTACCTCATTATAATAGATCGTGTGGATATCGCCGCCTATCGTCAGCACCATTTTTTCGTCGTTGGCGGTGTATTGGCATTTGTAGCCGCTTGTCACGGTACGTATGCTGAGTATGGCAATAAGTACGCATACCACGATGATTATCCCGATAACAACAACTCCTATCAGCGCAAGCAGGAGCTCTCCGTTTGGCAGCGACGGAAGTATCTTCCGATAATATCCCATAACTATAAGTACGGCAATAGCAATTACGCTTATTGCCGCGGCTATTATCAGCGCTGTTACGATGTGTGCGCCCTTGTACGGCGCTTTGAATTCGCCGCTTTCACTGAACCCGAAGCGACCTCGGTCGTTGGGATTTATATAATTTCTGCCTGTCATTCAGACAACTCCCTTCTTTCATTATATGACAAATCAGGATTCAGCCAAAGCAAACCCGCAGCTGCGCTAAACAATTATTTACATTATTGTCAAACATATTGATTTACCTATAGTAAGTATACCACACGTTTATTTTGATGTCAATATATTAACCAAAAATTTCTTTACAAACGAATAAAAATTGTGTAATTTAGGCATTGAATATATTTAACAAAAATAATATAATAAGTTTGGTAAATAAGACGAGAGGTGTATTATTTTGGAAGCGTATGAGTGCTTTAAAGATCTGGCGATAATTATTATTGCCGCAAAGCTGCTTGGGCTGGCAGCTAAAAAATTGAAAGCGCCGCAGGTCGTCGGACAGATTGCAGCGGGACTGCTTATTGGTCCAAGTGTCCTGGGACTGGTGGGACAATCGGACTTTATTGTCATGCTTGCGGAGATAGGCGTGGTTTTGCTGATGTTCTCGGCGGGACTGGAGACTAATTTGAGGGAGCTTGTCAAATCGGGACCGATTGCGCTGTCTATTGCATGTGCGGGTGTATTCGTACCCATGGCGATGGGCTGGGCATTGTACGGATGCTTTTTCGGGTTCGCGCCGATAGGTTCGGACGAATTTTTCCGCGGCTTGTTCATAGGCACGATAATGACCGCAACTTCCGTCAGCATAACCGTTCAGACGCTGCGCGAGTTGGGACACCTGAAGAGCAAGGTCGGAACTATCATAGTCTCGTCGGCAATCATAGATGACGTTATAGGCATTATCGTACTGACATTCGTAATCGGTTTCAAATCAGCCGACGCAAAGCCTCTGGACGTTGTGGTCAAGACGGTACTGTTTATCGCGTTCAGCTTTGTAGTGGGATTTTTGATATATCTGTTGTTCAAGCTTCTTGACAAGCGCTTTTTCCACCACCGCATGATACCTATCTTCGGACTGGCGCTGTGTTTCTTTATGGCATACTGCGCAGAGAAGTTTTTCGGTATCGCTGACATCACGGGTGCATATGTGGCGGGAATAATCCTCTGCAACCTGCGCGACGCGGAATATATCGCAGGAAAAATGGACATTTCCAGTTATATGCTGTTCGGTCCTGTGTTCTTCGCGTCAATAGGGCTGAAAACCAACTTCGATGGTTTCACGCTCAATCTGCTGTGGTTCTCGCTGGCGTTTGTAGCGGTGGCTATGGTGGCAAAGGTTATAGGCTGCGGATTGACCTCCAAGCTCTGGAAATTCAACACCAAGGACTCGCTTAAGATCGGCGTAGGCATGATGACCCGTGGAGAGGTCGCGCTCATCGTCGCGCAGAAGGGGCTCGCTGTCGGAATGGTGTCGCCCGAGTATTTTACCTCGGTGATATTGCTGATACTGTGCTCATCCGTCGTCTCGCCGATACTGCTGAAGCTGCTGTACAGAGGAGAAAATAAACCCGGACATATCCTGACAACAGGCGAAAAGATGGATATTGACGAAACGGATGAAGTGTATGCAGAATATTAGAGCGTATTCACAATAACCGAAATAGTGGCGGAGGCAGTTTCATATATACCCGAAACCTGCTGTGGTTCCCATTGTGCAAGCATTTCACTTTACCTTGTTACATTGCGTGTAGGATTATAATGCGGTTGATAAACTTTTTTTCTACTATAATATTCATAAGAAACAAGTACTTTCCGGTGGATTGGGAGTTATGAACTATTTTACGACCTTTTGCCCATCTTCTCGCTACTTTATTATCTACTATATTATTATAGTAAAAAACAACTACAGAATTTTTTTGAAAAAGTACTTGATTTTTTATGAAAATTGTGATATAATAGATAAGTGCTAAAGTGAAAGCGGTAGTTGATAGTGTTTTTCATGTTTCAGACTTTGTTGCATTTTAAAAGAGCACTGTTATCTGTAAGGCTTCGTTAATCTGTTTATTGCATATTGCTTTTGACACTACACTGTCACAGCGTTTTCGGTAACTTAAAATCTCGGTCAAAGTGCCGTGTAACTACATATTTGACCACTTGGGTGAAAAATCCATATTTCGAGGCGTGGCTCAGCTTGGTAGAGCGCTGCGTTTGGGAGCATAGAACCGTCGGAGCGCGTCGTAGAGCCGTTTGTTGCATATTTCCTTTGACACTACACCGTTACAGTGTTTTCGGTAATTTAAAATTTCTGTCAAAAATCCTTTTGACCACATGTTTGACCACTTACACCAAATTTGTGGTTAAAAAATCCATAATCGAGACGTGGCTCAGTTTGGTAGAGCGCTGCGTTCGGGAGCATAGAACCCTCGGAGCGCGTTATAGAGCTGTTTGTGGCACATTGCCTTTGACACTACATTGTCACGGCGTTTTCGGTAACTTAAAATCTCGGTCAAAAAACCTTTTGACCACATGTTTGACCACTTCGGTGGAAAATCCATATTTCGAGGCGTGGCTCAGCTTGGTAGAGCGCTGCGTTCGGGACGCAGAGGTCGTGGGTTCAAATCCCGTCGCCTCGACCACAGAAACCGCTTTGTTAAGCCAATCGAGGCTTGCAGAGCGGTTTCATTTTTTATATATGCCGTAATTTTTTGTTACCTAATCGCCAAAGCTACCGTTTCGGTAGTTTTGAAGGGTGCACCGTTTTAGTGCAGAGGTTTTTCTCCGCCGTATTCTTTGTTTTATGCTGCTCAATTTTTGACAATAAATTGATGACGGGACAGTTCATCCCGCCATTATTTTTTCATAGGGTACTCATCTGTACCCCACATCTATGCGGTACTCCCCGAGATAGGGAGTACCGTTTTTGAAAGGTAGCGTAATCCGACCTTTAGGCAACTCGGGGTAAATTGTATGGAGAATCCAATTCTGTCAAAACAGCAGTTTTGAAATGCCCCTACCTCGCGTTTCACGAAGTAGGGGTTGTATTCTTTGTTTACTGCGGCTCAATTTTTGAACGCACTGGGTAACGTTTCGTTATCGAATTTCAAGGCTGAACGATTCGTTCACCGTTTTCAATCGCTCTTTTTCCGCCTTGATGTCAGTCTTGACCTTCGCTTTCATCACCGCGAGCTTTTCTTCGCATTACTCTCTGGTTTTGGCTTAGATATTATACGCTTCTCGCTTTCCATAAGCATTTCTCGGACTTGTAGCCTTCCTCTTTTGCTCGATTGAGGAAGCATATAACCTCGCTCTGTGCAAGCACTTTCTTCTCGCGGGATTTCTTAGGCGGTAGCTTGCAGCCAAGCACCTGATTTTGTCCTCATGTACTAATGAAATGTACGCATATTACTCATTGCTGCTTTTCCATGCTGGTTCAACTACATACCTCATTATATTATCGTAGATTGCTTTGTACCCATTTTCGTTTATATGCATACCTTCGATTGTATACTCTGCTTTAAGTCTGCCAAGCTCGTCCTTTAAGTTTGAATTTATGTCGATGTACTTTTGGTGGTGTCTTTGAGCGAGATCCATTACCTGCTCGTTGGCGCGATTGATTTTTTCGTTGGTTCGTATCTTAAGGCACTCCTTCATTTCTTCGGAGGCGGCTTCGGGATTTACGGGATAATATGCCATAAGGTATATTTCCACAGAGGGAATATGCTCCTCAATAGTGGTAATAATCTTGTCATAATTGTCCATAAGCTGCTCAATGGAAATGCTTGACCAGCTTAAATCATTTGTCCCTATGTTAATAAATACTCGCGAGGGCTTGAGATCAAGCACACATACATCAATAACATCTAAAAGCTCTGTCGAAATAAATCCCCCGACTCCACGATTGTAGATTATCGTGTCGTCACCGTGCTCCTGCAACAGCCTGCTTATTGGAAACATTTCCATAAGCGACGAACCGACGAATACTGTTTTACCGTATTCTACACATTTATTTTCCTTGCGGAAACGTTCGATTTTCATTTCCTTATCTGTCATTTCCTTTACCTCCGATATTGATTTATTTATTTGTATATGATATAATAAACGTAAGATTTTGCGTAAGTGTCAGCAGAAAAATAAGATACCGCATATTGCGCAAAGCATGAGCGTTTATTCTATATCCGAATGTGTTTTCAAAAAACATATAACTTGTCAGAGTAACGCTAGAGAAAACAAAGGGGTGATAAAATGGAACTTCAGCAAATTGAATATTTCCGTGTGATAGCACGAACCCAAAATATTTCAAAGGCTGCAGAGCAGCTTTATATCGCACAGCCATCGCTGAGTCAAACGCTGAAACGTCTTGAAGATGAAATAGGAACGCCGCTTTTCGACCGCAGAGGAAAGCATATCGTTCTTAACGAAGCAGGAAAAATCTTTCAAAAGTATGCCGACGAAATTTTCCGGGCTCTTGAAAATTCACAGCTCGAAATAAATGAATATAAGGGAAACGCTTCTGCCGAGGTCAATATTTCGGTAGAATCCGCGTCGCTGTTACTGCCTGAAATAATAGCAAGGATACAGCGCGGTTATCCCGATATCAAGTTGCGGATATTTCAGAGCAACATAAAAACAGATGTTGAAACCGATCTAAGAATATATTCCGATTTTTGCCCATGTACCTCAAGCGGCGTAATACTTATGCATGAACCACTCGGCGCAGTTCTGCCTAAAGGTCACACGCTTGCTGTAAAAGAAACCATCACAGCGGAGGAACTTCAAAGTTGCGAGATAATTAGTCTTGCTCCGCACTGCAATCTATATAATATTATAGACCATTTCTTCCAAATAAGCAAGCTTTCTGCAGAAAAGAATATATATGTTGATTCTCCCGCAATAATGAGAGAGCTTTTGAAAGCCAATCTTGGTATAGCCATCATACCGCAATACACATGGCACGAATTCTATAACGGTTTACTTGAATTCAGAGCAATATCCGAGCCAGTAATGAGCAGATATATTATTCTCGCTCAGTCTAACGGAAGATATCCCACAAGCCACGTTAATGTCTGCCAAGAAATTATCATCGACTTTTTTAAAGAATATAATCGGAAATTCCTATAATCAACGGCATCGTAACGGCACTCATCACAGTGCTGAGCACCACCTCGTTTACTGCCTGCTTGTAGTTCCCGCCGTTAAGCTGTGCATACACTGCGACATTTGCACCGATTGGAGCAGCCGCCAAAATAAGCACCGTTTGTTTCAATTCATAATCGCCAATGGGAAGTCCCCAAAGCACGAGCAGTGTTGCAGCGGGAATTATTATCAGTCTTACCATGCAAACCTTATAAGATGTTGCATGCATGAATAAATCTTTAAATTTGGTTTGCGCCAGATAAGCTCCCAAAATAATCATAGCGATGGGCGCGTTCAGCGCTGCCAAGGAATCAAGGGAGTCAACCAAAAAATCCGGCAGCTTGAAAGGAAGCAAAAACAGACAGACTCCAACAAAAAAGCTGATAAGTATGGGATTTAATATCACATTTCGAGATGAGATAGAATCCTTTCTTCCCGTCATTATAAAAACCCCATAAGTCCATTGGAGAATATTTAAAATTGCAACAAAAGATGCGGCATAATATACGGCGTCTGATCCGAAAACTGACAGAACCAACGGGATTCCCATAAATCCCGCATTTGAAAATGCTGCCCCGAAACTCTCTATCGGATAATTTTTCCCGAAACAAACCCTTGAAATAATAACAGAGATAGCAAGCGCCATTACTGCCGCAATAAAAGAGAACATCAATCCCACAGCTTTATTTATGCTGAAATCCATATTGTAGGATTTAATTACAACAGCAGGCAAAATCACATACAAAAGGAGCTTTCCCATATCCTTGATGCCGTCGTTTTCAATAAGTTTTTTCTTATGCAACACAAATCCTATTAGCATGAGAACAAACATGAGCATCAATCTGTTAAGCATTGTCAAGGCAATATGCATGTTGTTTCCCCCTTTATATTTATTATACCACAACTTTGTAATAATGTAAAATATATATAAAGCTATATTTATATTG
>ERZ778518.1213-NODE-1213-length-19001-cov-4.408741_pt1 | contig 19001 bp, 12 predicted proteins | sample MGYA00510340_ERZ778518 | MGnify/ENA primary metagenome ERZ778518 (study PRJEB29527, sample SAMN07138967) | mouse gut metagenome | material: feces | host: mouse | place: China:Nanjing | collected 2016-01-25 ...
AATTTCACGGTTTCCCGCATTGGTCACTGTCAGCAGAAAAGCGCCTCTGGCTTTCACTTCCACCATGTTGCTGATGGTTTTCTGATACAGGGCCGGCTGGGTGGATACGGCTGCAACCAACGTCCCTTCTTCGATCAGGGAAATGGTTCCGTGTTTCAGTTCCCCTGCGGCATAGGCTTCAGAATGTATATAGGAAATTTCCTTTAATTTCAGTGATCCTTCCAGGGAAATGGCGTAATCAATCCCCCGGCCAATGAAAAATACATCCCTTGCCCCGATATAACGGTTGGCAAAGTGCTGTATTTTTTCTTTATTGTTTAAAAGCAGCTCTATCTGATCCGGCAGACGCTTCAGATCCCGCAGAATGGAACGGTACGTGACGTCATCCACAGTCCCTTTTACGGAAGCGAATTTCACAGCCAGAAGATATAAGGCCACCAACTGCGCACTGTAGGCTTTGGTGGTTGCCACGGCAATTTCAGGCCCGGCCCATGTATACATCACATGGTCGGCCTCTCTGGCAATGGAACTTCCCACTACATTGACAATCCCCAGTACCTGGAACCCTCTCTGCTTTGCCTCTCTGACCGCCGCCAGCGTATCCGCTGTTTCTCCGGACTGGCTGATGGCGATTACCATGGCCCCTTCCTCCAGAATGGGGTTTCTGTAACGGAATTCCGAAGCCAGATCCACCTCCACCGGAATCCGGGCCAGCCCTTCCACCACATATTTGCCGGTCACACCTGCATGATAGGCGGATCCACAGGCCACAATATGGATTTTTCGGATGGCTGCAATTTCTTCCTCATCCAGCCCCAGCTCTTCTATCTCGATTCTGTCTTTCTGAATACGGGGCGTGAGTGTATCCGCCACCGTACCCGGCTGTTCATACATTTCCTTGAGCATGAAATGTTCATACCCTGCTTTTTCCGCCGCATTGGCATCCCATTCAATGGTCGTGGGCGTTTTCTCGATTTCCTCCTCGTCCATTGTATAGAAATGCATGTGGTCTGATTCCAGCCTGACAATCTCCTGTTCATCCACAAAATAGACGGTTCGGGTATATCTGAGAATGGCGGGCACATCGGAAGCCAGGAAGCATCCATCCTTACTCTGTCCCACAATCAACGGGCTGCCCTTTCTGGCAGCAAAAATTTCTCCCGGATGATCTGCAAACAGGATTCCCAGCGCATAGGAGCCTTCAATCCGATGGAGCACTTTCAAAATGGTGTCCATGGGATTCCCGTTATAATAGAAATCCAGCATCTGAGCGACAACTTCCGTATCTGTTTCCGATACAAACGTATAGCCCTTTTTGATCAGTTTATTACGCAGAGAAATATAATTTTCAATAATGCCATTATGTACAACAGTGATGGTGTGGTCTTTATTAAAGTGCGGATGGGAATTTACATCATTGGGAACACCATGGGTAGCCCACCGGGTATGGCCGATTCCCATTGTACCGGGCATGGTTTCTCCGCCATGGGTCAGCTCTTCCAGTACTTTCAGCCGGCCCACCGCTTTGGTCACATTGACAGATGTACCGTCAAACACTGCCATTCCGGCTGAATCATACCCTCTGTACTCCAGCCTGGAAAGTCCGTCCAAAATCACAGGCGCCGCCTGTCTCTCTCCAATATATCCTACAATACCACACATCTTCTATCCCGCCTTTCCGGCACTACTGCCAATAGTTGCGATTCATGCTACAGCGTCTGACAAACCCCTGGGGCAGTCTTGTATAGTGTTTCCCCAGTCTGTATCCCAGGAATTTCCATCCACTGCCCCAGAGCATGGGAAGGATCAGCCTGGAATTTCCCGATTCTTTCAGATGACAGGTCAGTTCCTTTACCAGCCGTATCCCTTCTGTTTCAGACTTTATCCCACGAAATACATCCGGATTGTCCGCCTGCGAAACACCCACATCGAAGTTTCTGTGAAAATTCTCTATCCAGGAATAATTGTGTGAATGAAGCACCTCGGCCTGGGCTACATAGGCAATTTTTTTGCCCGCTTTGACTACCCTGGAGGCATAGATCATATCTTCATTGAAAATGGTATGCCGGATAAACCCGCCTAATGCATCAAACGTACTGCGGTCATATGCGGCGCAGGCATTGGAACAGAAAAAGGTCTTGATGCCCATCTCTTCCAAATCCTCCTGTCCCTTGAGCCGGGATGTGGCAGGATAATTAAACTGTTTGATAAAACTTTCCACAGGGCTGCATCCCGGTTTGGGAAGCTGTCTGGCATAACTCACCGCCGCATCCCCCGCCACCAGCGGTTCCAGAAGCCGCTCCAGCAAAAAGGCGTCCTTAGGCAGTGCGTCCATCGTCATACAGACAAAATAGGGCGCACCGGATTTTTTAACGCCGTTGTTCCTTGTATTTCCATGATCAAATTCTCTGCTGGAAAGATGGTGTACTTCCACATTGGAATACTTTTTCATCCGTTGATTGCCATATTTCAGACGTTCAAAGTATTTCTCCTCTGTATTCATCACAATTATCCGGCCTGGCTGTACGCTCTGCCTTTCCAGCGCTTCCAGCAAATCCGCAAACTCCTGTCCCGGCATCAAAGTCGGGATAATTACATCTACCTTTACATCCATTTCTCTGTTTCCTTTAAATTCATTGTCCCCCGCCCGGAAAATCTATACGCTATTGCCGGTGAACAGGCATAAAAGGGGCCGAAACTCGGCCCCTCCCGCATATTTTTCCTTTATTCTGATGCCGCCACTTCATCGTCGCTGTCTTTTTTTGTAAACTCATCTGCAGAAGTATTGACATACTTTCCGGTATCATTTGCCACCTTTTTGCTGAATTCCTCCACTTCCGACGAAATCTGATAATCATCCTCGTCAAAGAGGAATTTGTGCAGTTCCACTACATTGGTAGCCAGATCCTGCGGAATTACGCAGCTTCCCTTGCTGCCTACCCGGCCCGTCGCCCGGTACCGTTCAAACGGGAAACCGTCGTTGGCTACAATACTGTATTTTCCAAGGTCTTTCATCACATCCAATATCTCGCCAATATCCAGGGAAGTGGATATATTTCCCATGACACCATTGGCAATGTCATTCAGTTCTGTAACACTGGCTCCTTTTGCTTTTTCAGCAACTGCCGAAATCACATCACGCTGGCGCTGCGCACGCTGAAAATCGTTGCCGATATAACGGATACGGCAGTATGCAGTAGCCTGCAGGCCATTCAGCGTCTGCATACCCGAGTGGGTCACAGCCGTATAATCCACGCCTTCCGTCGCTTCATAATTGACAATATCGCCGACTCTGCCTACTTCTTTACCTACCATACTGATCTGGTAATCATTCAGATACCGGATTTCAGCTTCTGTTACATTGATTTCCACACCGCCCAGCGCGTCAATCACTTCAATCAGCCCGTCAAAACCAACTGTGACATAATCCGTAATATTCATGTCCAGATTCTTGTTCAGCATGGTAATCGCCTGTTCCGGACCGCCCTTCGCATAGGCAGCGTTACATTTATTATAAGTATCATTGCCGAGATTCAGATAGGTATCCCGGAAAACGGACAGCAGTTTTACGTCCCCCGTATCCTGGTTAATGGAAGCAATGATGATGGTATCGCTGCGGGTTCCCTTTCCCAGTGATCCTTCTCTGGAATCCACACCGAACAATGCGATATTCCGGTACCCTTTCATCACTTCATTGGTTTCCACATTCTCATTCATTTCCATCACGACTTTTTCTTCGTCAATCTTGATCCGTTCCACTTTTTCCGTTTTCAGAACCGAATAGAGAAACCCCAGCATGACCACCAGGATCAGGATTTCAACACCAAACAGCAGGGCTCTCCTGCGCCTTTTGGCCGCACGCTTTTGGGCGGACATCTTTTTGCCGGCAGGCCGTCTCTCCGCTTCCGGCCGCCTGGAAGCGGCGCTTTTGCTGTTTCCGGCACTCCGTCTGTTTCCACTGCCGGCGTTGCTCCGGGGGGTTCCCCCATTTCTCATATTACCGGAACCTTCCATGTCCCGGGATCTGCCCGTGCCACCGGAATTGCCTGCGCTGCGGGGCCTGCCTGTACTGCCTCCGTTACGGGATCTGTTTGCTCCGCCAGCCCTTCTTTCACTGCCGGGACCGTCTGCGTGGGCAGTTCTTCTTTCACCGCCGGGGGTTCTGCCTGCACGCGTATTCCTTATATCGTCAGAGCTGCCTGCTCTTTTTGTACCGCTCTTACCACGCCCTGTATTTCCTGTTGACATCTTATCGCTTCTCCCTTGTCATTTGCATGTACCCTAATATGCATTCTTATTGATAAACCCCTTGAAAATTGTCAAAAACAGGATTTTGATATCTAATCCCATCGTCCAGTTCTCTATATAAAATATATCGTAATCAATTCTTTTGCGAATCGAAGTATCTCCTCTGTATCCGTTGATCTGAGCCCAGCCGGTCAGTCCCGGCCGTACCTGATGTTTGATCATATATCTGGGTATCTCTTCCCGGAATTTCTCTACAAAGAGAGGCCGTTCCGGTCTGGGGCCCACCAGGCTCATATCTCCCCGGAGTATATTGTACAACTGAGGAAATTCATCCAGACTTGTCCGACGCAGAAACTTTCCGATTTTTGTCACTCTGGGGTCGTCTTTTACGGTCCATGCACGTTTTTCAGCCGATTCTTTCTGAATCTCCATCGTGCGGAACTTATACATCCAGAAAGGTTTGTTATGCAGGCCAATCCGTTCCTGTTTGAAAATAATAGGACCCGGGCTTGACAGTTTAACCGCCAATGCGGTCAGCAGCATAATCGGAGAAATTAAAACCAGACCTGCCGCCGAGCCTACAATATCCACAAACCGTTTGGTAACCCAGTTCAGTGTATTGGTCAGCGGCACGTACCGGATATTGATAACAGGCAGCCCCATCAGATCTTCCGTATAGGGCCTGCTGGGAATCAGGCTGTTGTAATCCGGTATAAATTTAGTATGCACACCTGACTTCTCACATAAATCGACAATTTCTTCCAGTCTGCCATAATCCTGCAAAGCAAGGGTAATGGCAATTTCATCCAAACGGTTTTCAGGCAGAATGATTGTCAGATTATCAATCAAGCCCAGAACCTTGACACCTTTATACAGAGTGCCGCGGGGAATCCGATCATCCAGAATGCCCCGGATCACATATCCCCACTGCGGATTGGCATTGATACGTGTAACATATTCTTCTGCTGCCCTGGAATATCCCACCAGAAGAATATATTTCAGATTGTATCCCTTCCTGCGAAAATACTGAAGCAGGTTCCGCAAAATCTGTCTGCTCAATGTGGACAGCACTATATTCACCCCGTAAAAAATCACAATCATCGTACGGGAAAAATTAGGCTGATTTACCACATACAGAACAACCAGAAACAGAAGTATCCCCACAGTGTTGGCTTTTAATATGCCGTATACCTCATATTTCCTCCTGGCCGTCCGTTTGGAAGTATACATATTAAAGCTATAATATAAGATTACATAACCCGGCACAATAAAATAAAGAGCGTAGAAGTAAGTTTCCATTCCAAGAACACCTACGCCCTGTTTCTTCGTTGCAAATACACTTTCGAACTTCAAATACCATGCCAGCATATAGGAGCATGCCACGATAACAGCATCGATCAGCAGATGCAGTCTGTTAAAATATTTCTGATTATCCTTTATCATAACGGCATCGGGTCTCCCATCCTCATAACATATTACAATATTATTACAAAAAGTACAACTTAAATTTTTCTTAAATGGGCAGGAAACGTTTGAGCATATTCCACAACAATTCCCCTTCTATCCGGATACAGGCAGGTGTGAGCCCTCTGTGAAAGCGGATTCTGCCGGATTTTCCATCCGAAGACAACGCCAGGCTCAGACCTGCGCCAAGACCCCTGAGATAGATTCCGCCATAACCTTTTTTCGCAAAAAACAGGAATTTTATGAAAAATCCTGCCAGCAAAAACGGCAGATTTACCAGAACCTGGAAAAAAGGCATGTTTTTCAGCAACAGATACACACTGTTTCTGGAAGACAGCCGGATTTTAAACGCATTGTAACGGGAACCGGAAGAAGCGCTCCCTGCATGGTATACCACAGCGCCCGGTTCATACCAGTTCACATAGCCCTGCATTCTGGCACGATACCCCACATCCATGTCTTCCAGATAAGCAAAATACTTCTCATCGAACAGTCCCAGTTCTTCCAGCACCGCCTTTCTGTAAATAGCCGCACCGCCACAGGCTGCAAATACAGCGCATGGCCGACGATACCGTCGCGCGTTCTTTCCCTTACCTCTGGCGTATGCCCAGCCCAATGCACAATAATAGTCCCCCGCATCATCAATCAGATCCGGGCTGGACATGGACAACATCTTTGCGCCTACAGAAAAACGGGTTCTGTCAGCACACAAAGCCTTTGTCAGACAAGATACAAAGTGTTTCTCCACCGTCGTATCATTATTCAACAGAATCACCCATGGCGTATGCGCCGCCCGTATTCCCGCATTGACAGCAGCGGAAAATCCACGGTTCTCCGGGAAACAGATCAGCCGGACTTTGGGAAAATGCTGCCGGATCAGTTCCACGCTTCCGTCTGTAGAGCCGTTGTCCACCACAATGATGGGAAAGGGGGTGTTTTCACAGGCATACAGTGAAGACAGGCAGTTTTGTAAATACTCCCTGCCGTTCAAATTGGGAATAATCACAGTCGTATTGATTGTTTTTTTCTTTTCTTCCGTTTCCATTGCCGCTCCCTGTCACTTCATAAACGGATCCCACAGTATCCGATACCCCATGCCGGTCACTTCCCTGCCGAAACGGAGCGCCGCCGCTTCCGGCTGTGTCTCTTCTTTTCTGATTCTCTCCAGCAGAGGAAGCAATTCATCTCGTACTCTGCAACAGCGCAAATCCACGGCAGCCACATCCTGCTGCAGAACGGCCCGGTGCATATAACCGCTGAAATGTCCGGGCAGTCCCTCATACAAAATCTTTCCGTCTTCGCCATAAGCGCCGCCTGCAATTCTGCCCCGGCAGAGTATCCTGCCGCCAACGGCAGCCAAATCCGTGCGCTGCCTGAAAATATCCCGTTCATATTCCACCCGGAAAAAACCCAGATGTTCCGTATGGGTCACATGGACATTCCAGCCCTGCTGCCGGCAGAAATCCGCCACTGCCCGGCGTCCTGCTTCGTAGGCATACAGCTTGCTGTCAGGATTTTCCGCCGTGGAGCCGGTATGGCACCGCCAATGGTATAAAATATGAGGTATATGGACAATCTGTTCCTCCCGCAGCACCCCGGCAGCCCGCAGCACCAGATCATGGTCCTGGGCTCCGTCGTATTCCCCACGCAGGCACAGGTCTTTCATGAGTCTTGCTTCCATCACCAGAAAATGGCAGATATAGTGGTTACTCAACAGCAGGTCCAGGTTAAATCCACCTTTTATATGCGGTTCATAAAAACAGGTCATATCCCCGTCACACTTATCTTCATCCGAATAAAGCAGGGAAGGCGCTGTCCCACGCTTTGTTCTGCCCTCCCACACGGCTTCCATCATGCGGTACAGCGCATCCTGTTCTAATGTATCATCGTGATCCAGCAGAGCAATATAGCTGCCTGTCGCCGCCTCCAACGCGGCATTGGTGTTTCCTGAAATCCCTCTGTTCTCCGGCAGTTTCAAATACCGGATCCGGCTGTCATTATAGTATTGCAATTCTTCTGACAGTTTATCCGAAGGGCTGGCATCTGCAATAATCAGTTCAAACCGCTCATAGGTCTGCGTCAGGACAGAATCAATCATCTCATGAAAATGCTGCAATTTTGTCTCATAAGCAGGCACAAGGATACTGAAACACTCTGCCTCTTCCCACACCCGCTGCTTTTGCACCTCCAATTCTTCTTCCGTAATAATTCTTTTTTCATAATGCATATTCCGGTCCTGGATCCGTTCCAGCGCCGCATAAAAGGTTGGAAGAACGCCGTTTTTTCTGCAATACCGGTATGCTTTTTTCAAATTGGACATACGAACCGTCTTTGCCATGCTTTCCTCCATCCCGCAAACAAATTGGATTCTGCGAACGCAGAATCCAATTTCAAAGTTCACTAAATATGAAATCAGAAGTTAACTTCTCCATCATGTTCCATCAACGCCACTCCAGTCACGCCATCCAACGCCTGCAGTTTTTGTAGCATCTCAGAAGGCTCTTTTATCCTGCACTCAATGACAAAATCCACGCCTGCCACAGAAGCATTTCTGGATTTCACGGAAGGCTTCCTGCTGCCCGCCTTTACAATATCCATAATCTGTTTTTCCTGTTCCAGTGCACTGCAGTTCACCACCAGAATCCCGCTGGCATTTCCCACAGGCGTCAACTCCAGCGCAAACAGCCCGATTGTCACAAGCAGTGAAGAAATCACCGCAATTTCATAAATGCCTGCGCCACAGATAATGCCCACACTGATCGACCAGAACAGAAAGACCAGATCTTTGGGGTCTTTCACAGCCGTACGAAAACGGACAATGGAAAGGGCGCCTACCATGCCCAGTGAAATTGCCAGATTCGACTGCATAGCCAGAATAATAGCAGCAGTAATGACAGCTATGGCAGCCAGTGATACATTGAATGTCTTATTATAGAATGTCTTTTTTGAAGACAGATAATACACTACAAAAATATACAATGCCAGAATCACAGTAATTCCCAGGGTGACGCATACGGTCATCGTGGTTATGCTGCTGCCGGTAAAGCTCTCCAGTACAGATTTCTTGATTATGTCTCTGAAAGTACTCATCTTAACCTACCTCCTGCGCAGGAAACTGTATATTTTCTGCTTAAATAATATTTGGAGAAACTAATCTGCCTCAGCCTTCCGGTCTCCAGCCTTTCCCGGATAAATCCGGGGAAATATTCGTCGAACTTCACTTCCAGAAGCTGCTGCCCTCTGGGCAGAATCGGATAACGCAGGTTGTCCTTTTCAAAAAAACGGTCAATCTGAAGAGAAGAGGTTATATTCCGGTCAAAGGTAATACGCACATTGCCGGCAGGATACACAAAGGGAATTCGTTCATACTCCACAACGGTCTTCGCACGCATTCCCCGGCTGTGCATCAGTGTCAGAAACTGCCGCAGCACCAGGGGGCATGCATCGCCTCCCTGTTCATCCGGCGAAAACGGTATCCCCCGAAGGAGCTGCTCACACTGCGCACGCGAGAGTGTGGCCGACTCCTTCAGCGTCATACCGTTTTTTTTGCTTTTCCGTTCCAGTTTTATACTCCGATCCGATACGTTATAGATCCGGATCCGATACTTTGCGCGTTCATTGATACCGTCTTCATTCTGATAAAAACAACTGTTCCTGTAATCGTCAAAATAAACACTGCGTATCCAGTAATGTCCCTCTTCACCCGCGTTGGTATCCAGTGGAATCAGATTTTTCAAACGCTGGTATAAAAGGGCCCTGTCCCGTTCATCGATCAGGTACTTGTATTCATGCCTGTACTTTTTTTGTCTTTCCCTCATCCCGTTACGCTTTCTTTTCCAGGAAAATTTTTCTCGTTATGAAATTATAAACCATAACGATACCTGTGGCAACAATTTTTCCAAAAGTTTCCGCCCACTGTCTGCTCATATTCTCCAAAAGATAAGGAATTTTCAGATAAACGCCCTCGATGCAGAGATAGATAATCCACTCATTCAAAAACAGCCCGATCACGCTGAGCACGGTAAAAATCACAAATTCCGCCCGTTTGTCTGCATTTTCCTTCCGTTCAAAGACAAAGGTCATGCTGGCAATGTAATTAAAGATAAGCGAAATCGTAAAGCCGAAAAAGTTTGCCACCAGGTAATGGACACCGAATACGCCGGAAAGCAGCTTAAAAATACCGAAGTCGATAAAAAAAGCCAGAAACCCCACTACACCGAATTTTAAAATCTGATCCACTAATTTTTTCATACGATTTTTTCTTTATTTTCCTTCATCCAGTTTCTTTTTCAGTTCTTCGGTCAAAGCCTCCACTCTGGCCTGCGCATCTTCAAGGTTCTCTCCCTTAACGCCCATGTAGAACTTAATCTTGGGTTCTGTTCCGGAAGGTCTTGCACAGCACCAGGAGTCATTGGTCAGGTCAAAGTACAGCACGTTGGATTTGGGCAGGCCCGTTCCCGATTTCTCGCCTGTAGCCATGTCTGTTACCACATCGTTTGCGTAATCACGCAGTTTTGTCACTTTCAGTTCTCCGAATTCTTTGGGCGGATTGCTGCGCAGACGATCCATAATCTCGGCAATCTGTCTGGAACCGTCAATGCCTTTGAGCGTAATCGCATACTGGCTCTCTTTATAGTATCCGAACTGTTCATACAGTTTCAGCATCTGATCCCAGAGAGTAATGCCATGCTTCTTGCACCATGCCGCTGCTTCACACAGGCACATAACGGCAACAATGGCATCCTTGTCCCTTGCATGGGTACCTGCCAGGCAGCCATAGCTCTCTTCCAGACCAAATACATAGTTGTTGCAGCCGGTCTGTTCAAACAATTTAATCTGCTCGCCGATATATTTGAACCCTGTCAGCACTTCAATACATTTTACCTTGTATTCATCGGAAATGGCTTTTGCCATATTGGTCGTTACAATGGTGGTCACCAGTGCAGGATTCTCCGGCATTGTTCCCACTGCCGTGCGTTCTCTCAGAATATACTCTGCAATCAGCATACCGGACATATTTCCTGTGAAGGGAACGTATTCTCCTGTTTTTGTATCCTTCGCATAAATACCCAGACGGTCTGCATCCGGATCGGTAGCCAGCACTATATCCGCATCTTTTTCCTTTGCCAGTTTGAGCGCCAGGGTAAATGCCTTGGGGTCTTCCGGATTGGGGTAGTCCAGTGTGGTAAATTCGGGATCCGGCAGCTCCTGCTCCGGCACCACATACACATGTTTAAAGCCCAGTTCAGACAAAATGCGTCTTACCGGAATATTGCCGGTGCCATGGAATGGTGTATACACGATACGGATATCGTCTGCCATCTCTTCAATGACTTCCGGATGGATAATCTGTTTTTTCAGTTCCACCATGTACGCATCGTCAATCTCCTGTCCAATGGATACATAAAGGCCTTCTGCCTCTGCCTTCGCCTTATCCATCGTCTTTACCGTATGATAATCGGTCACAGCCTTGACCTCGGCAATGATCTCCCCGTCTCTGGGTGCAGCCACCTGAGCGCCGTCCTCCCAGTATACTTTGTAACCGTTGTATTCCGGCGGGTTATGGCTGGCAGTCACCACGATACCGGAAATGCAGCCCAGCTTCCTGAGAGCGAAAGAAAGTTCCGGTGTGGGACGCAGGGATTCAAACACATATGCCTTGATCCCATTGGCTGCCATACACAATGCCGCTTCATCAGCAAATTCAGGAGACATCAGCCTGGAATCATATGCAATGGCAATTCCCTTCTCTTTGCCGCCCTTCTTCAAAATATAATTTGCAAGGCCCTGGGTCGCTTTCCTGACCGTATAGATATTCATACGGTTTGTACCTGCGCCGATTACACCCCGCAGTCCCCCTGTACCGAACTCCAGCTCCTTATAGAAACGATCCTCTGCTTCCGCTTCATTGTCCTGGATTTCCCGCAGTTCCTGTTTGGTTTCTTCATCAAAATAAGAATCCTCCAACCAGAATTGTAACTCCTCCTTGTAACTCATTGCCCTACCTCCTGTTTGTTCTTAAAATTTTGCATTGTATGATCATTCCGGTCTGCGGCCCATTCACATGCTGTCAAATTCCCTGCCGGTATCATAACCTTTTATCTCTCCCATAGCTGCCATGGCACCTTCTCCCTTACGCTCCTATGGAAGGCGCAGGCTGAAATCACTTCTGTCCAGAGAAAAATTGGGATTATAGTATGGATCCCCCGCTTCCAGCACCGCTTTCCATTTCTGCCGAAACCGGGCAGATTCCTCATTATGCCGCCTTGCCCGTTCATCGGAATCATCCAGTCCCCTGGACTTGGATTCATAGTGATACAGCTCTGCAAAGGGGGTAAACACATTCAAAAGCCCCATATCCCGCAGTCGCAGACAGAAATCCACATCATTCAGCGCCACCGCAAACGATTCATCCAGGCCGCCCAGGCGATCATACCATTCCTTCCTGACCAGCAGGCAGGCGCCTGTTACGGCGGATACATCCTGTGCATAGCAAAGTCTGCCCATATACCCCACATTTTCTATATTTACCTTATAATGGGTATGACCGGCCGTGCGGTGGGCCCCCAGTCCCAGTACGATTCCCGCATGCTGAATGGTTTTATCCCCATAATACAGTTTGGCACCTACCGCTCCCACATCCCGGCGCTGGCCATACATCAACAGCTCTTCTATCCAGTTGACGGTAATCACCTGTGTGTCATTATTGAGCAGCAGCAAAAACTCCCCTTCCGCAAAGGAAGCGCCGTAATTGTTGATGCGGGAATAATTGAATTCTCCCTCATACGTAACCACGCGGACTCTGGGATGTTTTCCGATTTCCTCGTAATAGGCACGTATTTCCTGAGACGTGCTGTTATTTTCCACAATGATAATTTCATAATTTTCATAGGTGGATTCATCCAGTATAGAAGAAACACACCGGCTCAGATCCTCATAATGATCCTTATTGGCAATGAGAATGGACACTTTGGGGAAACCGGTCAACTGATACTGAATGCGGAAAATTGTCTCAAAAGCCCTTGTGCTGGTAATTTCAAAATGATCCATGCCGCAGGTACGCAAATGATCCGCCACAGCCCCTCTGGCGGATTCAATACAGTACAGCTTGGCGCTGATATCCGATGCCACGCTGGCTTTATGGGAACGCCAGTAATACAAAAGCCGGGGCACATGGACTACATTCCTTGCCCTGGTGGTCAGCCGCAAAATCATATCATGGTCCTGGCTGCCGTCAAACTCGGAGCGGAACAGCTCCGTCCCTTCCAGCAGTTCTCTGGAAAACGCACTGAAATGACAGATATAATTGTTTGCACGCAGATTGTCAATGGCATAATCCGGTTTAAAGTGCAGCGTAATCATATTGTCAATGTTGCCGTTTTTAAAGGTGGCCTCATCACAGTAAATATAATCCGCATCCTGGTCACAGATGGCCTGCATATAAGCAAACAATACGCTGGGATGCAGAATATCGTCATGGTCAAACAGGGCAATATACTGTCCCGTAGCCATACGATAACACTCGTTTGTATTTCCCGAAATCCCTTCGTTTTTCTCCAGCTTCTTATATACAATGCGGGAATCCTCCGCACTGTACCGCCGGCACAGATCGCCCACATAACCATGTTCCCCGTCGGATCCGTCCGCCAGGCACAATTCCCATTTTTCATAGGTCTGGGCTTTGACAGAATCAATCATCTCTGTCAGAAACCGCCTGGGCGTATTGTACAACGGCACAAGAATACTGAATGTAATATCCCTGGGGAACACCGTGTTGCGCATGGCATCCCTTTCCTCTTTGGAAGGAAAGCTGGCTTTTCCATGCAGATGCCGGGCTTTTCGTTCTATGAGTTTGCTCTTTATTTTCCGGGCAATCCCCCTGGGGCTGCCCAGCCGGACAATCCGGTCTTTCATACGGATCATCCAGTGCATAACGCTTCGCAGCGGTTTTGTCGCCTTCCATACAGGATTATTCTTAATCCGTTTCAGCTTAAAATCCAGATCTTCGGCTTTTTCCCTGGCCTCGGCCAGTTTGGCTGCAAGCAGCGTGTTTTTCTCTTTTTCTTTCTCATACGCCAGACGGTAGTACGCAAGCAATTCTTCCGTCTGATTTTCCTGCTCTGTTCTGTTCATACCTTCTCCCGGAGCGTAAAACTCCTGTCTGTCTTCCGATACAGCTTTTGATTGGAGCACTGGTCTTTTGCCAGCATGGAAATGGTATACGTATCCGCCGGCAGGGCGCCGGCAGGTATCCTGCATACAAAACCTGCCAGATCCACATTTACCTGGCCGGGCAGAACCGCCGTCACATCCTTGCGATACCGGCTCATCACCTCGGCCTCATAGATACCGCCTTTTTCACCCTGCAACAGGATACTGCGCCGATAACGGCAGTTATCCATTCCCAGCACATAGGACCAGCCTTCGATCCAGTACACTTCGTCCCGGTCTGTCAGTTCCAGCTTTCTTTCCAACCGGCCATGTTCCAGATTTACAATCAGGCACTCGTTTTTCCATTGCAGCGGTTCCGGCTTTTTCCAGGGCTTCACCTTCACATAACAATTTCCCATTTCAAACTCATACATGAAGTCAGCATTGTAGATATTGGAAATCCCCGCCAGATTCCTGCTGTAAAAGGGATCATATCCCCGCAGGGAAGGATGCCGCTCATACAGGATTTCTTTTTCCTGTAACAGCCGTACCCATTTTTCATCGGACAGATTATCATCCCCCCGGCTCAGGGATTCATGATGGAACAACACCACATCGTTTCTCAATATATTATAATACCCCAATTCATACAGGGCAAAACAAAGATCCACGTCGTTATAGGCAACGGCCATTCCCTCATACAGCCTGCCTGCTTCCTCATATTTCCGCATTTCCACCAGAAGACAGGCCGCCGTTACTCCTATCATATCATACATATGCCTGTTCTGACCATGATAATAAGATTTTTCGTCATGCATCTTGAGCAGTTTGTGGGCAGGCCCCACCTTCAGATTGGTAATCCCCACATGCTGGATCAGGTCGCTGTCCGGATAGAGCAGCTTGGCTCCCACCGCCCCCGCATGGGGAAGGCGCGCTCTTTCCAGCAGCCGCAACAGCCACAGAGGTTCGATGATTTCCATATCATCGTTGAGCAGCAGCAAAAAACTGCCCGCTGCCCGCTCTGCGCCCAGATTACACATCCTTGAAAAATTAAATGGCATCGGCTCATACAGATACTGAAAGTCATACCGACGGGCCATCTCTTCTATGATAGCCCGGTTCTCCGGGCTGCTTCCATTATCCACCACTATGATTTCCAGTCTGAGGTCCTCACTGTCCGCTCCGGACCAGACGCCGCCCGCATCCCCTCCGGGAACCGGCACAGAAAGAGCGGTTTTCTCACGCAGACCGGAAATGCACACTTCCAGCACGCCCGGATTGTCTTTGGAAGGAATCACTGCAGATACCACAGCGCCGCAGGGCGCCGCAGGCATCCGCGCCCCTTCTGCCGGCCCCTGATCCTCTATGGCTTCTTCCGTTTCCTCCAGACGCTCCCGCTTCATGTGGATCAGCACCTTATCAATAGAAGCAATGGCTTTCTTCTCTCCGTTTGCCGGAATCCATGCCGTATCTGTCACCTTTTTTGTCAGTGCCAGCAACAGCCCATGACATGCCTCTGCATCACAGTCGTCAAGACAGGGCTGCCACACATCCGGATCCAGCTCCTCCAGCAGACTTCTGTGTACTGCAAAAAAATGTCCGAAATAAGAAAAACTTTCCAATGTATCCGGCGACCAGTCCGGCTTAAACCAGGGAGCATACCGTCTGCCCTCTTTGTCCACGCAGTCTTCATCCCCATAGGCAATCCTGACCCACGGATGATCCCGGAAAAAGGCCGTCACCAGTCCCGCCGCCTGTTCCTCCACGACGCCGCGGCGGTCCGCAAACAGGACAATCTCCGGATCCGGCTCAGGATACTTTGCCCGTTTCCAGTTTTCATTGCGCAGATACCACTGTCTGTAGGCATCTTCCTGCCGTATTCTTTCCTTGAGATATTTTTTATAACATATGTCATTTAACTTTTGCTGAATCTTTTTCTTTATTTTCCGAACCATGCCAATCCTTTTTGCTTCCTGTGCTTTTCCCCGCTTTGCTTATAACCGATGCTTTCAGCCATTTCTCTTGTAATACGGATAATTTCCAGTTCCATCTCAACACCGCCGGGCAAAAGGATGGTCATACCGGGATCATTGGTGGCAAATACAATGGTATCTCCCGAAAGCAGCCTGCCATTGCATTCGATATGCTTATCATTCAGGGAATATGGTTTTCCGTCTATCAGAAGGGATGCCACTCTCACCATGCAAAAATCCAGGGCAGGGTCAAGGCGGAGGGCTCTGCGTCCCGGTTTGTCCGGAATCTCCAACCGCAGCGGTTCATTTTCACGGTAGCCTTCCAGCATGAAAAAGGATGTCTCCTCCAGAAATCCTTCACCCATATCCTCATATATCTGTATCCGGTTCCGTTCCTGTGCCCTTACATAATCCCCGCACAAAGGTTCCACAGGAACCAGTGGATGGTTCAGATCCTTTCTGATTTCCGTCATGGATTTTCGTTTTCCTGTGGTAAATTTCTGAAATTCCCGTTCCTTTACCTCAGTCTTATTGAACCGGATCTCATCATATCCCAGTTCATCCATTAACTCCACACAGATCTGTTTCCGCTTTTTCGACCCCAGGGCATAACAGTACAGTGCCCTGGCCACAATCTCTCTGGCAGACGCTTTCCTGCACCATTCATAATCAATCAAATTCCACTCCTGGCCGGTAATAATCAGATTGGAAAAAATCAGATCATAATTAGATACATCCGTCTGACGGGGATATTCCACCAGTCTGCGATATGCATCAAACAAAGCCCGGAATCCTTCCCTGTCTTCCCGCTCCAGACAATCATCCAATCGTTCCTCCAGGGTATGCCCCTGTAAATATTCAAACACCGCTTCCTGGCCGTCCATATGGCACGCGTTGATTTTCAACCCGCTCCCTGCATAGGCTTCTTCCAGCTTACGGCAGCTTTCCGGCAATTTTTTTACATGTTCGAAGGCTTCTTTATCCATGGGTATCTTGCGCACTTCCATCCCGCTCTCCGTCTCCCGGATTTCTGTCCGGATGGAATACTTAGGCGCACGGTCATTGGAAAATCTGGCATATACCACAGGCAGCCTGGGGCCGGTGATCAACACATAGGAATTGGAAAACCAGGGGAACAGCCCTTCCCTGATAAGACTGTCAAAGGCGTGTTTTTCATCAAACAGGTACAGCCTGGATCTGTCAAAATTCCGTATATTATCTGTCAGTTCTCCCACTTTTGGCAGTCGCCGGTCCGAATACAGACAGGTCATAAACTTGTAATCGGGATAGGGATAATAAAAGGAATACTCCGTTATCCCACTGGCCCTTACGATGTCTTCCAACGCTTTTCTGGTAAATGTGCGCACACCGCCGCCTGCCGGGTAGTTTGCAATCCCATCAAAAAAAGCACCTGTGTGGTCTTCTCTGCACCCTGCCCAGTACTTCAGTCCCAGCCGGCTTTCTATGGCAATCACCAGCCGTCCGCCAGGAGACAGATGCTTTTTCATAATCTGCATAAACGTTTCATAGGGATTTTTACCCCCGATATAACTCTGCGCATACTCAAATACACCAATTAAAAAAATGTAATCATAATCACAGGCAAGGGTTGGTTCCAGTTCCTGAAAATTGCCCAGCTTTATGGTTACATTCTCACAGGACGGATGGCGATGGGCATTGATCAGACTCCTCTTTCTGGACAGTTCCACGCAGGTAACGCTCCCCGCCATTTCCGCCAGCGCACCGGTAATCGCGCCACAGCCGGAACCGACCTCCAATACTTTGTCTGTCTTTTTCACCGGAATCCAGCTTATGATATTTTCGCGCAAATGAGAGAGATGATAGAGTATCGGCCAGCTTTTCCGCTCTTCTATCACCCTCCCGTACGCACCGGGCTGCTGTGTTTTAACGATTTCCAGTATCTCATCCTCTACTGCGCCATCACAATAGAGATCTTCTCCCGGATAACAGGTGTCATCTATCACAATCTTTCCCATTGTCTCAGTCATATTACGCATCCTTTACTGTTACTTCGGATTCCATATCATAGTATCCGACCGTATTTTTATCAGAGATTACCGTAATATCCATCACATCATAGAGTCTGTGGTATACGGCAAACCGATCACCTTCATAACCGGTCAATCCCAGTGAAATCAGATATTCTCCTCCCTGCAGGTTCATCTTCTGGGTAAATACCGCTTCCTTTACTGCACCGGCATGCACCGGCTCCAAAAACGTCTTCTCCACCATGGAATTGGTGCCCGTTATCTCCACACCCAATGCATTCTTGATAGAACATGCAAAAATCGGCGCAGGCAGATCCTCATGGAACACAGCTTTCATATGCACGGAAAACCGGCTTCCTTTCATGACCGCATTGGTATGAACGCCAGACTCATCCGTCATATAATACTCTGTTATCACCGCCTGTTTCGTACCATAATCCAGCGTATCCACGGATTTTTCCTGCGCGCCTTCTTCGTATGTTCCCTGCTGTTGTGTATGTTTGCTCTCCGCCGCTTTTTCACCCCCGCTGCCGGCATTTCTGGCCGCACTGCTGACTTGCTCGTCCTCCAGCAGATTGGTGCCGTGCTCGGCTTCATCGTGAACGGTATATTGTCCCACCAGCACCCGCTTGTAAATATCAATCATCTCTTTGGGGGAACCTTCCGACAGTTTTTCACCTTTATTCAAAAGTACCACACGGTCGCAATATCTGCTTACGCTGCTGAGGTCATGGCTGACAAACAGGATTGTCTTTCCCATGTTCTTGAACTCTTCGAATTTATGATAGCATTTTGCCTGGAAGAATACGTCGCCTACGGACAGGGCTTCATCCACAATCAGGATTTCCGGATCAATATTGATGGCAACCGCAAAGGCAAGCCGCACAAACATACCGCTGGAATAGGTTTTTACCGGTTGGTATACATAGTCCCCAATATCTGCAAATTCCAGTATGCCTTCCAGTTTTGCATCAATTTCCTCTCTGGAAAATCCGATCATGGTGCCGTTGAGATAAATATTTTCGATTCCGTTATATTCCATATTAAATCCGGCGCCCAGCTCCAGAAGTGCGGAAATCCGCCCGTCCACTTCCACACTGCCGGAAGTGGGGTTTAAAACGCCGGTGATAATTTTTAAAATGGTGGATTTGCCGGA
>ERZ778518.1214-NODE-1214-length-18981-cov-7.063352_pt1 | contig 18981 bp, 22 predicted proteins | sample MGYA00510340_ERZ778518 | MGnify/ENA primary metagenome ERZ778518 (study PRJEB29527, sample SAMN07138967) | mouse gut metagenome | material: feces | host: mouse | place: China:Nanjing | collected 2016-01-25 ...
ATTAATTATGTTATCAGAAGCCTCTGCCTCCGTTATTTTCAACTGCAAAGTTACATCTTTTTACGTTTCATGTCAATAGATTGAGTAGAAATAAGTTTGGTTAAGTCTTAGATATATACATCTAAACTGAACCAAACCAATAAATATATGCTGGACAAAAGAGAAATACCCATATCAGTTTTTCCGAGCCGCATATCGTTCCGATACGCTGAAAATATCCCCAATATGCCAAAGGTCAACCTTTGGAACCCAAACAAGGACTACCCTCCCAAAAGAGAATAGTCCTTGTTGGTGAATGGTTCTTGAAAGAATTATTTATAACGCTCCCAAGTCCAAAGGTCATAGTAGCCAAACTCATCGTGCCCATCCCAATCATCCTCTGACGGATCGTAATTTTCGGAGGGGATAGCGTATCTTTGCCATACGATTTTGTTTTGAGAAACCGATTTAGCTCTCATCTTCTCAATCTGAGTTTCACCATAGAAATCAATTGTAACATAAACCCAACCATCTTTATAAGACCAGTTGAATTTATACCCTTCACGGTTGTTTTGGTAGTCGGTCAAATCTTCATAACCTACTCCAGTTCCGTTGGCGTTAATGGTGAGAATGTCATTGTCACCATCCTGCGCCCAAGTTCCCACTACGATTTTAGCTAAATCGTTTCCTGCTGGTTCATCGTCATCATCACTACAGCTTACAAAAGCCATAGACATAATGACACACAGAGCTACAGCGACCAGCGACTGTAGATGTAAGATTTTGTGTCTCATTGTAAAGAACAATTTTTTTGTGTTTCGTAACCCCAACGAAACTGTGAATGATTGGATAAAGAAAAAGTGTGGGATTATACTTTCCATATCAGCTTAGTAGGCTTCTCGCATCGCCTTAGTTAGAGATATGACAGCACACCCACACTGATTGCTATATAGTACCCATTAGGGTAGTTATAAAGCATCCAATGCAGGTGCTATTTGCCATTATCTTTCTAACTTTCAGTAGATTTTGCGAGAATTTACTAAGCTAAGATAATTCAAATAACACCTTTTCAGATAATTGAGCCAACTCTTCGGCTCTATTTCCGAATGCAAAATTACAAAAAATAGCGGTATGCGTCAATATGTTTACTGAAATTGGTTTGGTTAAGTCTTAGATATATACATCTAAACTGAACCAAACCAATAAATATATGCTGAGCAAAAGAGAAATACCCATATCAGTTTTTCTTTTCACCAGCTTCAATCTATATCCCCATGCCGACCACCGAAAGAAGATAAACGAGGCAAAAGAATAGAACTAAAAACAACTAACGCCTGTATATTAAACTTAAATGATTGCCTTTGATTGTACTTATATGCCTCATTTAGTACATTATTAGTACAAGTTATATTGAATATAATGTTAAATATCAGATGGTTATGTTGATATAAAATAAACAATGCAGATATATACTAAAAACTAAAATTGAGTTTAGTTGTAACTGGGGAGGGTGTATCTTACAATGTAGTATCCGTTGTCGTCATTTTCGGTAAGCGCATAAAGGGTTTTGTCGTCAGGACTCACCGCAATGGCTTTGGCATAGGCATCTGTACGGAGTACTCTTACAATATTGCCTTCAAAATCGTACACCCGTATGAGGCTGAACGGTTCAGTCTCTCCGGAAGCCATTTCCTTGCTTCTTTTTTCAGCCTCGCGGGCAAGCATTCCGCAGTAAGACATATAGGCATGGCTGTCGGATGCAGTGACATTACCTCTGAAATAATAGGTGTAGTCATCGCCGTAGTCAAAGGATATATACCCGTCTCCGACAATTACATTGATGCCTTTGGGTGGCGCAACATAATTTATCCGGAAGTCGAGAGAATCACCGTCAATGTTTGCGAACCCGGTCATGTCAGCTCTTCCAAAGTAACAAACAAAATGCTTGCCGTCGGGGCTTACCGCGCCAATCGGCTGAAGAAAGTTTATCTTGGCATATTCCGGAAGACCCTCGCCAAAATCACTTTCAGGCAGATGCCCAGCTAAAATACGGTCAAATGTAGCGTCCGGGTTGAATAGTGCAAAAATACCTTTATCCGAATTTATGGCGGAAAGTACGCGGTTGTCTGCCATCATGAATGTATTGAGCGAAAAATTCAATTTATCTTTATCCTGATTATACGCGAATACCTTTTCAGTAAGCGGTTGAGCATCGGCGGCAAGGCTTACCGACCGTAGTTCGCCCGGAGTGGTAACCATCATAAGCCGTTTTTTCCCGGCATCAATATGGCTGGAGTAGATGAATGCAGCCTCATCCGGTCCCTGCCCTTTGCGGAGAAAGGATCTGACCGGTTTCCCGTCTAAAGTAAACTCATCTATGAGGGTGTCAACATCGGGAAAGTTCACAAGGAATATCCTGTCATCGGATGCGTAAATATTTCCGGGATTCTTTATATGGTCGTATGGTATAAGGAGTTCTCCGGTCAGTGATACGGTGTCGATTCCTTGAGTGTCTGCCGAGCCGGAGCCACTGCAAGAGGCGATTGATAATAAAGAAGCGACAATAATAGAAGTTAGCAGAAAGTTTTTCATGAGGCTGTTGTTAGATGAATTAATATGTCTGTATTTATAGCTACATGTTGCAAAGGTAGCCAAAAAAGTGTAATAACTTATTACTTGTGTCGCAAACTTCAGTGTTCATGAAAAAAAGGGCGGCGGAGACTCAAAAAGAGTCTCTGCCGCCTGATAAGGTGAGTCGGATGCTGGAGGTCAGCCCAGCTCTGTGAGGTAGCGCTCTGCGTCGAGTGCTGCCTTGCAGCCGCTTCCGGCTGCGGTGATAGCCTGACGGTAGCGCGGGTCAGCGACATCGCCGGCTGCAAATACTCCAGGCACATTTGTGAGCGATGTATGGGCTTCGGTTATAATGTATCCGGCTTCGTCAAGGGCAATCTGTCCTTTGAAGAGGTCTGTGTTGGGGGTGTGACCGATGGCGAGGAAGAATCCGTCAACCGGCAGGCTGTAAGTCTTTTCCTTGTCGGTGCCCATGAATTCGGTGAGTGTGGCACCTTCGAGTCCGTCTTCGCCGAAGAGCCCGGAAGTGACTGTGTTGAAGAGAACCTCGATGTTTTCTTTTTCAAAGACTCTGCGTTGCATCACTTTAGATGCGCGGAGGAAGTCTTTGCGCACAATCATGTACACTTTGGCTGCTATGTTGCTGAGATACAGCGCTTCTTCGCAGGCAGTGTCTCCGCCGCCCACAACAGCCACTTTCTTGCCACGGTAGAAAAAGCCGTCGCAGGTGGCGCAAGCGCTCACTCCGAGTCCTTTGTATTTGTCTTCGTCAGACAGTCCGAGGTAGCGGGCTGTGGCTCCGGTACTGATAATCACTGTGTCGGCTACAATTTCAATGCCGTCGTCGGCTTTCGCGGTAAAGGGGCGCTTGCTGAAATCCACTTCTGTTATTATGCCGTTTCTCACATCGGCTCCGAAGCGGGTTGCCTGTTTGTGCAGGTCGTCCATCATTTCGCTGCCTGTGATGCCGTTGTGGTAGCCGGGGAAGTTTTCAATCTCTGTGGTTGTGGTGAGCTGTCCGCCGGGTTGGTGTCCGACATACATTACGGGGCTGAGGTTGGCTCTGGAGGTGTATATCGCCGCTGTGTAGCCGGCGGGTCCCGAGCCTATGATAAGACATTTTGTTCTGATTGTTTCCATGATTTCAGGTGTTGTTTTGTTGTTATAGTATTGCGGCATAGGTTTATCTGAGGTCGACAAGCACTGCCGAGGGGTGGCATGTCATGCGGAAGGTGAATGTCGATTCAGGCAGGGTGCCGCCGAATTTCAGCGAGCTTATGGCTATGCTGATTTTCTGCCCGTTGGACAGCAGCAGTGTCACTGCCGAAGGGGCGAGGGTGGTGGCGTTAAGCGACACTTCCGCCGAAGCTATTCCGCGAGAGCTTTTGTCGGCTGTAAGCTTTATGTTTTTCTTGCCTGCCGAGGGTGCGAGCATCGATGCGGTATAGGTTGAGGTGAAGTACTCCATTACCGACAGTGGGTTGATTTCACTCAGCTCTTCCTGCGAGGGCTCGGAGAGTGTAATTTCGTTGGTGCTTCTTGAGTATGACCACAGGGTTGAGCCGTCGTACCAGATTTCTGTCTGGGGAGCCTTGACAAAGAATTTTGTGCCGCTCATCACCAGTGTGGCGTTTTCAGTGCCGGCGGGCGATGTTATTTTGCATGTGGCGGTAACGGATTTGGCGCCGTGCAGTTTTGCGGCAGCGTCGGCAATTACTTTGGCAGCGTCGTCAGCGGCAAGGGCGCTCAGCGCTGCGGTTGTAATGAAAGCGATGCAGAGTAATATTTTTTTCATATTCTATAGAATAACAAATGAGGTTGTCTACTTGTTGGTTCCGGTTGACGCGAGGTATTCCTCAAAGCCGAGCATGTCCATGAGCACCTGGCGCGGTTTGCCTCCCTGGGGGGGACCTACAATACCGGCTATTTCAAGCTGGTCCATGATTTTGCCGGCTCTCGGATAGCCGATATTGAATTTGCGCTGGAGATTTGACGCCGAACCCATGTTTGTTTCTATCACAAGGCGGGCGCTCTCGACAAAGAGTGCGTCTCTGTCGGTCAGCGAGCGTGAACCGGACGATGCTCCGCCTTCGGCTCCGGCTGGTACGAACTCCGGCAGTTCGTAGGGTCTGTCATATCCTATCTGTTCGGAAATCGAGTCGCAGATTGCCTTGACTTCATCGGTGTCTATGAACGCGCACTGCACGCGTTCGAGAACCCCGTCCCGCGAGAAAATCATGTCGCCTTTGCCTACAAGCTGTTCGGCTCCGGTGCGGTCAAGAATGGTGCGCGAGTCTATAGACTGGATTGTGCGGAAGGCTATACGTCCGGGAATGTTGGTCTTGATGCCTCCGGTGATGACATTGACGGCGGGGCGCTGTGTTGCGAGGATGAGGTGTATGCCTGCCGCACGGGCAACTGCGGCGAGTCGACTCACAGGGCTTTCCACCTCTTTGCCTGCGGTAAGGATAATGTCGGCGAACTCATCTATTATAAGCACCAGATATGGCAGGAAATGGTGCTTTTCGGGGTTGAGTCTCCGTGCGATGAATTTTTCGTTGTATTCCTTTATGTTTCTTACTCCCGCATCCTCGAGCAGCGACAGCCTGTTGCCCATTTCGACACACAGGGAGTTCAGTACGGATACAACTTTGGATGTGTCAGTGATAATTGGGTCTTCGCCGGGGAGTGACGCTAGGTAGTGGCGTTCGAGCTTGCGGTACAGGCTAAGCTCCACACGTTTGGGGTCTATAAGCACGAATTTCAGCTCTGCAGGATGTTTTTTGTAAAGGAGTGAGGCTATTATGGCGTTAAGTCCCACCGATTTACCCATGCCGGTGGCTCCTGCAACGAGCAGATGAGGGAGCTTGGCAAGGTCGGCTATGTAGATGTCGTTAGTGATTGTGCGCCCCATGGCAATGGGCAGTTCAAACTCCGAATTCTGGAATTTTTCTGAAGCGAGGATGCCTCTCATGCTCACTATCTGAGGGTCTTTGTTCGGCACTTCGATGCCTATGGTGCCTTTGCCCGGTATGGGGGCTATGATACGGATGCCGAGAGCCGACAGGCTGAGGGCAAGGTCGTCGCCGAGATTTTTTATGGAGCGTATGCGCTCGCCCTCGGCGGGTATCACCTCGTAGCGGGTGATTGTGGGGCCCACGGTAGCCTCGATGTGAGAAATCTTGACACCGTAGGTGCTCAGGGTCTTGGTGAGTCTGTCTTTGTTTTCCTCCTGTTCGGCAAGGTCAACATGGTCGGTGCGCTGTTCACGTTTTGCAAGCAGGTCGATAGAGGGGAACCGGAATCGCGACAGTTCGGCTGTGGGGTCGTATTTGTCGGTCTGAATGTGTTTCGCCTCCGCTGCCGCTTCGGGTACGTTTACAGTCATGGTTATGTCCTCCACACTGTTGTTGTCGGGTAAAGCCGGCTCTTCCTCCGCCTCACCGGTCTGCTCCGGGGTCTGTTGGGCGGGGGGGGCAGGCTGTAGGTCAGGCTCAGCGCTTTGTTGTGTTGTAGTGTCATCGGTGTCCAGACTATCCAGCGGGCTTTCGCCGGGCTGCTGCGGGGCAGGCGCATGTTCGTGTTCGTAAGAGTATGTGGCAGTGGAGGAGGAGTTGTGGTTGTCGGCAATCGGTTCAGGCTCGTCGGCGACAGGGTAAATGACAGGGGTTTCTACAACGGTTGTCGGGCAGGTGAATGCGGCTGCTGTCTGTTGGGAAGCTGCCTGTGCCTCTTCGAAAATCTGACCGGGTTCCGGCGATAGCTTGCTCTCTGCCTCGCGGCGGCGCGCTTCGGCTTCGGCGCGTTCGCGCTCCAGCTTGAGGCGGTGGGCTTCAATGCGGGTGCGGTAGGCGTTGTAAGCTGTCTGGATTTCTTTGAGGAAAACGAGCACAACCGCACTGACAAGCAGTATGTTAACCCCTATTGCACCCCATATTCCGGTGTGCTCTATGAGCATACGGTTTATAATGTGACCGTGGTTGCCGCCCCAGTAGTTGCAGAATGTGAGGCTGTATGTGACAAATCCGGTGAATACCGACAGCACTATGGCTGAGAGCAGACATTTGTAGGTGAGATTCCAGAAACGGAAGTGGTGGAGGTTTACAAGCGACACTCCTATGGCTCCGATGTAGAATATTATTATGAATGAGCCGAGTCCGAGCCAGCGTGACATCAGCAGGTCAGACAGCACTGCGCCGACGGGGCCTCCGGCATTTCCTACCTGTGCCGCCGATTCGGCGACTTTGCCGTAGGCTGCCCCCTGGACTATGCTTTGGTCGTCGGCACCGTTTGAAAAGAATGAAATAGACACTATGAGCAGGTACACTGCCGTGAGTATCAGCAGTATGCCGAAAAACAGACGCCAGCGTCCCTGAGGCGCCGCTCCGCTGCCTGCGGTTTGTGTCCGCGTGCTTTTTGTGGCGGCAGGAGTGTCGGCTGAAGGAGCATGAGGTGAGCGCTGTGTGTTTTTTGTCTGTGGCTGCGGCTGCCGCGCAGTTGTGTTTTCCTGCCGCTCTGCGTTGCCGCTGTTTCTGAGCGTGCGCGGGTCGTAGCTGTCGGATGAAATTTCAAATGAATCCATTGCGTGAGAAAAGGTTTGTGATTTTCATTATCAGGTAGCGAATCAAAGCCTGCGCAGTGCCGCTATAGTGGCGGCAGGGTCTGGCGCCGAGAACACGAAGCTGCCTGCCACGAGAATATCGGCTCCGGCGGCAGCAAGCTGTGCGCCGGTGTCAAGGTTCACTCCGCCGTCAATCTGTACAGTGGCTTTGCTGCCTGTGGCGGCTATCAGTTCTCTTACCCCGGCAAGTTTCCTGAGCGTGCCGGGAATGAATGACTGTCCGCCGAAGCCGGGATTGACCGACATGAGAAGCACCATGTCGAGGTCGCCGATGATGTCTTCGAGCATAACCACCGGGGTGGCGGGGTTCAGCGTCACGGCTGCTTTCATGCCGGCAGCCTTGATTTGCTGCACCACGCGGTGCAGGTGGGTGCATGCCTCGACGTGTACGTTCATGATGTGTGCGCCGCAGTCTCTGACCTCGTTCACATAGCGTTGCGGGTCAACAATCATGAGATGCACGTCAAGCGGTTTTGTGGCAACTTTGGCTATGGATTTTATTACCGGAAAGCCGAAAGATATGTTTGGCACAAACACGCCGTCCATGACATCTATGTGGATGAGGTCGGCTTCGGAGGCGTTCAGCATTTCTATGTCGCGGTTCAGGTTGCCGAAGTCGGCAGACAGAACGGAGGGGGCTACCTGTATCATTGTATATATGGTTGCGGTTGGTTTGTTGTCAAGCGGTTTTGCGGGGTCGCAGGGCGTTCCACAGAATGAATATCACGCACACGGCTCCGAGCGCCAGTCCTGCATAGGTGAGGTAGGTGTTGTACTCCTCGACCTTTGCAAAGAGCTGCTCGCGCGGCACAAGGTGTCCGAGCCACCAGCCGAGCGCTGCGAGCACGGCGTTCCACACCAGGGCGCCGAGGCTTGTGAATATCGCGAATTTGCCGATGTTCATGCGAGCGAGTCCGGCGGGGATGGATATTAGCTGACGCACTGCGGGGATTAGTCTTCCAATGAATGTGGACACTGCTCCGTGGCGGTCAAAATAGCGTTCGGCGTTTTCTACTTTGGCTCTGTCTATAAGGCATGCGTGTCCTATTTTCGAGTCGGCGAAGCGGTAGACAATCGGACGCCCTATCCACACCGACAGGTAGTAGTTGATCAGCGCGCCTCCGAGCGCCCCTGCGGTGGCTATTGCCACTACGGCGACAATGTTCACTTCGTGGCTTGTGGCGGCGAGGTATGCCGCAGGCGGCACAATCACTTCGGAAGGAAAGGGTATGAAAGAGCTTTCAACGACCATAAGCCCGAACACCATGAGGTATATGGCAATAGGGGCGGCGTCGAAAAACGAGTTTATTATCTCGGCGGGGTTGAATATGGCAAGTGTCACCATTTTTTCGTGATGTTTCAGTAATACAATTGCAAAGTTACTACCTTATTTTCATCTCTAAAAGCGAAAAGGGCTATTCTGTGCGGCACCGGTGATGTTTAATTGAAAAATGTCACTCAGCCCCGGCACTTCTGACCCCGGATGGTATGTTTACAATTGTGTCGGCAAGCAGTTTGCAGTTGGGAAGCGGACCGGCGGGTGCGTCGCTCCACATGGGCAGTCTGTTCATCAGTTCCCAGATGGGACGGGTCATTATGCCGTTGTCGTTTGTGTACTCAAGAAAGGCATCGCGGGTTTTGCGGTCGGGCATTTTTACGGCGCATAGCCAGTAGTTGGATTGGGAGTGGGGCGGCTCTTTCATGAAGCTGATTCCGTAGCGGTTGCCGGCGAAAAAATCGCTGTAGGCCTGCGCTGTGGCGCGTTTGTCGGCAATAAATCTGTCAATCTGTTCAAGCTGCGCGCAACCCAATGCCGCGTTGATGTTTGGCATCCTGTAGTTGAAGGCGGCGCTGTCGTGGACAAATTCCCAGCGGTGCGGCACTTTTGCCTGCGTGGAAAGGTGTTTGGCTTTGGCTGCGAGCCGGGTGTCGTTGAACAGCAGCATGCCTCCGCCACCGGTTGAAATGGTTTTGTTGCCGTTGAAGCTCATTGCTCCCACAAGCCCGAATGTGCCTGTGTGGCGCCCCATGAAAGTGGAGCCGATGCTTTCGGCGGCGTCTTCGACAAGCGCCAGCCCGTATTTTCGGCATATCATTTCTATTTCATCGATTCTTACAGGGTGTCCGAAGGTGTGCATCGGCACAACCGCCTTGATGGTTTTGCGGGTGTGCTTGTCAATGAGCTCGCCTGCGGGTGAGGTGGTTGTGTTGTTTTCAATCCATTCGAGCAGCGCCGCGGGCGACATGCCCATGGTGTCCATGTCAACATCAACGAATGTAGGGGTGGCTCCGATGCAGTTGAGTGCGTTGCAAGTGGCTACGAATGTAAGCGGCTGGGTTATGACCTCGTCGCCGTAGCCCACACCTGCAAGCAGCAGCGCGAGGTGGAGGGCAGCGGTGCCGTTTACGGTAACAACTGCGGCTGCGGCTCCAGTGTATGCCGCCATGTCTTTTTCAAAGCGGTCGACAAATGGTCCTACACTCGATACATAGGTGGTGTCGATGCACTCTTCAAGATATCGTTTCTCGTTTCCGGCAAACATTGGTGCGTGAAGCGCTACGGTTTTGCCGACGGGTGCATTGTAAAGGTGGCGTATGAACTCGACTTCGTTGCTGAACATGATTGTATTGTTTTTGCAGATGTTGTTTTTCCGGATGAGTAGTGGGTGTGGTAGAAAAGAACGGGGCAGAGATCAGTACAGACCTCCGCCCCGTTTGTTTGCTTCAAGCAAGCGCCTGTAGGGCTTACTTTCTGATGCCGAGCTCTTTCTGGGCGATGATTGCGCGGTAGCGGTTGATGTCTTTCTTGATAAGGTAGTCAAGAAGGCGACGACGCTTGCCAACCAATGCCTTGAGGGCGCGGGCTGTGGTATAATCTTTGTGATTTGACTTGAGGTGTTCAGTCAAATGAGCGATACGGACTGAGAATAATGCTATCTGAGCTTCAGGAGAGCCAGTATCAGTCTTGCTCTTACCGTATTTCTCAAAGATTTCCGCTTTTTCTTCAGAATTCAAGTGCATTCTTTGGAAGTTTTTGGGGTTAATAAAAAATATGAAATATTAATGGTTGTGCCTTTGGGCGCACAAAGGTAGTAAAGTTTGCCGACTTTGCAAAGCCTTTCGCGCAAAATTGTGTGGCGATAGGTGTAGCTATTACGGCAAGTGCTTTGGCTACAGTGGTTTGTGCGTTTGAGCTCAGTCGAGACCGGATTTTTCTTTCAGCGGGTTGCGGAAGTGGATTTTGTGTTCCACATACTCCTGTGTCGCAATCAGAGTGGGTTTCGGAAGTTTCTCGTAATAGCGTGATATTTCAATCTGCTCGCGGTTTTCAGAAATTTCCTCAAGGTTGTCGCTGAGTGTTGCGAATTCCTGAAGTTTCTTTTCAAGATCGTGCTTCATCTCGCCGGCAATCTGGTTGGCGCGTTTTGCTATTACGCACACGGTTTCGTAAACGTTGCCGGTGTCCTGTGACAGTTCAATCATGTCGCGGGTCACAGTGTTGAGGGGAGCATTGGTTTTCTTATAGTCCATCTTTATCTTGATAGTGAGGTTTGTTTTTGCGTTTTTTTAATCCGGAGGTCAGTCGTTGACGTGTCTCTGGGCTATTTTGAGGATGTTGTCAGCCTCGCGGCGGTTGGGACCGTCGGGGTAGTTATTTACAAAGGAGTAGTATTCGTCAATAACTTCCCGGTAACGGTCGGTCTTTTTTTCGTCTACGCTCTGCTCTGCTTCCTGAAAGCGGGCTTTGAGGATTATTAGCTCAAGATCCTCTTTGTAGCGGGAATAGGGGTATGCCTTTATGGCGTTTTGTGCTACGATTATAGCGCTTTCGTAGTTGTTGCCGAGATAGTTGCCGAGGTTGTAGTAGAGCTGTGCGTTCTGGAGCTCTTTCAGGGTGAGCTTGTCTTGCAGCTCGAAAATGGCATTTTGTGCTATATTGACTTTGTCGCTTCTCGGAAAATAGTCGAGAAAACCCTGCAGCTCTTCGATGCCTTTCATGGTGTCGCTCTGGTCAAGCTGGGGGTCCGGTGAGTCAAGGTAGTAGCCGTAGCCGCAGTAAAAGCGGGCAAGTTCGGTGTATTTTCCTCGCGGATAGCGGGTGTAGTAGTTTTTGAAGTATACACCGCTTGAGGCGTAGTCTTTGTTTTCGTAGTTGCTCAGCGCAAGGAGATAGAGCGCGTCTTCAGCCTCTTCCTTGCCGCGAAAAAGGTCTACAATGTCACCGAGCACAGTGGTTGCCTGAACATACTTTTTCTGCTCGAATGCTTTTTTAGCATAGTTGAGCTTCACCGTCGGGTCTGTGCTTTTGAGCACTCGGTTGTATTCGCCACAACTGGTGAGTATCAACGCGCTAAGAGCGAGCAATATATATTTTTTCATTAATGTGCGGTCTTTGATTACACTATTGGAGCGCAAAGTTACAACATATTTTTTGTAAATTCAAGAGCGGCGCCGGCAATTTGGTGTAAAATGTTGCCTGAAAGTTTCTTGAGAGGGGAGGGGATGATAGAGAAAAATTTTTTTATAAAGGTGCAAATTCGCATGAATCCGCCTATCCGGCGCCGTAACTTTGCCGTCGGATAAACATTAAAACACAACATATGAGAAAGGAAAAACAGGTAAGCATCCGCCTTGAATGGATTGCGGCAATGGCTCATCTCGCCTCCGAGGCGCGCCATGAAGTGCTTGACGCAGTGATTGACTATCTTACCGACGGCACCGTAGCCGATTTGCCTCAGGAAGAGGCAGCCGCCCAACCCGAAACGCCCATACCCGGCAACCTGCCGGCATTGCCTTGCCGACCTTGAAGAGCGTGCTGAGCGCTGCGAGGAGTTCAGCTACTTTGACAAGCCGCTTCTTAGAGTATGTTTGGAAAACCATGAGATTCAGAAACACCCTTTAACTTTTTTACAGAAATATTTGGAGATAAGGGAAATAACCATTAGCTTTGCAATCGTTAAGACTATCGACAAAGGCATATCTATGCACTGAAGCGTAGTAGTCATAGATCAATCATTGGAAACTCATGCTTTGTAATATGAAAATAGGGACAAACTCCATTATTCTGGCCGTTTTAATGGTCGGCTGCTTTTCCTGTGACCGGAATGATTTTCATCAGAAGAGCGCAGGTCTTTACGACTTTGTTGTTCTTGACGAAAACAACTCGGTGGGCGAACGCACTATCAAACTCAGTGAACTGGTTGACGATTATGAAGTTGTAAAGTTCGAAAACTCTGACTCAGCGCTGTTCAAGGTAAGAAAACCTGTAGTCTCCGAGAATTATATCGCAGTAATTCAAGGCGGCATGGATCCGGTTGTGCTGTTTGACCGAAAAGGAAACTATATCGGAAACATTGGCAATGTTGGATCAGGTCCGGGCGAGTATATGACCGCCTACGACGCGCTAATTGATGAAGCCAATGGGCGTATATATATCACCCAAATGGTCAATGGACAGGTTCTCGAATATGATTTAGAGGGAAAATACCAGGGAACACATCAGATAGGATCTCTCAACAAGCCCACCCTGTTTGCAAATGGCGACGAGAGCATATCGCTGGTAAACATAGCTTTCGATGATGCCGGAGTACCCCTGACTGCCGCAACCTTCGGCAACGCCAGCGACTCCGTTGTCCGGTTGATTTATCAGCCCCTTGTAACCAGCTTCCGGGATGCCTCCGGTGCCGGCGTAGGATTCAACAATGAGGTATGGGCATTTAGGAATACTCCCAACAATGCCTTCATGCTAACTTTCAATGACACCCTATATACGTACAACTCTCGGGAGAATGTCATTGCCCCTCGTGCCGTCTTTAAAGAGTTGTCAGACAAAAGTTCCGACACGTGGTATGTAGGACTGGAGTTTCCGACAGCCATCATATATCAAGTGATGGGTTCGGATTCACGTACAATGTGGTATGACAAGAGTTCGGCTGAGTTATCGCGAGCCACTATAATCAATGATTTCTGCGGCAACGCCAAGGAGTCGGTGAGTAATTTTAGGGACGGTTATTATGTGCATATATGGGAGCCTGGTCGGCTGATGGATCGGATTGAGGAGCGTTGGCTTCCGGAGAATGAAATGACTGACCAACAACGCGAGGATTTGAAAGAACTGTTTTCAGAACTAAATCCCGATGATAATAACATCATGTTTATCGGAAAGATGAAAAACATCTAATTCAATATAACAGCAATGAGACCATTAAAAAGGATCTCACTCTCGGCTATGGCAAATTCCGAGCTCGAGGATGTATAGAAGACGGCATTGAGATTGAAAACAACTCTTTGTTGGGAGCTATGTCCTACAATGACAGTGATGATGCTTACGTTGTGTCGTATCTTTTCGGTGCACCCGAGAAGAATGCTAAATTTGTGCCGGATTTTAATCCATAGATGGTTGGGTATATGGATGATGAAACAAATCCCATTATAGTATTGACGAAATTCAAAACTCCAAGTGAGATGAAATCAAGCAAATACAACATTTATCTGTCAGCGAATGAGCGGTTCTATGTTTTTTTAATACTGCTGATGTTGGTTGACTAAACATGAGCTTGTTTGAACCGATATAGCGTTCAATATTCTTAATGTAGCCAATTCCTCTGTGGTAGCCTCGCCACGGCTCTTTGAGTTCACACTGCCGTCCGTATTCGGGGAAATAGGTATCTCCATGTCATTATCTATTTTTGAGTTTTGTATAATCTGCGTCATATATGAGGTCACAGTCAACAAGATGTCCGTAAGCCTCGTCAGTGATACGCGAAGCCCACTCGTTGCGGTCATAATAACGACCCTTGCGGTAGTTGTGTGCAAGAGCCTTCATGTAGCCCATTAACACCTTGAAAGCCTGCTGTTGGAGATAGCGGTGCATGGTGGTCATAGCCATGCCGGTCTTTTCAGTGCTGCTCACTCTGCCATTGACAAAGTTTTCAAACGATGCCACAAACGCCTTGTCGTCCTCGGCGATATTCATAAAGTCGATGTCTGTATTCATGTCGGGCGGGATTTAGATCGTTGCCTGATTGTGTATTTGGGGCTCCGGCGACACATTATAGATATAGTCGCCACAGCGCACTAAAAGGCAGTTCTGCCCGTAATAGAGCTTCCTCATACCTCGCACGCTCCCTGTCTTGTGGAGGTTCGGAAGGCGGCTGATGCCTACTCGCTAGCCCTCTTCGATTGTCATTCGTTTTACTCTCATAGTTCCTTAATTTCTGAGGTTTAATTCTTTTTCCCTTTTGTGAAGCTCTTTTGAGCTTCTTCGGCAGGGCTGGCCGTTTTTCGTGCAACCTACAGCTGCGGCCATGAGGGTGCATAAGGCAAGTGTGGAGTCGGCGGCAAGACCGTGATACCCAAATTTTGGAGGTATGAGAAAATTTGAAACCGAATGCTCGGTTTCGAGCTGAAGGTTGTGGAGGCTCACGGTCGCAGACGCAGGCGGAAAGCAAAGCGGCACTTGACGTTGTTCCTGGACGCAGTAACTTCGTACAGAAAAAACGCCTCCCTGCCAAGACTCAATCGCATAAAGAAAATAATGCATTCGCTTATTGGAGTAAGGCTTCATTCGATGATAAAAATTCAACACAAATGTTGTAAAGGTGAATATTGTTTTGAAAACGACATGTTTTGACGTTTTCATTTATTAACTTTGCAACATGAATCAGAACATGGGGCGGTTGATCCGCTATATACTCATCATACAGAAGCTCTCAGGAAAGAAAAAATTCATTCCTGCGGAGGAACTGATTTCGTATCTCAATCTCCAGATGGAGCTTCGTGGATATGAGGTAGGTCTCAGTGTCCGTACTCTACAAAGGGACATCGCCGAGATTGAAAGCATGTTTGAGGTAGAGATTAAGAACCGTCGAGGAGAAGGGTACTTCATAGCTGAACATACAGATAATTCCGACTTAAGATATGAGGACCTACTCCTCAATTTTGATTTACTGACATCTATAAATCATTCGGCCGAAGTATCCGGATTCATAATCCCTGAACATCATCGACCCAAAGGAACTGAGAGCATTTCTGCTATTATCCATGCAATTAAATGTACAAATTTCATCAAGTTTGATTACTTGCTGGTTCGCAATAATAACAGGATTATTTCCAAGACTGTAAGTCCTCATTTCCTTAAAGAATCTCTTGGTCTATGGTATATGGTTGCATTTGATGAGACGCGCCAGCTCCGTGTTTATGCAGTTGATAGAATCAGTAATCTGGAGATTCTTCCCGACAAATTTAAAAGGGACGAAGACCTTGATCCCAATGGTTTATTCCAAAACAGCTATGGAATATGGGATGATGAGACCAATCCCATTGAGGATGTCGAATTATCATATTCTCCATTGGACGGATATTTTCTTAAAGCAACACCACTTCATTCATCTCAGGAAGTAGTCGTTGACAATGAAGAAGAGTTTCGTATTCGTCTGAGAATCCGGATTACCAATGATTTCGTTATGGCACTTTTAGCACGAAGTAATTCATTGACCGTTATAAGTCCTACATCATTACGCGAGAGAATTAACGAGATATACCAACAAGCAATAATCAGAAATAAGATATGAGAAGTCTCGGTTCATTATTCCACGATGCTCTTTTTACCAGCACAAGAGTCTATCACGATGCCAATGGTAACTTCAGAGGTACGAGCACTAATGTTACTCCTTGGCACCTCCTGATTGGTCGTCTTTGGGGATATGGATTGTGGCTTTACCTGATACTCCTGCCATTGCTTGCACCGATTTATTTCATATTTGCGAATTGGTATTGCCGTCGATACGATGCCGAGAATATGGTCGAAGATCCTAAAGGATGGCCGAAGGAGAAGAAGCAGATTTTAAAAAATCATAGAAACATTCTTATTGGCTGGATAATGTTTATGCTTCTTGGATGGATTACGGACTGGGGACAGAATGACTTTTCCAGAGAGAGGGAGCCGGTTAACAAGACCGAAACTTTAGCACCTTGGGGTTCTCCAGATTATGTGGATCCATATAAACAATATGAAGAAACTCATAACATCAAATAGTCATGGCAGAAAGAAATTCCAAAACGACTTTCACAGGAGAAGAGTTAAAACACATCATCGCCTTGGTGAGAGAGCTTGAATCAGCAGATGGTTCAAAGCAGAAAGGTATACGGGCAAAGCTTCGTAAGATAGGACTTTATTGGTCAGAGGTGGCATCCGGGATGGCCTATACTATAGCAAACCTGCAAAATCTGTTCAACAACGGAACCTTGAAACTTTCAGATTCAGAAAGTCACTGCGGAGAGGTATTACCTTCCGTTAAAATGATTAAAAAGGAAGATGTGACTCCGCTCCGGCATATCAATATCTCTACTGATAAAGATATCGATATGTATAAAGAAGATGGCTTTGAAGGATTTATTCCGGTTGCCAAACTCAGGGAAGCAACATCCATTCTCCCTGAAAATGCCGGCGTGTATGTAGTCATAAGGAAATCTGATGTTGCTCCACAATTCCTTGAAAAAGGAACAGGTGGTTTCTTCAAAGGTAAGAATCCTAATGTATCGATAGAGGTGCTGACTGACAATTATGTTACTGAAAGTAAGACTGTCTACATTGGTAAGGCTGCAAACCTCCGTAAACGAGTAGGACAGTTGCTCAGTTTTGGCGCAGGGGCCGCAATCGGTCATTGGGGTGGGCGTTTTTTGTGGCAACTGGCTGATTCCGTTGGACTCATAGTGGCTTGGAAAATTACACCTGGATGTGACCCAAGAGCCATCGAAACTCAAATGATACGGAGTTTTGTTTCCGTACACGGAAAGAGACCTTTTGCAAACCTAAAAGACTAAATATAATGAAACACTACAAAGACAAGGAATGTGAGCGTCAACAGCAACTCATTGTGAACAGTAACATCTTCAATGGAACAACAGGTGGAGGGCGCTTTATGGGTAAGGAAGGAGCACATCGTTTGTTTGTATTGACTGATGGAGAATCTAACCTGTATTCTCCCATTAGAAAAGACGCAATTGGATACTTCAAAGAGAATGGAATCGGTTGGTGGGGAGGATCGAAGCCTTCCGGTCATGTCCTTTCTTCCCAAATTGCCTGCCTTAACCATCTGTTTTCACTCCGTAATGATGCGGATGCCGTTCTCTCCTTACTTAACAATATCCGTGATGAATTTACTGAAGTACTTCCGATTACGACAGACAAGAATCCTTCTTTCATCGCCTTCGAGATTGTGAGTGACAAAGATCACCTGAACGAAGGCACTCCGAATCGAGGAAGCAACTGCACATCGATAGATGCCTTGATATATGCAAGGCATAAATCTGGTGAGCTATGGCTCATACCGATAGAGTGGAAGTATACAGAGCACTATACCAATCAAGATAAGTCCAGTGAGGATAGAGACGGAGAGCCAGAAGGCTCTAACGGAAAAGGAGAAGAGCGTATGAGCCGATACAATGATCTTATTTCAGCATCCTCTCAATTGAAATCCCTTAACGGGTATGCCGGAAGTCTGTATTATTATGAGCCGTTTTACCAGCTCATGCGGCAGACCCTTTGGGCAGAGAATATGGTTAGAAACAAAATGACGGAGAGGCTGAAAGCCGATAACTATCTCCACGTCCACATCATTCCTTCTGAAAACGATGAACTTCTACATAAGAATTACAAGGTAACACAGAAAGGAATGGAAAGCTCATGGCGCGAAATGATAGTTGACCAGAGTAAGTATGTAATAATCGACCCAAAGACCCTGATGACTCCAACAATCACCAAATACCCAGAACTGCATGAGTATCTTGGTATAAGATATTGGGCGCATAAATAATAAAATTCTATGTTCTCCATCTCTTCTATTTCATACCGGGATAAAAAATGGTATGATAAACGTCGCGCCATCATTAAACGAGATAACAATACTTGTGTTAGATGTGGCTCACAATTACCTGATGACCAGTTGCAAGTTCATCATCTTCATTATTTCTATGGCAGAAAGGCATGGGAGTATGAAGATTTTGAACTCATTACCTTATGTAAACATTGTCATGCAGAGGAACACGGACATGTAAAACCTACCTTCGGTTGGAAATATGAAGGGATGGAGGATTTAGAGGAACTTATCGGAGAATGTGAGAATTGTCATACCCCTATTCGTTATGCTCATCTTATTTCTCATCCGGAATGGGGATTCATGTCCGTTGGTTCTCAATGTGCTGAAAATCTCACTTCTGCGTGTGGCCTTTCTGATAGAGAGGAAGAGGCAAAGAAGCTGGCCCAGCGATATAGACGCTATCTGGATTCTCCAAAGTGGGAACATAAGAAAAATGGTTATTTTAGAGAACTTGATGGTTGCCATATAAAGATATGGCAAAACGATAGTTATTTCAAACTGCAAATAGTATTTCCTCTATGGAATTTGTGTACACTTATTAAAAGATTTGAAAAACTTAGTGGTAAAAATAAATATTCAACGCTTGATGATGCAAAAACGCAGGCATTTAAGGCTATTACGGATCGATCTTTGATTAAGTACTGCGAGAAGCACTTTCCCGAAGATACTCCTTATCCTCCCGCTCACGACGATTTTTACAATGATGATTGATTACGGTATTTCGGTGTTATTGATTGTAGTAATGAAGATACCCACTACATAGATCTTATTCCTGGGCAAGTCTATTCGTAAGGTGATTACTCCTAAGAACCTAAAAGTGAGGTGTTCAAACAAAGATTTTGACCGTAGAATGTGCTGAATGTGAGAAATTTTTATTATCTTTAAGGTATGGAACTCACCTTAAAATTGATTGGCAATGAAGTTTAGAAC
>ERZ778518.1217-NODE-1217-length-18954-cov-9.002487_pt1 | contig 18954 bp, 21 predicted proteins | sample MGYA00510340_ERZ778518 | MGnify/ENA primary metagenome ERZ778518 (study PRJEB29527, sample SAMN07138967) | mouse gut metagenome | material: feces | host: mouse | place: China:Nanjing | collected 2016-01-25 ...
GAAGTTGCAGTTACAGAGACTGAGAATGAAAAATCCATTGTGATAGAGTTACGTGTTGCCCAGGCAGATATGGGAAAGGTAATCGGAAAACAGGGACGTATTGCGAAAGCAATTCGTTCCGTTGTGAAAGCAGCAGCAGCGAAAAGTGATAAAAAAGTGGTTGTAGATATTATGCAATAATATTTATAAAAAGCTGTATGTTACAGATAAAAAACTGCCGTACAAAGGTGAAAATGTTTCCCTGGTGCGGCAGTATTTTTTTATTCTATAGGAAAAACCTTGTCACGCTAACGCGTGAAAGTGTCTTCCTATAGAATAAAAAATAATATGCATACTTGTGCAAATAATAGAAAGGACTGGATATGGAAGATTTGTTGCAGGTGGGTGCAATTGCCAGTACCCATGGAGTGCGGGGAGAAGTAAAGGTATTTCCAACTACGGATGATCCCGCGCGTTTTAAGAAATTGAAAAAAGTGATTCTGGATACAGGAAATGAGAAGCTTGAGTTGGAAATCAGCCAGGTAAAATTTTTCAAAAATATGGTGATTTTAAAATTCCGGGATTTTGATACGATAAATGATGTAGAAAAATATAAAGGGAAAAGTCTTTTTGTGACCAGAGACCAGGCGGTGAAATGTGAAAAAGATGAATATTTTATTGCAGATTTGGTTGGAATGGAAGTTGTGACAGAGGATGGAACGTGTGTGGGAGAACTCAAAGATGTGCTGCAAACTGGGGCAAATGACGTGTATGTGGTAAAGGTGCAGGAGGATTCTCCTTATGCCTCTAAAGTGGCGGATAAAAAGAAAGAACTTTTGCTTCCAGCCATCAAAGACTGTATCCTTGGAATCGATATGGAAGAAAGAAAAATGTTGGTATATCTGATGCCTGGGTTGTTAGAAGAAGGGTAGGAAAGGTTATGAATTTTTATATTTTAACATTATTTCCAGAAATGGTGATGGGAGGGCTGAATACCAGTATTATCGGCCGGGCAGTGGAGTCTTCGATATTGACCATAGAAGCAGTAAATATCCGTGATTATTCCACCAATAAGCATCAAAAAGTAGACGACTATCCTTATGGAGGGGGAGCAGGTATGTTGATGCAGGCCCAGCCAGTATATGATGCCTGGAGGTCTGTGGTGGAGCGGATTGGGAAAAAGCCCCGTTGCATTTATGTGACGCCCCAGGGAAAGACCTTTACCCAACAGGAAGCAAAGGCGTTCGCAGAGGAAGATGATATTATTTTGCTCTGCGGCCATTATGAGGGAATTGATGAGCGGGTGTTGGAAGAAATTGTAACAGATTACATGTCCATTGGAGATTATGTTTTGACAGGGGGAGAGCTTCCGGCAATGGTAATGGTTGATGCGATTTCCCGAATGGTGCCAGGGGTATTGGGCAATGAGGAATCTGGGTCTTCGGAATCTTTTGAGGGGAATCTGCTGGAATATCCCCAATATTCCAGACCAGAGGAATGGAATGGCAAGAAGGTGCCAGAGATTCTTTTGTCAGGACATCACAAAAATATTGAAACATGGCGCAGGCAGCAATCAATTCTTCTGACAGGGAAGCGAAGGCCGGATTTGTTGGAAAAGGCGGAGCTGACAGAACAGGAAAGAGTGTGGCTCAAAGAAAAATTGTTATGATAACGATTCCTTCTGTCTGACAGGAGGGCGGAACTGTTACAGAACTCAGGTCAAAAAACTTTCATACTTGACATTTTGATTTAGTTAGTATATACTAACCAAAAAGATAATTATGTTAAAATTGACAGGAGGATTTCTTATGGGGACTTTGATTGTCGGTATGGCTGTATTAGCCATTGCAGTTGGCGCAGCGATTCACATTTATAGAGACAAGAAGGCTGGAAAATGCAGTGGCGGATGTGGCGGCTGTAATGGGTGCAGTGGTTGCACAAAATTTTCAGACACGCTCTAGAACTTACAAAAATTTTATGAAATATTAAGAAAGTTGTAAGATACGCCTTCTGAGATTGTGTTATGATATCTATATAAGTTTTATTACTCCGGCGGTTAAATATCGCAGTAGATTGCACAGAACAAATCTTCATATGCAAGGCAAAAGATTGAGCTGTAGCGAGCTACAGCGATTGATGACAACGCGGCAGATGGAGATTTGGGCAAGCAAAATGTTGTGATATTTAACCGCCGGAGTAATATCATAGCATTATTCAGGAGGTGTCTTTCTATGCAAAAGAAAAAAGGATTTATTTTAATTACTATGATTTTGGTGGTAGCAGGAGTATTGTTCGCCAAATATCATCGAACAGAATAATGGCTCCATACAAAGATCCCTCTGCCTTAGGCAGGGGGATGGTTTATGAAGTATATCTGTTTTTCGGGAATGGATAGATAACTGAATGTGTAAGGATATTTGATCGTGCCCTTGTGTAAATTAGGAGGTAGTGGAAAGTGAAAAAAAGAAGGAAAAAGCATACAGGCTTGTTTGTGATTACTGCTTTTTTGATGGTAACGGCAGTGGTATTGTTTGTAGGACGTCATACCATTGTGCAAGGAATAAAAACGAAGGTTGCCACAGAAGTAGGTAAAAAGATGTTAGAAAAGCAAATTGGTAAAAGTATTAATGTGGGAGGACAGGAAATAAATGTATCAGATCTTGTGGACCAGATGGAGGAACAGGATGTAGAAAAAGTCACAGAGATTGCGGAAAAATATGTTTCACCAGAGAATATCAAACAGGCGGCGGATTTTGCTGCAAGCAAAGATGTGGAAGGATTAAAGAACCTGTTAGAGGGGCAGATTACACAAGAAGATCAGAATGAACTGGAGGAATTATATTATAAATATAAAGACCAGATACATAATTATGTCCCTTGATTCTCTGTTGCCTTTGAAAACAGAGACATCTTGCAAAACATAATATGAAATGCTACAATAGTACAAATAGACAGCAGCCTAACAAATGTTTGGCTGTAATATGGAATCATAGATACGGGAGGAAAGAATGGGAAGTATTATGGACAAGCTGCCAAAGCAGATGAGAATAAAAGAACCAGAAGCAGAGCGTGAGAAGGTATTGAGTAGAATGCAACAGGATGATTTTTTGTTAAAGCAGATTGATGAATTTCGGGAAAAGGCCAAACAGCTTCAAAGTATTTTGGTGACAAAGGAGAATAAAGTAGATGAACTCCAGGGAGTGTTAGAAGAGAAGGAAGAGCAGGCTAAGCAGCTTCAACAGGAGCTGGAGGAGCGGCAAAAGGAAGCAGATTTGCTGGTGCAAGGAGTGCAGAAGCAGACAGATGCCATGATTGCCAGGATAGATACCCAGATTAAGTCTATGGATGAAACCATAAGCGGTGAAATTAATACGCTGGATCAAAAGATTTCTGAACAGGTAGGCGCATTAAATAATAATTCCAAACAGGAAATGATTTTGATTGACCAGTCGATGAAAGACATTTCAGAAACAGTTCACCAGAAAATGCAGGATATTTCCGGGACAGTGGATGGTAAGATACGGGATATTTCGGAAACGGTTGATCAGAAGATGGAGGAAACCACGATTCTGATTGATCAGAAAATGGAAAACATGGAAACAGGGGTCAGCCAGAATATGAAAGAAACGGCTGTTTTGATTGACCAGAAAATGGAAGGTATGGAAAAAGAAGTCAGTCAAAATATGAAGAATATTTCGGCGCTGGTTGGACAGAAAATGCATGATATGACGGCAGTGGTTGATCTTAGAATGCAAAATGTTTCCAAAGCGACGACTCAGGCATTACAGAATGTTTCTGAAACGGCTAGCCGGACCTTAGAGAATTTTCCTGGGATTGTGGAGCAGAACACAGAAAAGCAGACGGAAGATTTGACCGCTTTGCTGTCTGAGATGACAGAGAAATTGGATGCTGTGAAAGCAGAGCTCAGTGAGAAGGTTCACACTGAGAATGTGAAGTGTTATCGCAATATTCAGACATTGATTGAGGAATTGAAGCAGAAAGTAGAGACCACAGAGCTTGGTTACAGCAGCATGAAAACCATGAAAGGCTGTTTTCGAATTACGATTCTTTTGGGTGCTTTAAATCTTGTGGGGATTTTAGGAATTGCAGCGCATCTGATGGGATTGTTTTAAAGTATGAGAGGAAATAAAATGGAAAAGAAAAAGAGCGTTTGGGTGATTGGCCATAAGAATCCTGATACAGATTCTATCTGTGCAGCGATTGCCTATGCAGATTTAAAAAACAAAATTGGGAACATCAGATATGAAGCGAGGCGTGCCGGACAGATCAATGAAGAAAGCAAATATGTGCTGGAGCATTTTGGGATTCCGTCACCAGCTTATGTAGCTGATGTGGGAGCACAGGTAAAGGATATTGAGATCCGCAAGACCCCAGGAGTCAGCAGTAATGTCTCCCTCAAAACAGCTTGGGAGACAATGAAAGCACAGAATGTGGTGACTCTTCCAATTACGAACCCGAATGGGCTTTTGGAGGGATTGATTATTACAGGAGATATTGCAACTTCTTATATGGATGTATACGACAACCGGATTCTGGCGAAGGCGAGAACACAGTATAAGAACATTGCAGAAACCTTGGAAGGGGAGGTTCATACAGGCAATTCTCATGGGTATTTTATCAAAGGAAAAGTGGTGGCGGCTACAGAAAGCCCGGAATTGATGGAGGAATATATTGAAGACGACGATATGGTAATTTTGGGTAACCGCTATGAGGTACAGCTTTGCGCCATTGAAATGAATGCCAGCTGTATTATTGTGTGTTCCGATGCCAAGGTATCCAAGACCATACAGAAGCTGGCAGAAGACAGAGGATGCGTGATCATTACCACTCCCTACGATACGTATACAGTAGCAAGGCTGATTAATCAGAGTATGCCAGTCAAATATTTTATGCGTCGGGAAAATCTGATTACCTTTGAGACAGAAGAGTACGTAGATGATGTGAGAGAAATTATGTCCAAGGAACGTCACCGGGATTTTCCTATTTTGGATGAAGAGGGAAAATATGTAGGAATGATTTCACGAAGAAACTTGCTGAATATGAAACGGAAGCAGGTGATTCTGGTGGATCATAATGAGAGGACACAGGCGGTAGACGGGATAGATGGCGCAGAGATTTTGGAAATTATTGACCATCATCGGTTAGGCAGCCTAGAGACCATTTCTCCAGTGTTTTTCCGTAATCAGCCGCTGGGCTGTACCTCTACGATTATTTATCAGATGTACCAGGAGCAGGGAATAGAGGTTCCAGCAGAGATTGCTGGTCTGTTATGTTCTGCCATTATTTCAGATACGCTGATGTTCCGTTCCCCCACATGTACGCAGGTGGACAGACAGGCGGCAGAATCTCTGGCTAAGATAGCGGGAATTACCATAGAAGAGCATGCCAAGAAAATGTTTCAGGCAGGCAGCGATTTTAAGACAAAGACCCCAGATGAGATTCTTTTCCAGGATTTTAAAACCTTTTCTTCAGAGGAAAAAGAATTTGGCGTGGGCCAATTGAATGTTATGAGTAATGAAGGATTACAGGATGTGAAAGGAAAATTACTGCCCTATATCCAACAGGTAAAAAATGAGCGTAAATTGGATATGGTTTATGTCATGCTTACAAATATTCTGGAAGAAAGTTCAGAACTTATCTTTGTGGGAGAGTCAGCAAAGGAAACGGCAGAGCAAGCATTCCGCGGACATGCTGTGGACCGGGGAGATAGCCTTTGGTTAAAAGGAATTGTATCAAGGAAGAAGCAATTAATTCCTGCATTGATGCTGGAGCTTCAGGAGAAATAGGGATGTCAGGAAACGGGAAGAAGAACGGCTCTCGTCATTTTGGCAAACAAGGCCGTGGGGCAGAACAAAGAGCAGCAGTACATAAGGACATCCAAAGAAAACAGGAGTGGAAGCCTGGGAATATGGTCTATCCTGTCCCAGCTGTGATGGTGACAGTTGCAGATAAGGCTGGAAATGATAATATTATAACAGTGGCATGGACAGGGACAATTTGTACCAATCCGCCTATGGTTTATATATCTGTGCGGCCTGAGCGGTATTCCTACCATATGATAAAGGAAACCGGTGAATTTGCCATTAATTTAACTACCAAAGAGCTTGCTTTTGTTACGGATTGTTGTGGGGTAAAATCAGGGAGAGATATAGATAAATTCCAGGAATTTCATTTGACCAGACAGAAGGCGTCAAAAATTTCGGTGCCCTTGATTGGGGAAAGCCCAGTGAACATCGAGTGTAAGGTAACCGAATGTATGGAGTTGGGGTCTCATCATATGTTTTTGGCAGAGGTCGTGTCCGTTCATGTGTCAGAAGCCTATATGGATGAGAAGGGTGCCTTTCACTTGGAACAGGCAGATCCTATTGTGTATTCCCATGGAGCATATTTCGACTTGAATCGTGTTTTGGGAACATTTGGATATAGTGTTAGGAAAAAAAGAAAAAATATTGGAAAACAGTAGAAGATATTTAGGAAAAGTGCTATAATAAATGTAATGATTATTTTGCTTTAACGGGCTGGGGCAGAATAGTTTAAGCATATGCGATCAAAGGATGGCAGAGAAAGTGAAAACATTGTAGAAGAAAAGAAAAGGGAGTGGTCTTTTTGGAACATGTATCTTTGTTTAACAATGCGAAATTTTGTGCAATATGCCGGGGTTCCCTTCCAGAAGATTATGAAGATGATTTATGTCCGTTCTGTAAAGAGAACCAGCTATTTTCAGAAGTGAAAGATTATATCCGTTCCAGGGATGTAAATGAATACCAGGTGGCAGAGTATTTTAATATTCCCCGCAGGTTAGTCAAGAAGTGGATTTTGGAAGGAAGAATTGAGTATAAGGAAGACGAAGAAAGACTTGATACCCTTCATTGCGCCAATTGTGGAGCTCCGATTACATTTGGGAATCTTTGCCAGAAATGTTATCGTGAATTGAATAATCTGGAGAGGGCAGGATTTGGAGCGGTTTCCTTGGATTCTGAAGATAACAAGATGAGATTTTTGGAAAAGAATGGTTCTAACAAAGGCAAATAAAAAGAATCCCACAAACGGGATTCTTTTTATTTGATTAATAAATCCATCAAATAAGCATACACCTCTTCATTTTGTTTTTGCCAGTTGGAACAGGCCGCCTCAGCCTGTTCTTTTGTTTTAACGGTAATCGTTAAGTCAATCAGAGGACGTTCCTTTTCTTTGATTTGGCATCGCACAGCGTATTCCTGAGCAGTGGTCTTGTAATAGTCTGCAATTACGGAAATTTCTTGCTTCAATTCGATTTTGTTTTCTGCAAAATAGGAAAGCACATCCGCTTTGATGGCGGTGGAAATTTTGTCTGGAAAATAGGAAAGGGTCTCTTTTCCAGCAGGCATCATATAGTAACAAGTGTTGTTGTGAGTGGATTCTGCACGAATTAATTCTGCACTGATTAATTCGCTGATGGCTTGTTGGATTGTGAAATAAGTAGTGTATTCCTTTTCCAGGACAAAATTTGAAATCTGGGTGTTGGTCAGTGGAAAATCCACATGATCTAACATATATAGTACAATTAGTTTATATTGGGTTAGGGCTTCTGCCATTGGTTTCACTCCTTATGTGAATCATGTTGTTTTCAGGGACAAAATATTTCCCTTGCCAGGTGTCCCGGTTTTTCAGAACTTTTTGGATTTGATTTAAAACACTGCGTTTGGCGCTGCTCCAAAGAGGAGCCATCAATAATTCTTTTGGTCCGTCTCCAGTGAGCCGATGGATGGTGATGGTTTCTGGCAGAATTTCCAAACAGTTGGCAATCATGGTACAGTATTCCTCTTGGGTAAAAAGAGGAAATGGATGTTTTTGGTATAAAATGCCCAGGTCAGTATCAGACAGGACATGAAGTAATTGCAATTTAATGCCAAATATAGGCAGATGTCCCACATGGAAAACCGTTTCCAGCATTTCTTGCCGGGTCTCACCAGGAAGACCTAAAATCACATGGACAATTACCGAAATATTCCGTTGAGAAAGCTGCCTTACTGCTTCATGGAAACAATCTAAAGTAAATCCGCTGCGGATAAAGCGGTGGGTCTTCGCGTGTATGGTTTGTAGTCCCAGTTCGATCCAGACAGGTTTGATTTGGTTTAATTCATCCAAAAGCTCCAAAATTTCATTGGAAAGGCAGTCCGGCCTGGTAGCGATGGATAAGATTACCACATCAGGGTCCTTGATAGCGTCAAAAAAAAGGCCCCTCAAATAGTCTACAGGAGCATAAGTATTGGTATACGCCTGAAAATATGCAATGAATTTCTGGCAGTTTCGTTTTTGACGTATTTGCTCCTTAGCGGCGGCTATCTGTTCTGGAATGGGAAGGTACTTTTGGGCAAAATCGCCGCTGCCAGCGGCGCTGCAAAAAATGCATCCATGATGGCCTAGTGTACCATCCCGGTTGGGACAGGTCATGCCGCCATGTAATGACAGGCGGTAGACTTTTTCTCCAAAAGTTTGTTTTAGATAAGAATCGATGGAATAATAACGTTTGTCATTCCAAATCATAAGGCTACCTGGAAATATGAGATTTTACGGCATGACTTACTACTTGAGCTACCCGGGGATCAAATGCTTCCGGCATAATAAAATCTTCACTCAGTTGTTGATCAGATACCAATCCTGCTATGGCTTCGGCAGCGGCCAACTTCATTTCTTCTGTAATTTGAGAAGCATGTCCCTCCAAAGCGCCTTTGAAAATACCTGGGAAAGCCACTACGTTATTAATTTGATTTGGAAAATCGCTGCGTCCAGTGCCAATGATTTTTGCACCTGCAGCTTTTGCTATGTCTGGCATAATTTCGGGAACAGGATTTGCCATAGCAAACAGGATGGCGTCCTGGTTCATGGAAGCAACCATTTCACCAGTTACAATACCTGGGGCGGAAACACCGATAAAAATATCCGCGCCCTGCAAAGCATTTGACAAATTGCCTGTTTTCTGTTCTAAATTGGTAAGGGCTGTCATTTTTTTCTGCATCCAGTTTAGATCTTGGGAATCTTTATGGAGAATGCCATAACGGTCACACATGGTAATATGTGAAAACCCATAAGTCAAAAGCAGCTTGGTAATGGCAATGCCAGCAGAACCTGCGCCGTTTACAACAACCTTGCAGTCCTCTTTTTTCTTTCCAGTTATTCGCAGGGCGTTGATAATTCCTGCAAGCACTACAATGGCTGTGCCATGCTGATCGTCATGAAAAACGGGGATGGACAATGTCTGTTTCAGACGTTCTTCAATCTCAAAACAGCGGGGAGCGGAAATATCTTCTAAATTGATGCCCCCAAAGCCTGGAGCCAAGTGGGTGACAGTTTTAATGATTTCTTCTGTATCCTGGGTATCCAGGCAGATGGGGACAGCATTGAGTCCACCGAATTCTTTAAACAGGACGCATTTTCCTTCCATGACAGGCATAGCGGCATAAGGACCAATATTTCCAAGGCCAAGGACGGCGCTTCCATCAGAAACGACAGCTACAGTATTTGCCTTCATGGTATAAATATAAGCATTTTCAGGATTTTCAGCAATTAACTTGCATGGTTCTGCCACGCCTGGGGTATAAGCAATGGATAGGTCTTCCCTGGTTTTTACCGGGGATTTGGAGATGGTTTCAATTTTTCCATTCCATTCTTTATGTAGAAAGATTGCTTTTTCATTGGTTGTCATTATATAATACTCCTTTCTCAATCAGTAATTGGTAGGCGTTTGCGAAGCTCAAATTTTGTAAAAATTTCATGTGCAATTTTAACAATAATAAGTTTCGCAATTACCTAAAGAATATCATGAAAAAAAATACAAATCAAGAAAAAAAGGACTTCCTATTTATAAAAAGATAGTGTATAATGTAATTCATTGAAATTTCTGTGTATCATTTGTTACAGGAAGCCAAAAGGCTAAGTAGGAATGAACAGTAATAAAATCATTGTCTAGTCTGACAGAGATTCCCAAATAAATGGCAGTTAAAAGGAGAAAGAGATGAGAGAAAAGTATGAGAGTTTATCAGTAAGTGTGTTACGGGATGTGGCGAAAAGCAGGGGATTGAAGCACCTTTCCGGATTGAAAAAGAGAGAATTGGTAGAGTTGATGGTACAAGAAGATGAGAAGGCTGCCAGTGGAGAGGATGAGGAGAAGGTACAAGGGAAACAGGAAAAGGAACCAGAGCGGAAATCTTCTGGAAGAAGCAATGAAGAGAAAACGGAAGGAAGGCAGGGCAAAGAGACGGAAGGAAAATCCTCTGGTAAAAGCAGTGAGGAGAGAATAGAAACAAGACAAGGAAAAGAACCAGAACGAAAAATTCCCAGTGGGACTAGTGAGGAAAGAGTGGAAGGAAGGCATACCAGGGAGTTGGAACGGAAGCCTTCCCGAGTGATTACAGCAGATGGCATTGAGATTGATAATCCAGAGCTGGACAGTGGAATCAGCGCACATGGGATTTTGGAGGTCATGCCTGATGGATATGGGTTTATCCGCTGTGAGAATTATCTGCCAGGGGATCATGATGTTTATGTGTCACCTTCTCAGATTCGTAAGTTCGGCTTAAAAACGGGAGATATTATCCATGGCAATACCAGAGTGAAGACTCAGCAGGAGAAGTTCAGCGCCCTTTTGTATATAAAAAGCATCAATGGGAACCATCCTTCTGAAATATTGAAGCGTCCCAATTTTGAGGATTTGACCCCTATTTTCCCAAATGAGAGAATTCGTCTGGAAACAGATCGAAGTGCGGTAGCTATGCGGATTATGGATGTGGTTTCTCCAATCGGGAAGGGGCAGCGCGGAATGATTGTATCACCGCCGAAGGCTGGCAAGACTACACTTTTAAAACAGGTAGCAAAGGCTGTAACCAGGAACAATCCAGATATGCACCTGATTATTTTACTAATTGATGAGCGGCCGGAGGAAGTGACAGATATCAAAGAGGCAATTGAAGGCAGGAATGTGGAGGTGATTTATTCTACTTTTGATGAATTGCCAGAACATCATAAGCGTGTATCAGAAATGGTGATTGAACGTGCAAGGCGATTGGTGGAGCATAAAAAAGACGTAATGATTCTTTTAGACAGTATTACACGTTTGGCAAGGGCGTATAACCTGATTGTTCCTCCCAGTGGAAGAACGTTATCAGGCGGCATAGATCCAGCAGCATTACATATGCCCAAACGGTTCTTTGGAGCAGCCCGCAACATGAGGGAAGGGGGCAGCATTACGATTCTTGCAACTGCTTTGGTAGATACGGGAAGCCGTATGGATGATGTCATTTACGAAGAATTTAAGGGAACTGGCAATATGGAGATTATTTTGGACCGGAAGCTGTCGGAGCGGAGAATTTTCCCGGCGGTTGACATTACCAAATCCGGCACAAGACGGGAGGATCTGCTGCTGAGCCGGGAGGAGCAGGAAGCAGTGGAGATTATGCGCCGGGCGATTAATGGCATGAAAGCAGATGAGGCAGTGGAAAGTATATTGAATCTGTTTGTACGTACCAATAGCAACCGGGAATTCTGCCAGATGATTAAAAAGACGAAACTTTTGTAAGAATTTCTCAAAAGAACTTGCATAGATAAAAAAATTATGCTACAATGATAAAGCTGTTGCATAGGCAGCATAAATGTGAAAAATCCATGAAGAAGATTTTAAATACAGTGTGAAGAGGTGAAAATCATGAGAGAAGGAATCCATCCAGATTATTATCAGGCAACTGTAACATGCAACTGTGGAAATACATTTGTTACAGGATCAACCAAGAAAGATATTCATGTGGAAATCTGTTCTAAATGCCATCCATTCTACACCGGACAGCAGAAAGCTGCTCAGGCTCGTGGACGTATTGACAAGTTCAATAAGAAGTATGGTATCAATAATCAGTAAGATTGTTTGCAGACTTCGTGAATGGGTATGTGAAAGCAGCAAAGGGAGGATGTCTTTTTCGTGGACATCCTCTATTTTTCTATTAGAAGAATTCGGGTGCAAAAGATTTAAGGGTGTTTTACGAAGAAGATTTGGTGGAAAGAAGAAGGGGGTGAAAAAATGGCGTATTCGGGAATTGGCGGACAGGCGGTTATGGAAGGCGTCATGATGAAGAACAAGGAGTGTTATGCAGTGGCGGTCCGTAAGCCTGACCATGAAATTATAGTGGAAAAGAAGGAATACGGTGGAATTTGTAAAAATATGGCAGTCCGTAACCTGATTTTTGTACGGGGAATCATTAATTTTATTGAGTCTATGATACTTGGCATGTCCTGCCTTACATTCTCAGCTTCTTTTTTTGAAGAAGAAACAGAGGAAAAAGAAAGGAACAGTAAGAAAGAGCGTGTGGAGATGGGAGTCACCATTTGTTTTTCTATTGTGATGGCAGTGGCAATTTTTATGGTGCTTCCTTTTTATGTTTCCTTGCTTTTTCAAAAATTTGTAGTGTCAGAGACCATGATAATTTTAATAGAAGGAATTTTAAGGCTTATGATATTTTTCGGGTATATTCTACTAATTTCCCAGTTGGAGGATATCAGAAGGGTCTTTATGTATCATGGCGCAGAGCATAAATGCATCAATTGCATTGAACATGGTTTGGATTTGACGGTAGAAAATGTAAAGAAAAGTTCCAGAGAACACAAACGCTGTGGAACCAGCTTTTTGTTTTTTGTTGTGATTGTTACCATTATTGCAACGATGTTTATTCGTGTAGATTCCAGGATTCTTCGTTTGGTTTTGAGGATTGCCATTGTGCCTTTGGTTGCAGGAATTTCTTATGAGATGATCCGTCTTGCAGGAAGAAGTGAAAATATGTGGATTAATGTATTAAGCAAACCTGGGTTGTGGATGCAGAAGCTGACCACAAAAGAGCCAGATGAGGACATGATCGAAGTGGGGATTGCTTCTGTAGAGGCGGTCTTTGACTGGAAAGAGTATGTGGAAAGCATAAGAGGGGAAAAACATGACATTTGAAGGAGCATTACATTATGGTAAGGAGCTGTTGCAAAAGTCAGGAGTTTCAGATTATGAACTGGATGCATGGTATTTAATGGAATATGCCTGTAAAATGGATAAAAGCCAGTATTATCTTCATGCCCTGGAAGAGATGGAAGATGAAACATTCCAGGAATATGAGTTGCTGCTGAAAAAGCGTGGGGAGCGTGTACCTTTGCAGTATATTATAGGGGTACAGGAATTTATGGGATTGAATTTTAAGGTGAATTCCCATGTACTGATTCCCAGACAGGATACAGAAACCTTAGTGGAAGAAGCGTTGAAGGTATTGGAATCTGGTATGGAAATATTGGATTTGTGTACTGGTTCTGGGTGTATTATCATTAGTCTTTTGAAACATGCAGGAGTGCAAGTCAGTGGAACAGCCAGTGATATTTCCAAACAGGCTCTTTTAATTGCAAAAGAGAACGCAAAAAATAATCAAGTGGAAGTGGAATGGGTGCGCAGTGATTTGTTTCAGAATATAATGGGAACATTTGATATGATTATTTCCAATCCTCCTTATATTCCCACAGAAGCGATTGCAGATTTGATGCCGGAAGTCAGAGATTTTGAACCTTTAGAAGCGCTGGATGGTGCAGAGGATGGACTTGCCTTCTATCGGAAAATTGTGGGCAAAGCAAAAGAATTTTTGAAATCCAATGGGTATCTTTATTTTGAGATTGGCCATAACCAGGGAGGGCGTGTTGCTTTTTTGATGGAGGAATATGGATTTCGGAATGTGAAGGTAATCAAGGATCTTGCAGGAAATAATCGTGTAGTCTGCGGTAATTTGCCAGCAGTGAAGTAGAAAGGAAGAAAGAAATGTTTGATAAATTAGAAGATATTCTTCTTCGGTTTGAAGAGATTATGAATCAGTTGAGTGAACCCGATGTTGCCAATGATACCAATCGCTTCCGGAAATTGATGAAGGAACAAAGCGATTTGGCTCCCATAGTGGAATCTTATAAAGAATACAAACAGGCAAAACAGAACATAGAGGATTCCCTTGCCATGCTGGAAGAGGAAAGCGATGAGGAAATGCGTGAGCTGGCAAAGGAGGAATTAAATGATTCGAAGGAAAAAGTGGAAGAACTGGAAAAGAAGTTAAAGATTCTTCTGCTTCCCAAAGACCCCAATGATGATAAAAATGTAATTGTGGAAATCCGCGCTGGAGCGGGCGGAGACGAAGCTGCATTGTTTGCGGCGGAAATTTACCGTATGTATGTCCATTATGCAGAAGGAAAGCGCTGGAAAGTGGAAACGGTAGAGTGTGAGGAAATCGGGATTGGAGGTATGAAAAATGTTACCTTTATGATTACTGGACAGGGGGCATACTCTGTAATGAAATATGAATCTGGTGTGCACCGAGTGCAGCGGGTGCCTGAGACGGAATCTGGTGGGCGGATTCATACCTCTACCATTACTGTTGCGGTAATGCCGGAAGCGGAAGAGGTGGATGTGGTCATCGATGAAAAGGATATTCGCATTGACGTGATGCGTGCGTCTGGGAATGGCGGCCAGTGTGTCAATACCACGGACTCTGCGGTGCGCTTGACCCATTATCCCACAGGAATTGTGATTTACAGCCAGACGGAGAAATCACAGCTCCAAAATAAGGATAAAGCCTTTGCGTTGCTTCGTGCCAAGCTTTATGATATTGAGTGTCAAAAGCAGCATGATGCAGAAGCAGAAGCTAGAAGGAGTCAAATTGGAACAGGAGATCGTTCTGAGAAAATCAGAACCTATAATTTTCCTCAGGGCCGCGTGACGGATCACAGAATTAATCTGACCTTATATAAATTGGATAAGGTGATGAATGGAGATATCCAGGAGATTTTGGATGCGTGTATTGCGGCCGACCAGACGGCGAAGCTAAGCAGCTTTGAGGATAAGGCCTGAAGGCCTTGATTTTGCTGGGTTTCTGGGGATATCCGGCTATAACGGGAATTGAATAAATATGGGAAAAAGACGGTCATGGACAGCTTCATCGACCGTCTTTTTTTATTGGAAGAATTCATTGAAGTCGCACTCGAAAATGCCAGTGAGCGCAACCAGCATGTCAACGGTAGGGTTGTTCCGGCCATGCTCTACCTTGCTGAAGATGCCTGTAGTGACATAGACGCCCTCTAACTGCAGCTTGGCGATCACCTCTGTGGCTTTCATGCCACGCTCTTTCCTGAGCCTGCGGATGTTTGAGCCGACAATGGGGTTTAAGCGCTGGTTAATCCTTTCAGCCATGTTCATCACCTCGTGAGAAAGATTATTATCTAAAATGGAAGAAAAAAGTGTCCAAAATGGAAGTTGTATGGTATAATATAGGATATCTTGACATGAAAGAAAGTGGTTTCCGTGGAAGAAGGGAAGAAGATAGAAATGTTTTGCAGGAATTGTGGTGCAAAAATATCAGAGGGAGGAAATTTTTGCAGCAGCTGCGGGATTCCAGTAAAAGAGGAGCTTGCAGCCGGAGGATTCCAGAGTAAACGTCCAGTTATAAAAGGGCAGGAAGAAGGAAAGAGGAACGATATAAGCAGGGAGGTTAGAAAAAATTATTCTGATATGGAAGCACAAGGTAAGAGCAGTAAATGGATAATGACAGGGGTGTTTCTCCTGGCTGTGGGGGCTGCCATATTATTTGCAACAGGCGTGGTTGGAGGCAAAGGTAAGACAGAAGAGGCTAAGCTGTCGAGCGTAGAAGCAATAAAAAATCTGGAAAAATATAATGCTTATTATCAGGAAAAGACGGAAGAAAAAGTGTTATATCTGACATTTGATTGCGAATATGAAAATGGAAACACTCCAGAAATTTTGGATACACTGAAAAAACATACTATAGAGGCAGCTTTTTTTTGTTGTAGGAAGTTATCTGAAATCTAGCCCGGATCTGATAAAACGTATCGTGGAAGAAGGGCATATTGTGGGAAATCTCAGTTACAGCTGTTCGGATATGTCTCAAATGAACAGGGAAGAGTTCGAGGAGGAACTCAGAGGAGTGGAGACACTATGCGAACAGATAATAGGGTTACCTGTGGAAAAATACTATCGTCCCCCTATGGGAAAATACAGTAAGAATAGTCTGGAGTTTGCAAGGGATTTGGGTTATCAAACTATCTTCTGGAGCCTTGCCAGCGAAGATGGGAATCAGGATAGCCAGCCTGCCCATGAGGATGATTTTAACCAATTACTGAAAAGGGTACATCCAGGAGCAATTGTGCGTTTACATAATACCTCAGAAGCCAACATGGAAGTATTAGATGAGCTGTTGATAAAGTGGGAAGAAATGGGTTATACGTTTAAGTCTTTGGAAGAGTTGCCATAAATGCGATTATAAATAAAGTGATGTTCTATGGGGTATCCTGATTTTTTGAAGGTGACCGTCCAGTTTGTAATGCTGGGCGGTTATTTTCGTTATATTTATGGCGAAATCCCGTCAATTTTCGTCAGATTCAAACATAATATGGTTATGCATGCGGTCGGTATGGAAAATATAAAGGGTATCAGAATTTGAACAGTTAAATCTTCTGCAGAAAGGTAAAGTATTTTCTCTGGCTTATTTTGTTTAGGACTGTATGATTCAAAAGCGTAGTAAGTTGACTTTATGCCTGAAAAGAGTTATAACACAACACGGCATGGTAGTATTAGCAGACATTACCAGAACTGAGAATGTATGTGTTGGAAGTAAATCCTGCATATAGAAGGGAAGCACAGTACCGCTATAACTGTAGATGGCAGATTATGAATATGAGCAGCTATATGAAAGAAGCAACAAATCTTATAGGGGGAGTAATCTGTAAAAATCCAGCGGTGAGTGAGATGAAAGTCTGGCTTGGGAGTAAGTATGTGTTTGGGTATCTGTTCAAGAATGGGAAAGCAGCTGTCTTAAGGACGTTGGAATTGATAGAACAGTGCAAACAGGAAACCAAGCTGCTGGATGACGGAACTGAAGTTGAAACATTAAAATCCGAGAAAGAAAGGCTGAATAAACGGATAAAATCTTATGCAGTTATGAAAGCAGATTGGGAACTTACTGCGGATGAGTACAGGGAATACTGGGCAGAGGCAATAGAGAGACTTGAAGAAATTGAGAAGGCAGTTTTTTCTTATGAGGAAAAGCAGGAGAAGAAAAAAGAGAAACTGTTTGACCTTGAAAAAATAGAGGAACGTCTGAACATGTTTATAGACTTTAAGGGAGAAAAAATCAGCAGTGAAATGATAGACATGTTTGTGGAGCGTATTATATACCGTGGGGTTGTGAATGGAAATGATGAATTTTTGTGGGTGATGAACCTGTCGGGCAGCATGGTTGATACGTCAGACAAGTACCGCATTCAGGGATATGACAAGAAATATGCAGATTCACTGAAAAATGATAAAAACTTCAATATCGTAGCGAATTTTATCATTCCGCTTGAGAAATGCCGGGACTACTGTGGGAATGTAGTGAAACGGAGATACATCCCAAAGTATTGGAGGCCAATCACAATTAAGATTGCAATTGCAGAATGAGAAGTGTAAGAACCAGTTCCTATAAGTTAGGGTGGCTGGTTCTTTTTTGTTGCGGGGGTATTGGGCGGTGTGATATACTTTTGATAATATAAAAATTGTGCTTAAAATTGTGCACATTCAGGATAAAATTATCAAGAATAATGAAAGATAAAAGGGGAGAGAGGGATGGATATATTAATGATAGGGAATGGGTTTGATATAGAACATGGTTTGCCGACAACGTATGCAGATTTTCTTCAATTTGTTGAGAGTTTCCTGGAAACATATACGATGGTGCAAATAATGCCCAATATAAAAAGTAAAATAAAAGATGAATATTTAAAATTTATATTTGAGAGTCCCGAAACGAATGCTGATGGAACGTTATATGAATATTTGAAGGATAATATTTGGATTGAACATAGAATTGGAGACCTTATTTCTATTATGCTGAAAGATTTAAACAGGTTGATTGGGGCTTTGGAGATCTATATTTTTGATTACATAGACAACTGGGGAAGGATTGAATATTATAATCCTGATTAGATGCAATCCACCCGGATGCAATTCTTTCTTTTAACTATTCCAACACATGGAAAAGGGTCTATGAATATAACATGGAAAATGTAAAATATAGTTTTATTCATGGAAAAGCACAAAGCACACCATATACATTTTGCATGAATGAGTGTGTTGATAAAAATCAGATGGTACTTTGCATTGATGAGTACCTGTTAAAAGACAGAAGAAATAAAGAAGTGGAATTTATTGCGTTTAAAAAATATTACCAGCGCATTTATAAGAAAACAGGGAATGAGTATAAATCATGGCTTGCAGAAATTGATAAACAGAGGAAAGATGGAAGAAAGCAAGAAAATAAGCTATACATTTTCGGGCATTCTTTGGATGTGACAGATGGAGATATTTTAAAAGAGTTGATAGAGCATGATGGGATTGGGACAATCATATTTTATAAGGATAAAGTAAGACTTGGACAACAGATTGCAAATTTAGTCAGGGTTCTTGGCCCAGAGAAAGTAATCCAGTACGTATACGGAAACAATCCGATAATTGAATTCCGCAAGCAGAGAAGCAGGGAAAAGATTCATGGAAGCACATTTGAAATTGTTTCCGATATGGTAAGGTTTAACCATTTTTATAAATATAAAGGAGAAGAACTCGAAGACATGATTTTAAAATTTGAGAGGAAAATAGCAGAGAAAGATTTGAGTTATTTTTGCTCGCAGGAAACGGTCATTTCTCTTTATGATAGTTTTCAGAGGCACGGTTTGGGAAAGAAATATACAAAACAGCTTTTAGAGATTGCCCATGTTCTGAGGGATACAGAATCCATAGCTAAAGAACCAATACAGTTTAAATATGAAAATTGGGAATATCAGGATTATGATAATTCATGGGGATGTGACAGGCTTACAAAAAAATTTATTGAAACTGTGAATAAACATAATAGGGAAAATTTTACTTTG
>ERZ778518.1218-NODE-1218-length-18937-cov-4.313844_pt1 | contig 18937 bp, 11 predicted proteins | sample MGYA00510340_ERZ778518 | MGnify/ENA primary metagenome ERZ778518 (study PRJEB29527, sample SAMN07138967) | mouse gut metagenome | material: feces | host: mouse | place: China:Nanjing | collected 2016-01-25 ...
CATGCGCACCTCCGAGGTCCTTATATGTGATAGGTTCTATTTCAAATTGAATTCTATCTCCCAATGAAACGGAAATAGGAGGAAATACCGATACATCCGCAGCGGTTATAACCACATTGCCAAACCCTTTACTACACAGCATACAATACCGAGAAGTAATAAATGGTGATAACTGCTGTTGAAAGAACTCAATTATTTGACTTAGTAGATTCTGCTGAATGTATGCTATACTAGTTATAAGATACGTGGTTACCCTCTCTTCAGGTGTAAAAGCTACATCTGCAATATTCAAAATAGTGTCACCAATAGTGTAAACGCAAGTATTCGAATACCAAAATATATCTTGAATAAACAAATCTAACATCTCACAAATATCGGCTAAGACCTGCAGATTTATAGATTCAATCATTTGAATATCAAAAGTGCAAAAAGCATAACTAAGTATATCATAATCTACATCATACTTATCACAGTTTTCCCTAAGCCTCCGTTCAACAATCTCAGGGTCTTCTTGAAAAAGGAAAGCCAACAAATATGCAAACTTATCATAAAAAGAATACAATATAGTCTCGCGCTTAGACGCATGCATACAGCCGCAGTACTCTAAAGTATTGAATCGATCAATCCATACATTTGGGAGGACCTCATAGTATCTATTTGTTTCATAGCTAATAAACTGCGCCGTATCCTCCGCCTCACGCAAAAGAGACTTCTGAATTGCACTGTAGATTCTGCCATTTCCAGCAGACTGAGCCACCATATCCTGCAGCCTGCTAATGCGACTTTCTAGCATCCTGTCTGAGTATTCAACAGAACGATTTCGATATGTACGTGTGCCAGCTAGCAATGGCAAAGGCGCCCTGCTGCAAGCATCATGTGTGAAGTCTAGTTTAAAAGCTTCCATGAAATTTTTCCTCCGTCTAAGAACATCTTATCCAGTTCGGATAAAACTACCGTATCTTCAGGCAGTACTTGAAATTTATTATCAAACAACTCATCAGGAATAATTCTTCCAGTCATGATGTCAATAAAATCATCCGACATAGCATATCCTAACTTCTGAAGTATGTTTTCATTTAATGTTACCTTACACAAGATCTGCGAGCCGTCTTTAAGAATAAAAACGACATCGCAGATACGATCAAATAAACTATTCAAGAATAATCCCCCAACAATGATGCCGTATGAGCTTCATCGTATGTCATAAAAACAAATTTACTTTGTACTCTATCATATCCAACAAATATGCCAGAAGAGTGCAAATAGTAAAATGTATCGTTAACAGCATTATACACTGAATAAAACTCATTATAGCACTTTATCAAGAACCCGGTATTGGGATCTTCCACAAGAGAATCTCTAAAAATGCTAAAACGCAGTTGAGCACTGGCATCAAGATTTGTCATTATTATTTTTTTTGTTTCGAACTCGTCAAGGTCCAGAGCTTTAACCAGAGTATCTCTTACAAAGGCATCGCTTCGCTGCTGAGCAGCAACCGTTTTTCTAGATATTGTGTGACACGAAGACAAACCGGTCTCATTCGCAATATAGGAAGTCAATGGAATGTTAAACTTCTTTAAAGCATACAAGTGGTTCAGTCCTTTTGATAATCCGTTATGATGCAGATACGACTTAAGTGCCCCACATACAATATGTGCCACAAGTTCCTGATAGCCCAAGTCATATATATAGTTCAAATTTAGCACAAGACGGTAGCCAGGCATAATACTACCCAGATGACGCTCAAGTTCTTCAATGCTGTAAGCACCACTATCACCACTCATAACTAAATCAGAAACAGCACGTATCTCTGACAACAATACTGTGTCAATCTGTTTAAACAGATTACTTAATTTCAACAATATTTGTGCCTGTTCTACTGTGTAATTCCCGCAAAGCTTTTCGGACAACTTCCTATTTGCGATCTGTGATCCACCATTGAAAACATTTGATAATATTGCCTGCTGTTCAACGGTATACACATTTGGAGTAATCTCTGACAATCTGTTAAGATCACGAGTCATCACACCAAACCCATTATATAATGCAGATTGCAAATTAACATTTAAATCAACTGCCATTATAAAAATATCTGTAGCAAGTTTTATGTCTGCCAAGATTGCAGATTGAAGTTTCCCAGATACCTGCAAACAGCTTTTCAGTATCTTAAATATCAAATAAGCAATTAAATATAGCTTATTCAGTACAACCTGTCCTGCTCTCTGCTCTTGACTAATTCCCATACAATCGTCATCGTATATGGAATGCTGCCGTGACAATTGATATTGCATAGCAGCAACCGCCGCCTCATAAGTGAAATATGGAATCAGCTCTTGATATTGTGCACTTACAAACTCATAAGAGGAGCCCGCCATAACAAGAATATCAAGTATCTCCTTAACTTCAGTAGGAAAAGCATTTTGTGATAAGCTTAATAGTGCTGTCAAAGCGTTCATTGCACCGCCCGACAGCACAACACCATCGTAATTTTCCAAAGCATACATCAGGGTTGCCTGAACATACCTAAAACAAAAATTTTCTGCACTTGTAGTATTCTGCACTGTTGCCTCAAATGAATAATGCTGCTCTAGCGAAATGGACGATTTATCCTCTGTAAGCTGGCTTTGGTGCAAAAAACCAAAGATTACATCAATTGTTTCGCGCACATCTTCCTTTTGCTGTATTTGCAGTCTTCCCAGCCCACAGCCAGATATCACATACGCCCCAGCTGCAACCAATAGCTTTGTGTCGTAATCGGGCGTATCAATCTTATGACTTATTCTTGCATTTCTTAACTGAACACCCATACCGTTTAACTTACTATTCAACTGTCGCAATGTTTGACGTAGGTTATAAATAACATCTTCATTTACAGATAATACCACTGCTTGGGCCTCATACCCATCTGAAAACTCATCATATTGATTCATAGAAGTTGCCCAAGCATATCCATCCGCTTTATATACAAACTCATCACAATGATACTCATCTATACTATTTAACGCCCGATACCATATGTAAGCTAAAGAAGTTCCCCTAGCTACTAGGGCAGTATCAACCTGTATCAAACTGCTAATAGCTTCAAGTATATTTCTAAACTTTGCATAGGAGTTATCAGGCATAAAAATAGTCTCACCATCACTACTTTGAACACAACTCGTAAAATCAATATAAGCTTTATTTGAATCCTTATGATCCCCTGCAAGGCGCGTAAATTGATCAGCAATATAAGAATAGACCGCCTTAAAATTATTTATATCCAAGGAAACTGCATGCTCATAGATCATTTGTATTTCATTTCGGTAGTTTTCAATTTTTGTCTGAAATGAGGCATCCCTATTAACTATCATCACATCAGAGCGTAAAGTGTCTAGGATCTCAAACTTGTATGTTCGTCCGCTGGCCTGCTGAATTCGAGCATTTAGCTCGTTACACAATGATTTTGCCTGTACTCCAATAACAAAATCCACCAAGCTATAATATGGAACTGGATTATCTGCAACATTCTTTTTCATCCGAAACATATCACGATCCATTTCCATTACTTGGGATAACACTTTATATAGATCAGGCGAGACTGTTTCTTTTCTCTGATGTAATTTTAAGTTATCAGAGATATACATACATTTTGAATCACGCCCTTGAAGCAACACTTTTGACGTCACTAATGTAGGTGCCACATTTGTAAACCAGTATGGGAAAAAATAACCCATCATTCCACCAAGATATTTTTCAACAATACTTGTACAATTGCTCTCCTCTTCAAAAGAAAGCATAGAACAGTATTTAGAAAAACCGACCTCAAGTGCAGTTATAACTGCATCATCTGCTAGATATTTAAACTTATCGTACGCTCGCGCTCTATTCATTAGTCCACACACGAGTTGCGGTATATGTGCATACAATCCCAAAACGGTATCTGATGCACTAGCCATACTTGTGACACGCTTGCACAAGAAAGCATTTAACTGAAGCATATATTGATTATACGCACGTACATCATCAAATAACTCATGATACCATTGCTCAAACTCCTTATCCGAAATAGAGGCTCCTGCAAAAGGGTTATTGCATATCTCTCTCTTTTGCTGCCGCAAAAATGATTTAAAGCTTTCGCAATGAAAAAACTGCATATACTGCTCAATATAGCGCAATTCATCACCAATATTCAAATTAAGCGCAGATGCAACTTGAATAAGGGATATTCGCTGCAAGACGGAAAATAAGGCACGAGAAAATCGTGCCTTATTACCGCTCTTAGCAATCACACTATAGTGACGATGCATACCTGCCTGCGGCGTAGGGTTATTTGTTGCATAACCATCACAAGCCGAATAATACTCTGTAAGAGTTTTTAAATCAAGTAATCTGTAGAACTGCTTGACCCTATAAAACTGCATATGTCACCTCCGTGAGCGACTAAACATTTATCCAAAAACACTCGTCGTATCCACTACATCTCCTGCACCAACGTCGCTATTGATGCTGCTGTCATCACCTCCAAACAAGTCTTCTGCAGACATCACGTCACTATTCGCAACTATTACATTTGCCATATCATTGCTCCCAAATGTGTCTACGTTTTCAGTATCTACTGCAGGTTCATACGCAATCGTACTCAAGACGGACTTTGTACAAATCGGCTTTTCTGCAGTGCTCAAAGCTCCTATTGCAAACTTACCGATATTAGAATTAGGGTTATCAGCAGCGCCTGAAACAATTGCGGCAGTCATACGTGCTACCAGACGTTCTTGTGCAATACCCGCAATGACTTTATTCGAGTATGTCATTGCAGATTTCATCCCAACCGAAACAGGCTCAAAAGAGACCCCAACCTTATCAAGTAAAGAAGTCAAATAAATATTACCTTTTACAATGCCATTTTCCAAATCCGTTTTTTCTGCGACTCCGAATTCAGAAATAGACCTTGCAAAAATCTCAAAATGTCTTGCAAAAATAAACTCAGAAGTAAAGCAAGAACACAACATCTTCCATATATATTTTTGCACCTCTGTAAACTCAACCAAAGACATCCAAATACTGTAGCAGTCCCTTATATCTTTGATGACAAGTTCACCCTTCTGTACCAGTTGCCCCGTAATTACATTGACCTCTGATAGATCCGTATACGGTATTCTCTGTACACATTTATCTTCAGCGTATAAATCTACGCTATGCTGCATAATGCCATGCTCGACACCTCGGTCATCCTCAACTCTCTGCTCCTGTGAACTGAGCTGTACTCTCAAATTATCCTGCACAGCAAATGGTAGTTCTTTGACATCGTCAGGAAGTTCCTGGCGATGGAAGCGAGACGAGAGTATGCGCGTAAGCTTACTTGCAACAGGTTCTTCGCCTGTATATTCAGTTTTATGCGAATCCAAAATAATCTGCGTTATAGGATTACCAATTGCCTGAACCGCTTGATATCCAACATGCTCACCAAAGTCTGGAAAAGCAAAAGTACTATAGTTCAGTCCAAAACAACATCTGCAGATACCTTCCGTAGACTTGCATCCGATAACTGTGAATATTGGCACTCTGGCAATCATGTTTAGCTCAATATTATGAACTACATCATCACCAATAACAATATCATCCCCGAGTTCCTCCGGAGTATCACCTAAGAATTCCATTGCTACGGATCTAAAGAGCGACCTATCTATTGCTGGCAAAGCATTCATGTCCAAAACCCTATAGAGAAGCTGGCTCCTTGAGACATCTGACATTTTAACTTGTGGCTCAACTAAGATATATTTTCCATCTGCATCCTTGCAAATAAAATAATCCATTTTAACTTTAGGAACAATAGACAGCAGCTCATTTGTAAACGACTTACTGCCACACACTTCCATCAATAATTTTATCTTTTCAATGTAGGCACATTTACAATCCTCCTCCTGGCCCGGAAAGATGGTCAGTTCCGTAAAGTTCGAGAAATCAATGGAATCAAGCTCACTTATATCTGAAACCAGCTGTGCATGAGAATACTTAGAGGGAATTGATACTTCATAATCAATATCAATCCACAGACTCTTAGCATCACAACGCCTATCTGAGTTTCTAATATGTTGGTGCTCATTTAAATAAATATACTCACGCGTCAAAGTACCTGAATCTGCGGTTGTCAACTGTGCAGAGACTACCTGTCTGCGTGCTGTTGCTGCATTCTGGAAAAATGCTGTAGTAGATAAACCATCCATATACGAAGATCTAATCGGAGACGGTATGCCGCGACCAGACGAATTCGTAACAATACCAATTAGCCCCGACATAGACAGTAACTGCGAAATATCCCCACGGGCACCGCTATCAATAATCATGAATATATTACTCATTCTATCAAAGGTACCTCTGCCCCCAAATTCGCTTGTTATTTTCTTCTTCAACCGAGTAGTCGCATCTGTCCAAATCGAAACATAGGCATCATCCCTTTGCTGATCATCACAGCAGCCTAAGCGGTACCATTCTTCGATATCCTCCGAAGCTCTCTCAGCTTCCATCTCACCCTCTTTTATTAGTTCTTTTACAGGTAAATTTACGAAATCATACAAACTTAGAGTTATTCCACTCAAGTCCGCAAAAAGAAAACCAAAATGCATAAAACGATTTAATGCAAACGCCAACGTATCATGCACATCATCTTCCCCAAGAGAGTAATCTGTAAAATAACTTATAATCTGGTCTTCAACCTGCTTAATGGTCTTTTTAGTTAATGTCATATTAGTGCCTATCAACAACTTGCTAATGCCATCAAGTTTTGCATACTTGCCTTTAATTTCATTAGAGTCAATAGGCTCTGCTGTAAATCCCATAGCGTTAGGAAGAATACCATTTACTATAAACCTTCCGGCTTCACTCAGATATCGCCGACCATCATAAAAGCATAACACGGTGTCGTGAACATCTACTAATCCCTGCTGTATATCGGCAAGAATCTCTGCACAAACACCGGCAGATTTGTATACCTCCCCTACAAAGCCCTCAAACTTAGGAAGATGGTATACTTTTGCAATTGAATCAGCGACATATTCCTGATTGTTATTGGCATGTATCGTTGCAAAATACAAACCCAAAATCATATCCTGATTGAGCGAAACTATGCATGATCCGTCTTTAGGATCAATCAGATTTTTATCCGACATCATCTTATCTTTAGCATCTTGAATGCCACGTGCATGCATTGGGAAAAATGCTGCCATCTGATCCCCATCGTAGTCTGCATTAAAACCGTGACAAGCTGCAGGATGCAATTGTATAGCATAAGAATCTATAGGTTTTGCTTGGAAACCCTGTATGCTAAATTTATGCAGTGATGGCTCACGATTTAACAAAGCAGGGTATTTCTTCAACAAGTCTTCCAGAATTTCTATCAACTGCGTATAACAACGTTCAAACAGCTGATATGCAGTTCGCACCGCTCTCTGATCTTGAAGACATTCTCTAGAAAGTTCTGCATAAAACATGTCGGAAGAAAGTTTTATGCGTGCCATACTATATGTCTTAAATCCTGCAAGGTTCCCTGCCGCCAAATATCTTGTAGCCTTACGAATGAATTTTGCGCTATTATCTGCATTTAATCGCCCAATATGCTTTAAAATATAATTACTACTTGGATCCGTTATAGCGGCAGCAATATGATCCTCAAAAATCGTAGCTAGCATAACTACAGGTATGCCACATTCACCAGGTGCAAGTTCGGGGCCTATGCTAATAACAGATCTCCCCGAATATGTTAGACGCTTTGCAAGTAATGTATCTCGAATGACCGCGATGCCTGATTTGTGATCTGATAACTGCCGCAATATGGAGGGATTTTCCGGATCTTTATCGTTATTGGTAACCAATCTCTCATTTAAACAGTTATACAAATTATTTTCTATTATTCTACGCCGCCCTTCTGACAGGTTGCTTGCTAGTAGCAGCTTAATTTGACTTACAATCCTAATAAGAATAGCGTCAATTGGATTCGAGGAACGTGTGTCAGCCTCCATTACAGGTCTATAACCTACAGGCGGTACCAACATCCCGCTTACTACTAGATCGGATAGTGTATATCTCTGATTAAACAGCAGAACATTACCAACGTCTGCCGCCTTTTCCAATATTGCCGGATAACACAAAGAATTAATCACATCATACGACTCAAACAAATCAACCAGTGCATGAATGCCTGTGCCTTCCTCCAGCACCTCGCTATTTATTTGTTCCCAATCAGAGGACTTGGTCTTTTGCTTGCAAATAATAAGCGGAACTCTAAATACTTGTGGAAGTGTTACGCCATAATCACTCTTAATTACACTCGCATGCACCTCATCCACAACTAGAGTTTTCCAACCAACAAATGCCATGGTACCATTGATTATGCCCTTGATGTCTTCACACGTAAATTTCTTCACATCTGCAGCTGTAGCTATTTTAGTAATTTCTGAAGCAGATGTAAAAATGCCTGCCAGCAATCCTGCTACACTAGACGAGTGCAAATATAACGGCATAATCATCTTACACTTGAATGGCAAATACCCATACTGCTTGCGATTTTCAGCGGCATTGGAATGAACTGGAAATACCCGCGTATCATGCAAAATGCTCTTAGGCGTAGACGCATTCCCTTTCAGATCTTCAATTGCACATATGTGCCCATCAGCCAATTGCAACATGAATTCATCTGTAGCAGGCTCTATTCTCGTTTCACCGTCCATACCAATAGCTACATTTGCCCCAAGCATAAAAAAGTACGCCCGAAGGGTATCAATATTATTGCTATTATATGGAATGTCAGTTGTAGCTCGCTGACGAATTGATGTATCTAATTCCATCTTATTGTTATAAGAATCCGACTGAACTGTAAACAAAGAATTTAAGGTTTCTGTCGCATTATAAGAAACAAGGCACCATGTACACAGTTCTGACATACGCTGTCCACCACCAGAACACCTCATTGGTTGCAACGTACGAGTGCTGATATTTGCGTTACAATTACCTGTTGCATTATATTTAGATGTGGAAGTATGCATAAGGCGAAGCATGTACATATTACCTATCATTGCTTTTCGAGCAAAAGGCAAGCCTGTACGTCCGTCATATATCGTTTTTTCTACTAAATTGTATTTAGCAGCAGCCTTAGCAATATCCTCAATACTGTCTGGAGCAAACGGCTCTAAAATCTGAATCTCACTCGTAGCTTTTGCAATGCCACCAAGGGTAGCTTCAATTAGCTGCCCCAAATTAAGACGAGCTAATACGCCCAAAGGGTTAAGCACAATATCGGGAATTTCGCCATCTTCAGTATACATCATTTCATGTGCCGGCAGTATGCGACCAATTACGCCTTTATTGCCGTGTAAACCCTCAAGCTTATCTCCTGCATCTAACGGCAATAAATCTCCCAAATCTATGCTAACTACTGTATTTCCACCCTTCTGATACTCCCGATGTGACAAGACAAATCCCGATTCTCCGACACCCAAAACACGTGTGCTTATTTTCTCGGTTCCATCACATGTTGTTGATTTCAATGACAATATTTCCTGACCGGCTTGAATATAAAAACCCTTTATTGGGTATCCCAGAGAATCTAGCTGTGGCATACTAATACTATCTCTGGAATTTCCACCAACAACAGTACCCTTAGGTAAAGTATAAGAGACGGTCTTAGTTTTAATCACAGCCAAGCCATATCGCAGTAAGAAGCTTTCGTTAACTACAATGCTATCTTCATATGAATACCCTGCTAATGACTTAAACAATACCTTAGTATTACATCCCAATGCAACACTATGAGAGGCTATGTCTTTAGAATCGAACTTCAGCTTTCCCATCTGTACATCGGACTTGTTAAGGGCATATTCCTGCACATCAACATCATTCTGATACAAGAACACATCTTTAGGTAGATAATACTTTCCACCATTGTCCTGATGAGTTGGCGTTGCCATACGCATATACTTAAGCGCTCCATTTACGGTACCATGACTGCCCGCCAGTATTTGCGTTGCAACATAGTCTTTGTCATTGTATAGAAAAACAACACTTACTTCTATGCTATCCCCTATATCTCGCACAGTTCCTAAATACAATTTGGTATCTTCAGGAACTTCAGCTTCTGGTATGCCTATAGAGTCAAGATATCGTGCAATATAGGTTCCCGCAGATGTGTAACCCATTTCACACAAAACGTCCACACCTGTAGTAACTAGCGGACGCTCTCGCTTCCATGTGGGTATAGCCTGCCGCTGTGCAGATACTGTCATTACCAACCGCTTACCAGAGTCTCGATTTGCAGAAGGCACAGTTCCAATCAATGGACCTATCGTCTGTATACCAGAGAGTTCCTGATGCGTTATGTCTTCTAAACGGGCTGCCTGTATCTCACCAGCAACCCGACAATCCTGAACAGTAAAAACGGGATCATCACAATGTTCAACCCAAAGCTGCTCAAGATCTATGTTTGCTGGCGCAATTATACATTTTGCCTCATCCAAAGCAGATATCTGAACAACGTCTTTGCCCAGAACACCTTTACTAAATGTGTAAACAGGCGTTGTGACAAAACCATAGCTATCCACTCCACACATTAATGACAGCGCTCTATTTAGTCCTACCTGCTTTGACTCAGAGGTAGTGTAAGGGCATACACGCCCATATTCAGAATTATGGATATCTCGTGCCGAGGCTGTAACATGCTTCACTCCAGAAGTGATTCTGAAACTCTGCTCAAACTCAGCCAGGGAATTAGTTTCATCCAATTGCTGATAAGAGCTATTACCCCGCTTGATATAGTCTACAATCTGATGCTCTGGCACACATGGACTCAGCTGTGCTTGTGCGCATATGTATTCAATATAGTTATCATGCCGCCCGTTACAATTATTTATGCACTGTGTTAGTTCTTTAACTAGAGTATCGACGGCCTTACCAACAAACTGTTCATATTCATCACGCACCGTGTGAATTACCCTATTAAATTGTTCATCGGGGTTATCCATACTGCCAACACCTGCAAGAAACTGATCAAACACTCTTAGCGCACAGCACACCTCATCAAATGTTAAATCAAGGCTTACAGGAACCTTTCGCAGTACATATAAGATGTCATTCTTAGTAACTCGAAGCTCTGTGATATATTCAGCACTGTCAATCTTGCTAAGCGCCCTTGCAGTAAGTACTTCACCAGAATAGAAATGCTCATTTCCAATTGTGATGTCCTCTGCTAGGACAGTGCCCACTGCACGACAAAAACTTGTGAACTTTTTAAATCTTGGTATTTTCTCTGTGTGCATACGCATGCCATTTTTTCCAAGGTATGCTTGCAAGTCTGCAACAGGATCTGAATAACTAGAACCATAGCCGCCCCGAAACGCCTTATAGATGTCTGCAGCTATTTCATGTGTATCTCTAAATTTATATTTAGCCGATTCCTTCCAAGCATAGTAGGCATTATAGATAAAGGGACAATCAACAAACTCCTCCAGAATATCTTGATTGTTTGTATCTAGTGTACCTGAAATTGCTCGAAGGAAATCAAAAAGCGGGTATTTATATTTATTAGAAAATGTAACAAATAACCCAGCATCTGAATTGGAAATTGAAAAAATCTCAGTAGATTCCCTCTGTAACGCTAAATATGCTGTTCCTGTATTGGTACGCTTGATATACCATCCACTAGCAAGTCTAAATGTACTCACAAGTACGTATCGAACATTATCCAAAACAAACCCGTCAGCGCCTAACACTGGTAAAACAATTAAATCCTTGGGGATGCTTATCATACTAGACTTGTGCTCAATGTTTATCTTGATCTTAAGTGTCTGAGTATGTGTTCCTGTCGTACCAACAGGAGGCTTTAAAAAAACATTAGCGTTATCTGCTGCAAACGATACAGAAACCTCTTTATGACTGAACGCCTTCGAGTCAAGCAACTCCTGTAATGATCTAGAAAAGAAGTCATTCCAAGCTGTTTTCTGGAAACTATTAATATTCATAAAATCTCCTCACACAAACTGCATTAGCATTTCCCGGCGAAATTCGCCCCTATATTCGAGCAATTTTAACAGAGCCAAAAACTGATAGTATTCATAGCTACCTTGCTCTGGGATACAGTAGTTGTAATAATGTGACATCAGGAAACTGTTATCCTGCGGCACAGCTTTATCATAATCACTATATAAAAGGGTAAGATCAATCATTTTTGCCCTCCTAATACTTTAGTGCATTTAACAGGTATATCAAAACCCACTTCTGGTCTACAACAGGAGAGCGTATAATAAACTTGTCCCCTCTTAATAATAGGAATAATTTGGCACATTTTATTGGTACCCATCATATTGCAAATCTGCCGAGCTACCTTATTTAGTGTTTCTCCATTCAAACTATATAATTTTAAAAATAGCTTGTATGGTATGTAAACTGCCGGCTCACCACCCGTATACTCTGTTGGCAGAAGCTTAGAATTTTTAATAATATATACACGGAACATTTTATCCCCCCTCACCTTTTAGTCCGAAAAGATGCTGGTATGCTCACTTGTTTCAAACGTGCCCTGCTCCGACTTGTCTTTAGCAATAAATACAGGCTCGTTCAATATATTCCCTATCTCTTCTAACTTATACCGGTTTTCCTCAACACATAAATCTATATCACTCACCCTGCCCACCTCCAAACACATTAGTTTCTGAGATATCATCAAATATAGTTTTATGACACGTATTCAAAAAAACGTCCTTATCATCTATGATTGAAAGCAACTCATCTTCCATGGAAGCTGTATAAACTCCGGACAATGACCCCAATCTCAGGGCTAGTCGTAAATCTGTATCGCTACTTATACTATCTTCACAGCGGGTTCGAGCTTTATACAGCATAGCATACAAATACTGCTTAAAATTAAGATCTGAGGCATATGTTCTGAGGAGTATTGGTAAACTAAAGAGCGTAACAACACTCTCAAGTTCGTCCAAACTATCGTAGCTAAGTTCTTCAAGGACTCCGTACTTCAGTAAGCTCTTAATTTGTACTGCTAATGCTATGGGGACCTTCATATCAGATATTGCACTTTCAGCAGCAATGTTGACTTTTGCTTGAAGTTCACGGCTGCTTGCATTGCCTATCACACCATGTAAATTGCAACTTACAATGAGCTGAATTATTTTACACTTCAAATCTGACACTACCTCTTCTGTAGCCATTGAACAAAATAATATATAAGCACCATCAACTAGTTTTGTAAGCTCTGCAATATCCATTGAACCTGTTCGTTCGATGCTTGAAGTATACTCTGAAATCACATTATCAGCCGCAATATACACATTAAACATATTTAATCTCCTAATAGTAAATTAACTGTTGTCTCATTTTTATACTCAAATTTAATTTCCGTTCCAGGAAGTATATTATTATCAAATAACACAGAAGGATTAAAACAATTTACACGTGTAATTGTTTGACCTCCTTTTGCTATAACCGGTTCTACTATTGCTACGCAAGTACAACGTTCAGCCTGCTGGCACAGATCTAAAGATTTCACAACCGAGGTGTACACTCCCGGTTGCCAAAGACCTATTTTCATTGCAAGATTTGCTGAAGAATAATTATTGCTAACTCCTTCCAATGAAAATCTAGAGCGGTCGTTAACTTCAGCTACCATACCATCTGTAACTATATCCCAAGAATCAGTTGTAAATTTAAGTTTTGCAATAATTTCTTGCATATTCTTCTTAAACATATCAAAAGTTTCGTCCTTATATGTATACGTAACATAAGGAACTATAAGGAATCCCAGGCCAGCTGCCATTTCGAGCCCATCCGAAAGTTTCTCTCCATAGTCAACACGAAAAACAAAAGATTTAAGATACTCATAATCTTCTGAAGAAAATTTATCCGTCCGCATCATTGCTACTGCCAATCCTCGAGGGATGGTGTAACTGTCTCCATATTTCTCATTAATTGCGGAGATTGCCGATTGAGTTGTCACTGTCTCCGAATATAAAAGAAGATTTGACTGCCCCGGCACAGAAATTTTTGTAGGGGATATGTAAGCCATATTGTCTGTCACATCAAGCGGATCCGATTTACGTCCCCTTGTAAGCGAGGCTACATATTTTAAAGCATCCCCATCTCTCATATAGCCCCTACGCGTATTTATACCATCAATTTTTGCAGATATTATAATTTCTAAATTACGATGTGCAACAAACCAATTATACGCATCTTCAAACGAAAAAACAGGCATAATGCTTAGCGATTCCGTTTCTGCTAGAAAGTCATATGCAAGTTCTTTGCTCTGTGAAAAAATAGAAGTAGGTGCAGCTTTATTCTTTAAAAGCATACTATCTACTTCCTCATGACTCTTACCCATCACTCTTTCAAACGCTTCATAAGGTATAGGGTCGTCTTCGTAGATCGGATTCAAGGTGCATCCTTGGCTACGCAGTTTAATAACTGCCTCATCATATTCTGCATCGCTAATGTAAGTTATACCATTGGCATACATACAGCGAGCAATAAGTACTTTATCCAGCAACTTATCCATACTACCTCCAACACAAAGCAAAGTATATTTGATTCTGTGCAAGCTCTTGTCCTGTTTCCCACTTTAATTCCTGACAAACTTTAGGATCATAAATAGGGATAATCCCCAAACTAGAAGAATTACAAGAATACCTCTTACAATTTTCCTCTATTGACATCTCTGGATTAAATTCCAATAGTTCGTAGTAATTAGGAAAATATATAGAGAATCTAGTCTGTAACAATTTAATCAACTGCTCGTCAGTCAATGCCATAATTTCATAGTGAGTTTTGGCACTTGTTTTGGGCATTGTCTTATTGGGACGCCTTATGTTAGGCGATGTGCTGCTATACATTTCCTCAAGTGCCCCATAAGCTATTCCAATTGCATCACAACTATCAGGCGGCTCCATTCCCAAAAACAGATAACCAGCTAATTCAGGACATCTCTTAGCAGCTTCAGCTTGTGCAGCAAGTTTAGCTGCATTACGCTGCTTGCGCTGCCCCTTATAACAGTCATCTTTAAGGAAATGTGATCTCCATGTTTGAATATTTACTTCCACCATGTTTATTCTGGATAGCGAGGGCATGCGTTTCCCGAAATCTTTTATAAATTCACGCATTGCCTCAAGGACACGTCTCATGTTAGTGTTAGGTGAATGTTCCACAGGTATCTCGTATATAAAATGTACCACATGTTCATCTTCAATATGATTTGCAAAAAAGTCGTATACCGCCTGAAAGTACATAAACTTGCTTGGAAAGCCAACATTAATCAGATCGACTGCAACCAGCACCTTACGCGTATCAAAATCCATAAAGCAGCATCCTGTTTTATTTGTTGCCTGGTCTAATCCTACAACCAGGTTTCTTCCTGCAATTGCACTTTTAATATCACTTATCAAGGCAGGACCATCAATAGCATAACCAGTTGGGTTCTCGCTATCAATGCAGACATAGCGTACTGTTAATAACTGATCGTATTCATGCATACTACTCCAAAGCCTCCAAAAATGCGGAAGTTAAAGCATCACTATCATCAGTGATATTGATTGCGCTTATAAATTCCTCAACATCAAACTGCTTCTTATAATATTTATTAATTAGCTGAGACTCATTCATACCATTCTGACAATCTAAAACAAATTGAACTAAAGTATCGGGTGTCTCCTTCTCAAGCAATCGCAAAACATGTTTCATACTATCAGTATTAACTTGTTTTAGCTCTATGCCTCCGGTCAGTAGTTCCTCAAACTTGAATTTCTCATTCTCCTGTTTGAATAGGTTGAATTCATCTTCCTCGGTCTTATAGATACTTTTAAATCCTAAAGCCGCTTGTAACTCACTGTCAGCTTCCAGTATCGTCTCTACTGCGCTATATATGCTATAATGACAGTTTTCATACTTATTCTGATACGTCTTCCAAAGATCTATAAATCGCCCACCATTCTGACAGCCAAAACATTTCCACGCATTAGTTTCAAAATTAACTGAAAATGAAGGCGTACTGTCATCATGAAAGGGACAGCATATCTGCTTATTCGATTCTGTATGAATACCCTTAGAATCCAGAAATATATGTATTTGATAACGAGAATTAATTGCCATTTTTGCATCATCAAATCGCGATTTCAACACCGTCATTGTGCTCATAAGGAACCTCCCCTTTAGAAACCCCCGTGTAACAATGATAACCGTGAAAGGTGCCTCTTTCGAGACACCTTCAATTACTCACTCATCATCGGAATCTTCCATATCCATAGATGAAGCTTTACGAGATTCATTAATGGCTTTACTAAACTGCGTTGTCTTTTCAACCTCTTCGTGTATCTTCTCTCTTGATTCACGAGTAATAGTTGTAAAGAACTCTCGAATCTCTGAAAACGGGATTTGTTTATTTTGCAATCCCTGTAGCAATTCTTGCCCTCTGTTATAAATATCAGCCTGATCCCTATACTTTTCAAGCAAGTTATTATAACGAGCTATCAATTTATCTGTTGCAGACTTCGTGGAATCTGTAGGCCTAAGAATATTTTGCAATTCAACTGAAGCCTCAGAATCCATTGATGTTAGTTTCACCTGAAGCACACCGGATGCTGTAACTATAATAACTACCGTGATTTCCTGTATTTCTTCAGTCGGCTTTAAGTCTAAACGAATGCATCCCACATAGCTATTATTCACAGCAAGTGGATCCTCCCCCTGATATATAGGCACGTTTGCATTCTCTTGCATGGGAGCTATGGTTCGTACAACAGTTGTTACCGAAGTTGGTATGGGAGTATCCTTAGTAATAAGCTTTTTAAAACGCCCTCCGGTCTTAACGCTACCTAACTCCGAATAACACTCAATTCCTATTGATTGCGGCAGCACATCGGTTACCGACATGTTGGTCTCACCATATAAAATGGAACTATTCACAGCAGCACCAAGTGCCACAGCTTCATCGGGATTAAGCGCAACATATACCTCCTGCTCAAAGTCCTCACACATTTTTTCACGGAGAACTTTGAGCTTTGTTGAGCCGCCAATTAAAATAACTTTGGATATCTTAGAAATATCTCTGCCTTCTAAGCACCCAGCAACAAGTTCCATAGATCTGTTATAAACCCTCGCAAATGCTTTTAAATATGCCTCAGTTGTAATTGTAATCTGAAGCATTTTTTCTTCCCCATTAATGTTCAAGATAAGCGGCGACGTGAAGGAATCTAAATCTGTATTTTTCTTATTTTGCTCAATAAACAGAATAAGCTTTTCTTTAGACTCTGGTGTTACAAGCGCCATTACATCGCAATCACGCGGTAGTTCTGGACACTGTTCGTAAAAGAACTGCATATTCTCAAGAACGGCTTCCTCGAATGTGTAGATATCAATATCATCACCCCCAAGTCGTGGGTTGCCACTAGACGTGAGCACAGTGGCAATTGAATCTGCAGCATTAATGTCATCATCAAACATACTATCAATGTTGCTGTTCGATTGAAGCATTTCTAATAAGGTTACGTCAAATGTACCTCCACCAAGATCATACACCAAAATTTGCCCAGGATCAAATTTCCCCTCTGTATATGCAATAGCGGCAGATGTTGGTTCATTGATTAAGGCCAAAACATTTATCCCAGCTAGCTGAGCTGCTGCAATCGTTGCGGCGCGTCTCTCCGGAGTGAAGTATGCCGGCACAGTAATCGTTGCTTCAGTAATATACCCCTCTCCGTAAATCAACTCTGCATCATGTTTCAACTTCTTAAGTATTTCTGCAGCAACATCTATCGGAGTCACATCAATGGGTTGCTCCGTATCACCGTTAGCATAAACAGAATAAACTTTATCCGAGCCAATGTCTCTTTTTGAAGAGTAAACTACATGTTTATAGTCGTATCTATGTTTATAAGCCTCGTAGCCAACTACAACTTTTCCATCACGATACATCACGCAAGAAGGCAGCGTATTGCGGCCATCTGCCAATCGTATGATTGAAGCAGGCTTTCCCGCCGGTTTAACTGCTATACAGGAATTCGTTGTCCCTAAATCAATTCCGAATGCATATTTTTTCATATGAATCTCCTATTATCACTCTAGGGTACACGCACATGCTAATGTAGCGTCCAGCCCATCAATGTATGAAATTATCTTATCCTCAACACGTTTATGTGTGTACAATTTTTCAATATCATCGTGATAACAAATTGTATATGCCAGCTGCTGAAAGGTGTCATCTGGGAGGCGCTCTTGTGGTAGCAACATACTATGTATAGCATAAAGCATACCAACGCCAATCCTATTATGGTCGAGTAAACAAGTGTCTTTATATCGAATAGTATGATCAGTAACCGCAGAATAAGTTTCAAGTTTGCCTATATCATGCAAAAGTATACCAACCGTAACATACTGCCAATCCACTTCCCATTTCTTCTCACATCGGCCTGCAAGATAATTTTCCTTTATCCTAGCTGCCAAAGCGAGCATCCCACCGACATGGTTCATAAGACCTCCCGGATAATTATCATGGTAGTTAATACTTGCATATGCTTTTGAGAAGGTAGCAAATTCGCTTGATTGCTTATCATCTCCATAAACCGCAGAGACGTACTTGTAGTACTGCGTATTTTTTAAAGATTCTACTGCAGCTGCAACCACATTGCTGCAAAGATTAGTGGCCTGTTTTTGCATATGTGGTTTAAACTTCTTCACAATCTCCGGATCCGTAACCTCAGTTGCAGATGCAATCCTTTTTATAGTCATTGTATCCCTATACATACCAATTGTAACGCATAGCGAGTATACGGTATCAATTTTATAGGCTGCCTTTGCCGCTTCAAGGGAAACATCCCATAGCGGCACACTTATTGTACTTTTTGTATCACGAAAATATAACCGCGAGTACACGCTTTTGGTTGATGTCAACTGTTCCTTTATATCTGCTAGGTAC
>ERZ778518.1220-NODE-1220-length-18900-cov-4.985142_pt1 | contig 18900 bp, 14 predicted proteins | sample MGYA00510340_ERZ778518 | MGnify/ENA primary metagenome ERZ778518 (study PRJEB29527, sample SAMN07138967) | mouse gut metagenome | material: feces | host: mouse | place: China:Nanjing | collected 2016-01-25 ...
CCGGCGGATGCGCCCCTCTGCACGGCTCGTAGGCCTGCTGTCCGGAACGCAGCGTTCTGTCTGTAGACAAGGTAGGAAAATCCGGAATCGGTATGCGGTAAAATTGCCAAGTTTTTCGTACTTTCGCAACATCTTGAATCTGTTCGAATCATGTTGCGAAAAATCCGAATTGCCGCTGCGCTCTTCTGTTTCGTGGGTGTGACGCTGCTGTTCCTCGATTTTACGGGGACGCTCCACGCCTGGCTGGGCTGGCTGGCCGAAATCCAGTTCCTGCCCGCGGTGCTGGCCGTCAATGCCGGTGTCGTTGCGGCGCTGGTCGTGCTGACGCTACTGTTCGGCCGGGTCTACTGCTCGGTCGTATGCCCGCTGGGCGTGATGCAGGACCTCTTTGCCCGGATGGGGCGCCGGCAGAAGAAAAACCGCTACGCCTACTCTCCGGCCCTCACGTGGCTGCGATACGGCGTGCTGGCGCTTTTCGTCGTGCTGCTGGTGGCCAACATGGCGGCGCTGGCGGCGTTGGTAGCTCCCTACAGCGCTTACGGACGCATTGCGCAGAACCTGCTGGCGCCGCTCTATGCCTGGGGCAACAACCTGCTGGCCCTGGCGGCCGAACGGGCGGACAGCTATGCGTTCTATACGACGGAAGTGTTGATGAAAGGCGCCGCCACCTTTGCCGTGGCCGTTGTGACGCTGGTTGTCGTGGGAACGCTGGCGTGGCGCAACGGCCGCACGTGGTGCAATACGATATGCCCGGTGGGAAGCGTGCTGGGGCTGCTGTCGAAATATTCGCTGTTCCGGCCGGTGATCGACCCCGCGAAATGCACGGGCTGCAAACTATGCGCCCGCAACTGCAAGGCGGCCTGCATCGACGTGGAGCACCACGCGATCGACCACAACCGCTGCGTTGTCTGTCTGGACTGCATCGACAAGTGCCGCCAGGGTGCCATCGTATACGAGCGCAGGCGGAAATCCGACCCGGCCGCATGTGCCGAACCGGGAACTCGGCTCCGGGCCGGGGCGGAGGCCGGCGAACCTGCCGACCGTTCGCGCCGCCGTTTTCTGGGAGTGGCGGGACTGTTCGTCTATGCGGCTGCCCGGGCGCAGGAGAAGAAAGTGGACGGCGGGCTGGCCGTTCTTGAACGGAAACGGGTGCCGGAACGGACCACCCCGCTTGTGCCGGCGGGAGCGCAGGGAATCCGGCATTTCACGACCCATTGCACGGGGTGCCAGCTCTGTGTGTCGGTGTGCCCCAACGGGGTGCTGCGCCCCTCGGGCAAACTGATGACGCTGATGCAGCCCGAGATGTCGTACGAACGCGGCCACTGCCGCCCGGAGTGCACGAAATGCTCCGAAGTGTGCCCGACGAATGCTATTCTGCCGATCTCCCGGGCGGAGAAATCCTCCGTGCAGATCGGCCATGCGGTGTGGGTGCGGGCCAACTGCGTGCCGCTGACCGACGGTGTCGACTGCGGCAACTGCGCCCGTCATTGCCCCGTGGGGGCCATACGCATGGTCTCGTCGGAACCGGGAAAGGCCGATGCCCCGAAGATTCCGGCGGTGAACGAAGAACGCTGCATCGGCTGCGGCGCCTGCGAACATCTGTGTCCGGCGCGTCCGTTCAGCGCGATCTATGTGGAGGGCCACCGGAGTCACCGAACCGTATAAAGCAAGAATGGAGATGAACAAGGATAAGAAATTGAACCGCAGGGAATTTCTGAAGGTGTTGGGCGGCGGTGCCGTCGTTACGGCCGCGGCGCTCTGCGGCTGCGGACGCCGCGAGAGCGACACGGCGGCGAGCGCGCTGGGCCCCGTCCCGACGGAGGGCATGACGATGCGGACCAATCCGACGACGGGCGACCGCGTTTCGCTTCTGGGCTACGGCTGCATGCGCTGGCCGACGCTGCCCGAACACGCCGGCGGAGCCCGTGCGGGCGAGATCGATCAGGAAGCGGTGAACGAACTGGTGGATTATGCCATTGCTCACGGAGTCAACTACTTCGACACGTCGCCGGCCTACTGCAGGGGGCGCTCGGAACAAGCCACGGGCGTGGCGCTGAAACGCCACCCGCGCAAATCGTATTTCATAGCCACGAAACTATCCAATTTTGCGCCCTCGACGTGGAGCCGCGAAGCCTCGCTGGCCATGTACCGCAATTCGTTCGATGAATTGCAGACAGACTACATCGACTACCTGCTGCTGCACGGAGTGGGCATGGGCAACGGCATGCGCGATTTCGAAGCCCGCTATATTGACAACGGAGTACTCGACTTCCTGTTGCAGGAACGCGAAGCGGGCCGTATCCGCAACCTGGGATTCTCCTACCATGGCGATGTGGCGGTGTTCGACCATCTGCTGTCGCAGCACGACAAGTACCGGTGGGATTTCGTGCAGATACAGCTCAACTACATGGACTGGCGCCACGCCAAGGAGATCAACAAACGCAACACGGACGCCGAATATCTTTACGGAGAACTTGCGAAACGCGATATTCCGGCCATCATCATGGAACCGCTGCTGGGCGGCCGGTTGTCGAAGGTGCCCGACCATGTGGCCGCGACGCTGAAAGAACAACGCCCGGAGGCCAGCGTGGCGTCGTGGGCCTTCCGCTTTGCGGGATCGCTGCCGGGCGTGCTGACCGTGCTGAGCGGCATGACCTGCATGGAACATCTGCAAGACAACCTGCGCACGTTCGCGCCGCTGGAGGCGCTGACCGATGCCGACCGCGAGTTTCTGGAGCGGACGGCGCAGACGATGCTGCGCTACCCCACCATTCCGTGCAACGACTGCAAGTACTGCATGCCGTGTCCCTACGGACTGGACATTCCGGGCATCCTGCTGCATTACAACAAGTGCGTCAACGAAGGCGATGTGCCGGCCTCGGCCCAGGATGCCGGCTACAGGCGGGCCCGCCGGGCATTCCTGGTGGGCTACGGACGTGCGGTGGAGCCGGAGCGGCAGGCCGACCACTGCATCGGCTGCAACCGATGCGTGCACCACTGCCCGCAAAATATCGACATACCGCGGCAGATGCGGCGTATCGACCGCTTTGTGGAGAAACTCAAGCGGGAGACGCTGTAACGGCTGTTGCGGAAAAGGAAAAGGGCGCTCATCTTTCGACGGGCGCCCTTTCGGCTGTACTCGGAACGGGAATCGAACCCGTACGACCATTGCTGGTCACAGGATTTTAAGTCCGGCGTGTCTACCTATTCCACCATCCGAGCGACCCTTTCCCCTGACGGAGAAAGCGCAACAAAAGTACGAAAAAATCGCGATTAAGCAAAAAAGTCCTTTATTCTTGCTTGCGCGAGACGGGACCCGCGGCATGCCGCTTTTCTGCCGGTTCGGAGTTATGACCGGCAGAGTGCGTTTTTGGGGGAAGGCGGCGAAGTTGCCGGAGCTTTCTTGGCATGCGGCTCCGGATAGAAGTCGGAAGCTGTTTTGTGTATATTCGATGCCTCCCGGTGTTTTGCGGTGCGATGCTAATACTCGTCGTCGTAACTGTCGTCGCCCTCGAAATCGCTGAAATCCCCCATGGCGTCGTCGAAGATCGAACCCTCGTCGTCCGAACGGCTTCGTGACGGGTCGTACTGGTCGGGGGCTTCGGCCCGGGCGAAAATCTCGCGCGGATAGGAAGCGTCCTTGTCGGCTTCGTAAGAACCGGTGAGCTCGAGGTAGTAAGCCCGGTCGCCGAAGAGGTCGAAGAGGTAGATCAGACGGTCGCGGCTGTTGTGGATGATCTGCCCGAGTGTCACGCTCTCCATCGACTCGGGGCCCTCCTCGCCGTCGATGCCCATCTCCATGCAAGTGAACTCGCGCTGCTTCTCCCAACGGTCGTCGGCCGTGAAGAACGAAGCCATGCACTCCTCGTAGTCGAGCGAGGAGAGGATGAAACGGTGGAAATCGAGCAGCGAGGTGTCGTACAACACTTCGTAGTCACGGACGAAACGGTCGTTTTCGTCGCTCAGCATGCGGAATCGGAAGATCATCGACATGGTTGAAAATCAATAGGGTTTCTAATTCACTTGTTCGGTCAGCCAGGCCATCGTGTCGAGGTCGTCGGGCCAGTCGGTGAGCGCCGGGGACTGTGCGCATCCGAAACCGGTGCGGCGGCTGTGGGCGATGCACTCCGAGACGACGCACTGCAACTCCTGGTCGTGGTCGGCGAGCCAGGTCCCGACCTGGGAGAGATCGCGGTAGTATGTGCAGGCCAGCAGGCTGAGCGATGCCGGAAACTCCTCCTGCTCGACAGCGACGGCGCATCCCAAGTCGAGAAACGGCCGTCCGGTCATGGTCAACAGGGCCCTCGTGCGGAGGTAGTCGTTGCGGAACTTGGGGTTCATCGGGGGCATCGTGAGCCGGAGCCGGAAACCTTCGGGCAGAAAGAGCCGCGAAACACTGCGGCAACCCAGTCCGGAGTAGGCCCAGATGTCGTCGGCGAGCCCGGCGAGCTGCTCGGGCGTCTCGCTGCCGGAAAGCACGGCGACCGACTGGCGATGCCCTCGGAGGAGCGTGGGTGTGCCGGCGTAGCGGCACTGGAAAGCGCGTCGGGCGTTGTTGCTCCCGGTGGCGATGACGGCGTCGACCGGCGAACTGCCGTCGTAGAATTCGATGGCAACGTCGGGGTCGATCGAGCGCAACAACTCAGCCGTATGACGGATCAACACGCTGTCCTTGGCCGAAGGTTTCACCAGGCAGCGGTGGCCGCTTGTGACGACGCACAGAAGGTCGAAGAACCCCACCAACGGAATGTTGCCGGCCATGATGACCAGTACGCGGCGCGGTGCGGCGACGGGAACCGGATAGCTGGAAAGCCAGGTTTCGAGCGCATCGCGCCGGAGCATCCGGTCGGCGATGGCAACGGCGGCACGGCGGATCTCGTGCGGCGTGAACCACCCGTTCGCGCGGCATGCTTCGTCGATAACGCGCTGCGATTCAGCGTCGTTGCCGAAGTTGCGGAACCTGTCGCCCAGGGCGCTGAAAAGATCGATGGCCTTCATCATGACAACAAAGATAATGTTTCGCACCGAAATATGCGTACAATTGCGCCATTTTTGCTGTCGGAATGCGAAAACATGCGACCATGGAAAAACGATGCGAAGAGATTTTCGAACGCCGCCGCAGCTACTACAGTCTGACGGGTCAATCGCCTGTGACGGATGCGCAGATCGAAGAGATGGTGCGGTTCGCAATCAAGAACACGCCGTCGGCGTTCAATTCGCAGACCACGCGGCTGGTGCTGCTTTTGCACGAACATCATGCTGCGTTCTGGAAGATCGTGAAACGGACGCTGCGGGCGATCGTGGCCGAAGATGCGTTCGCACGCACGGAGGAGAAGATCAAACGCAGTTTTGCGGCCGGATACGGAACGGTGCTTTTTTATGAAGACACGGCTGCCGTGCGGGCGCTTCAGCAACGTTTTCCGCAATATGCGGGCAATTTCCCGGTCTGGTCGGAACATACATCGGCGATGCACCAGCTGACGCTGTGGACGCTGCTGGAAAATGCCGGATTCGGCGCATCCTTGCAGCATTACAATCCGCTGATCGACAAGGAAGTCCGTGCCGAATGGCATCTGCCGCAGGATTGGCGGCTCATTGCACAGATGCCGTTCGGGCTTCCGGCCGAGACGCCGGCGCCGAAGACGTTCGAGCCCGTGGAGGCCCGCATGCGGGTTTTCAGGTGAGCAGCGCAGCTGACTGCTGTTTTGCTTGTCGGGTTGTCGCTGTTTTCGGTTCTGCTATTTTTTTGGGCTCTCGTTCGCAGCTATTTCGTCCGGTTTGGAATGGCTTGCGGGCGGCTGTCAGACCGGCGTTGACGGATTGTCAGTAAGAATTTTGCATGCTTTGCGGCTTTAATATTTGGAGTTTCGTTTTTTTTGCCTATCTTTGCACCGCATTTGAGAATCATCTGCGGAAATAGCTCAGTTGGTAGAGCACAACCTTGCCAAGGTTGGGGTCGCGAGTTCGAGTCTCGTTTTCCGCTCACGAAGGCAGTCAGAGATGGCTGCCTTTTTATTTTGATATTCAGTCAGTTGTCGCATTTGTACGGACAATGGGCGGGGACTTCGGAATTGCATGGATCTTCGCAAACCGATGACAGAATACGGATTTTCGGGTCGATGTTTTACAGCATGTTTTACACGTTTTACAAAGAATAGCCTGCCGTTCGCATAACAGCGAATCGCATGAATATCAAAATCGTATGTCGCAAAGACGCCGTCAATCGAAACGGCCGGGCTCCGTTGTCGCTCCGTTTCACGCACCGGAGGCAGGCCAAGACCGTTGCGCTGGGTATGACCGTCGATCCCTCGGAATAGGACGAAGAGTTGCAACGCATAACCTGCGGCTGTCCCGATTGCCGAGCGTTACAACTTCGGTTAGATCAGACGTTGAACGAGTATCACAAAAAGATCCGCCGTCTCGAAGCATTGGAGATAGACGTTAACTTCGATACGCTTTTCGAACTGTCGCAAGTGCGTATCGATTGTACGGTCGGCACGTATTTCTGTCGAATGATCGAACGTATGGAGTCGGTGGACAAGTACGGAACGGCTTCGAAATATCGCGTCACTTATTCTTTGTGGAGGCAGTTTCATCCGCAGGATATGCGTTTCGAGGAGATTACGCTGTCGCTTCTGCGCGCTTTCGAGCTGTTCTTACGCCGACGCGGAAACAAAGACAACAGCATCGCGACGAAATTCAGCGTGTTGAGAGCGGTGTACAACTGGGCTTCGGAGGAGCGCGTTTTTTCGTCCGACGAAAATCCGTTTCTGCGGTTCAAACTCGGCAGGCTGTGGACTGTCGGGTATGGTGCGTGGTTGCTGGGTCGTCGCGGCGGAACGGCAGCGCGGCAAGAGCTGTGTGTTGGCGCAGCTTCTCTACCTGCGGACCGAGCAACGCACGAACCTGCGGTTGTACGGCGTGGTGCCGCTCGTGCTGTGTTTGCGCAACGAGAGTTACTACGGCATGACGGGGCACGAGCTTTGGGAGGCACTATCGCCGCTTCTGCCTGATGATAAGGCGCTGGTCTGCCTGGACGATCTCGATCTGCTCGACGGGTGGCTCTTTCTGTTGGAGCGTCTGACAGCCCGGGGCGCCGAGGTGCTCGCCACGATGTCGCCCCGTGCGGCAGAGCGACTTGCGGAACACCCCGCGCTGAAAGAGGCGTTCGACGACTTGTCGATGGACGATTTCATGCGTATATCGAAACTCAACTGCTGCGACGCCTTAAATCGGCTCAGGCGATGGGGACGCTATCCCGGCGTGCTGTCCGCTCCAGACCGTTGCGAAGATAGGCTGCAACAGCTCTTCCGAACATTGCTCTACGAAGAGTTGCTGCCCGCCTATAAGATCCACAACGAGGCGGCCATCCGACACTTGCTGCATCTGCTGGCGGAGCATCTCGGCGAGGAGCTATCCTACAACGGGCTATGTCGTATGTTGCAGCAGGCGGGAGTGAAGGTCTGCGTGACGACCGTCGCGGAGTATGTCGCCATTCTGAAAAAGACACGGCTCGTCCGTTCGGTAACTAGTCTGTCGGAACGGACGAGTCGTCTGCCGAAGCAGCGCTATTGATTCTGCGATAACGGTCTGCTGTCGCTCTTCGTGCCTGCGACGTGTTTGCGCGAACAGTTGCTGCGCAACAGGATGGCCGATTCCGTACTGTGGACATACTGCCATTCTGCGATCTATTGCGCTTCGCTGCGGAACGCTTCGATCGATTTCTATATTCCCGAACAGGCGTGCTCGATCGTGCTATGCCCGATTGACGAGGCGATCCCCGATGCCGTGCGCGACCTGCAACGCTTCGATCGCAAATATCCCACCGCACGCAAATACATCTACACGGCCGGTAAGATCGGTACGGCTCTGCCCTCGGGGATTCATAACTACTTTTTTCTCGAGTAGTCCGGTGTGGTTGAAGGATTAACTCCTTCAGACAGTTAAGCGTGTTAAGCATTTTTCGCGCACTCTTTTTCGGATGTGCATAAATGAGCTGTCTTACAGAGTGTTCTTCATCCAAAATACTTAACTCGGACAACTACGGTGCATCGGAAAAAAATTGTCCAGCAGTAGCGATTCATGAGAATGCGTTATTTCGGCGTGTTATCGACCGATCGTATATGACAGTGTGGCAGAAGATAACTGTGCTGTTTTACGGCAATATCCCTTAAAATAGGCACTTGAAAATTTTGTAGGTCCTGGATTTTTCCATCTTAAAGATAGAAGGCGAGTGTGATGAGTGCAAATAGTATTGAATATCAATTTATTTCAGCGAGACGAACATAAACACAACGAAGATGAACCGGAAAAAGAGAAGATTTACGGAGTGCTCTTCGGGCAGGCCATCGGCGATGCGCTGGGCCTGGCCGCCGAAGGAATGTCAAGCGACAAGGTCGCCGTCACCTATCCCGACGGCGTGAAGGACTATGCGGATATCGTGCAGGACGAGTTCCGCAGCCGCTGGCCACGCGGCGCTTGGACGGACGATACGGATCAGATGCTCTGCATTCTGGACAGTCTGTTGGATAAGGGCGCGGTGGATCCCTACGACATCGCCGCCCGATTCCTGGCATGGTTCCGCTCGAGCGGTCAGGGGATCGGACGCCACACCTACAATGTGCTGCGAATGCCGCAATACGAGCAGCATCCGCACGAGGCGGCGGAGTTCGTCTGGCGTTTCAGTCGGGGAAAGAGCGCGTCGAACGGGGCGTTGATGCGCACCTGTGTCACAGGAATATGGGATTGGCGGGATGCGGCGGCCGTCCGCGCGAATACGGAGTGCGTGTGTCGATTGACCCACTTCGATCCGCGCTGCGTCGGTTCGTGTGTCATCGCGACCCATATCATCGGCAGCGAGCTGCTCTGTACTGCTGTCTCCGAGGAGGAGATCGTACGGCTCGGGGCCGAGTATGCTCCGGAGATCAAGGAGTACGTCCGATTGGGATTTCAGCCCGACCTCGGCAGGTTGAAGTTGGACGACCGCGAAACGAAAGGGTACACGCTGCGGACACTGGCCGCAGGACTGTGGGCTTACAATTTCGGAGCGGATTTCCGTAAGGCGTTACAGGCGATCATCATGGCGGGCGGCGACACGGATACGAACGGAGCCGTCGCCGGCGCATTGATGGGCGCGCGGATGGGATATGCCGCCCTGCCCGAAACTTGGGTGGCGGGATTGCTGAATCGTGATCTGCTGGCGGAGCGCGCCGAACATCTTGCCGTACACCCGAATGTGACGAATATTTAATGGAGTATGGTTATGAAAGACGACGGGCGGGCGTCACGGAAGACGATCGAGCGGCGATCTTCCCGATGCCGTATATTACGTGCGTAAGCGAAACCGAAATGCTGAAGACTTTTTCTTTACCCCAGAATTTCGATGGCGAGCGGTTTGCGCAGCGGTTCTTCGATGTAGAGAAAATTATGGATAGACAACATTGTGATTAGAATAAAATATCGACAAATTGTATTATTCGATTCATTTATTGCATAAGAATAAAAAGCTACTGAAATCTGTTTTCAGTAGCTTTTGTAAGATTACTTAAAACTCCATTTTTTCTATTTTTGTTCTCGTATCTTCTTTATATGCCATATCTGCATATTCGCTACTTAAAGTGTCAAATATTTCAGCAATCACAGGGTATGTAAACCTTATCTTGTTAGCATAGGTTTTATATTTTAGGGATTCAGCCTTTTCCAGGGTTCCTCCTTCCAGAGCCGGTCGCACAGTTACTCCTCTCTTATTAAACATTCTGGTTCTGAAGCCGCTATTAACTTCCTTATTATTGAGATTCTCTATAATCTCACATATAGCCGTCGGGGGATAATCTCCACCCTCCGGATAATTAGCCAAAAGTTCTCCTATGGTGTGGTCTATCTGAGGCAATTTGTGGGCAACTCCTGCCAATTCACGTAATTGCGTTATGTAATTTTTCAAAGCCTTTTCATCTATTTTGTTCGTTCTATCCACGCAAGGAACTCGTCGTATATCGGATATTAACCGGTATGCAAGAAGAGCATATGTCTGTTTGTTCTTTTGTCTTACCTCCTCTAATTCTGCATTTCGTTCTTCGGGATCAGATGAAAGATACATGAAATTCAAAATATCCATTAAACTTTGAGGGGTCGACATGATTTCATCTATTAATTTAAGATGATCCGTATCTCCGTATTGTTCCAATAATTCATAGAAAACAAACTCAATAAAAAATAATTTTTCCCGATCGACGTCATTGCGTTTGTCTATCAATCGAATGATTTCTGCCAACTCATACCATATGGTCCTTGATGCATCATTAGGCTGTGAGGATAATAAACCTATAATGGTCTCTACAATGACATCAGCCGGTATCTGTACACTATGATATTTACTGCTACGGTGTATAAGATCGATTGATGCCTCGTAACGTTGTACAGCATTTAATTGATTGACAATAAATACTACCTCGTCCGAACTTTCGTAAGTTTCGATTATTACATCCGTCCAATATTGTGTGCTAATTTTCTTCGGAAGTGTTTCGACATAATCCCATACCCTTTTAGATGCTCCTATAGCTGTCAATGGAATGTGTATTACATCCATGAATTTTTCCACATCAATACGTTTTAGAGCGTTGATGAGTTGGTCGACTCCAAATCGATAAGCATAACCCTGGAAAAATCCTTTCACAAACTGAAGTAGCTTCGTTTCCGTTTGGGTCAAACGTAATATTTTTTCAAAATCATCTTCAGCACAAAGCAGAGCGTACACATCTCCAACTATACTTTGGCATTTGACTATTTGTGCAAATTCGGTAATGCCGGCCAATCCCTTTGCATTATGAATCTCTTTTAATACCTGACTACGAATTTCCAATGTGATTTTGTGAACTTTTTGGAAATCATGATCCACCCTATTTATTGCCAATGTTTCCAAATAAATATCTTTGAACATCCAGCGATATTTTTGTATTGGATTTTTCGCCTCGATATCTTTTAGAAGCCCTTCCCATTTTCCAATTTCGTCGGCTGTTAAAGCCCAATTTGATTCTGGATATGATTTATGGTGGTAGATAGTACTTCGAACTTTATTCGTTACCTCATAATTACCTGTAAATCGCTCTTTATGCTGTATAATGAACCCTAATAAAGGCTCTCTATTGGACTGGCCAATTGCTTGTTGATCTGCAATTTCCAATATGTCTACAATTTGCGAAGTTGAGAAATCACAAATATCGATCATTAACTGACAAATACTGCCTACCGATTCATAAATATCTTCATTTGTTACTTTGGGACGTTCTTGTTCGAAGCGCCTCCAATGCATCGGCTTTGTCGGGAAAATGACACTGTGATCCAATCTATCAACCAGACGTTTGCATAAAGAAAAACCTTGGGTCGGATATTTATGACACAATGTTCTCAATGTTTGTAGTCGCTGGTTTGTATTGACATATGTTTGCGGGTGCCATATCGTATAAGCTGCACATAATGTTTCAAGCGGCTTATCGGCTGAATTCGTATTGTTTTCGATGGCAGATAGCTCCATTAATACCAGACTTACCGGAAGAAAGAATTCTTCTTCCCATAAAAGCATTCGCAAGGACCACAAAACATTTGTGTAATTCTCACCCGGTCCCATAAAACTTATATTAGCTTTCGGGATAAACAGTCGCTTGATTATAGAGTCTTCTTTTTTAAGGTCATCTATCAAATACTTTATGTAACAACGCGGCGACGCTTCGGCAATTTGAGATAAAATACGTCCATTGGAAAACCACCATTCGATGGTGGAATTATTCAGAATATCGCGAATAATGGAATCGACCCACATGTCGGCCGGTTGTTGAGGCGTACAAAGTTCCGTAGATTTTCCAATAATCGATATCAAAATAGCGCTTTGAAATATTCCTTCCTTTAACCAGCCCGAATAACATTGCTTATTCTCCCAGAATTGAATCGTTGTCGCATTCAATTTCTCGTTAGCATCAGGATCATTATCTGCCGCTATTTCAAATACGACAGAATGATAGTTGCTAAAATCATTTGCCGTAAAATAGTTGCTTGCATAACAGAACGATTCGTACGGAGAGATTATCCTCCATATGCCATCTACATTAACTAATGGTGTATCGTCACTGTTAACCCATCGTTGCAACTTCTCGGAATATCTATTATAAGATTCTCCCGCTATGCGGGCGACGATGTTACGGTCTCCTTCAACCTTATCGTTCCAACGTCCAATAAGTATTGCCGGAATAAGGTCTCTGATATTTTCTGCCTTAGCCCATAATGGAGGCGTGAAATCAAGCTTTAAATGACGCCTGAGTATCGTGATATTACGTACGGTTTCTTTCGATAATTGTTCGGCATAATTTCGATTAAGTCCACTGGATGACAGTGATTCTATAAACTTGTCTCGATCAATGAGTGGCAAGCTTATCAAATCATTTACCTTGGGTATTTCGGCGGCACTTACAGCATAGATAATCCTATGCCCCTTTTGTGTTGCATAAATATGATTTTTATTTCCGACGTTTGCAATAAAAATCAAATTATCATACTCTTCTATCAGTTGTTCTAATGTATTTTCGTCGTTTACGACAAGGCTTCGGCTTTTCCATCCAAAAGCATCTGAACTTTCAAGCAAGCATGCTACCGCGAAAGATAAGGATTCAAATTGAGCAATGGATTGAACAACGGATATTGAAGGGTTGTCCAACTGTTGATATAATTGCTCTTGTTCAGTCTCTCGACCTCCTAGCATTATATCAGGATTTAATGCGACTTTCTGTCCAACGAATCGATTTTTCCAAAAAGTTTCTATAGAATTCGCTTTAATCGGGTGTTTATGCCATTGCTCAGCAAGCCATATGGCAACAGCAGGACATAATGATAGCCAGTCTTCCAGTTCGACAGCCGTTAAAACTACTACGTTTTTCCAGATGCCATCTGTTTTTTTATCAAGCACCCATTTGTTAACACCATTCCAAATACGAGGTGTCACAAATACATAAGTCGCAGTTTGACGTCTGTATCCTAACGCATTTTCCGACCGTTTTGCATAATCCTCATCTGCTTTACTTTTGCACTCTTTATTTGTTCCGCATTCCCATAAAGATAGTCCTTCGTCTATGGTGTAAACAGAATCTGTTGATTCGAGTACTCCATCCCATCCTGATAAGCGGACGGCATCTCCTGAAGGGAAACGCAATTTAGTTATATCGGATATGGATACAGTTGCATGAATCAATCGTAATACCAATTCCGGCAATATACTTTGTGCATCTCGACAATCAGCCCACTGATTTAATTGAGTCGAGGTTATCCATTTCATCATAGAGTCCTGAATGCTGTTAAGTTCTATATTTCGTGCAGATTGTAAGGAATTTACCTATCTCTCCTCAACCGGCTCAATCTCTCCTGATACGACCGTTTGTACATCCGCTTGACTTTTTCGTCGAGGAAAGAGCGGTCGGTCAAAGCATAGACCTCCGGCTGTTCCTGCACGAACAACTCGAGAATCGCCATCATCTTCTTCGGCAACACGCCGATCCGTCGTCCGAAGGTCTCGAAATCGGCTCGACAAGGATGCCCCGTACGTGTATAGATGTCTGAATACTCCGCCTCGGGAATCAGGCCGCCTTGCAGGGCGAAATCCTCGTCGGCGACATGAATCGAAGTGTTCAATAGATCATATGCGGGTGCGAGCAGATAGTCCCCGCCAGGGGTCTGCTGTAACGAGAAGTTCTTCAGATGCGCGTTGCTGTTGGCGAAGAGGTAGTTGAAGACGACGAGCGTGAAAAAGCGGCTCATCTGCACTTGCCATGCCGAGACGTTCGCTTTCAGTAAAGCGGCGGCATCTTCATAGCTGCCCGTATATTTGAAATCTCGCCCGTGCGTCGCACTCGTCTTGTGTGCCAGCGACGAGAAATCCTCCTGTTTGATCTTGTTGCCGTTTGTGTCGTAGTCGAAGCGTTTGGTGATATAGGTCGCCTCGCCGTTTTTGAAAAAGATTAGCCCGTTCTCCGCTGTCGGGATCTTATAGACTTGCCGGGCGATCTGCATTGTCAGATGCTCGTTGGCGGGTATCTGATCGCGGAAGCGCAGGTACTTGTAGGCGGGTGCGGGCTTGATGATGTAGCGCCCTTGTCCACCGGCGGGAGTGAGCACGATCTTTCCGTCGGCAACGATTGCCGACAACTTCTCTTGTACGCCCGACACGGAAAGTTGGTTGATATTCTCCGCCATATTTGCACTGTCCGCATCGTAATCGAAATCGAGCTGTGGGCTGACACGCTTTCCGTCGAACAGCCGCCGCGTGCATGACGAACAATACTTATCGAATCCCTCGGCCAAATGACCGGGACAAACCGTCAGAGTTTTCATAGCTTTTTTACCGTTATGGCACCGATGGTATCGGTATGCGCCGTTGCCAATAATAGGCCGAACGCATCCTCTTCGTCGATTTTCAGTGTTTGGCACTGATATGCCTTATTTGCTCCCTCAGCGAGCATGTTGTAGAAAAATGGGAACAACGTTTCCGATGCAAACTCCTTTCTGCTTTTCGGGAACGAGAGCGAGATTGCCGTCTGCCGCTCGTCTGCCAAAAATGCATCGTCGTACTGAAACCGATATGTTCCCTCGTCGGTCTCTGTCAGTACGCCGGCCAATACGCTGTCGCTGTATATCTCTGCCTGCCTCATTTAATAACCTCCTTTACTTTCAACGCCAACTCCAGACCGAGCGTCGCAGCGATTTTCGAGAGCGTCGCGACAGAGGGATTTCCCTTGCCCGCCTCGATGCTCTTGATAATGCGCAGACTCAACCCCGTATAGTCGGCCAAATCCTGCTGAGTAAGTCCCAACAATGCGCGTCTCTCCTTGATGATTGAATAATCCATACGTGCAAAATATTGCCTCTTTCGATGCAAATGTAGTGCAAGTTCATTCAATCAGCAAATAAAAGTGCAATTAATTGCCTATTTTATTTATTTTCGAAACCCATAGTTAACCGAGTTAAGTGTTTTAGGCTAACTTGTTTTTGCAGAACGGTACGCTTGATATTGAAGTAGATATGTTTCTGTTTAAAGCGCTTAACTCAACTAACTATCAACGAGATAATTCGGAAATAGTTCTGAAGAGTCGATAATTTTCGTTACCTTTATGGTGATGAAAGCACTACTTTGTCTATTCTCGTCGGGCGCCTCGGAACGGCGAGACATCGGCGAATGCATATTCATCAATCCCCGCAAGGACGGTGTGCCGAAGAGGCCATCGCGAAAACCTGGGCTTTGTTCGGTGATCGCAGTATGACGGTACGTTATCGGGAAGAGTATTTGCAGCACTTCGCAACTATACGACATTCGATGGGAAGCACTGTTTCGGTATGAAAACATTTGAGATGTCGTCATGCCGCTCATAAGACATATAGAGTTAGAAGAACATTAGATTTAACTATCTAAAAATAACAATTTAGTTTAATCAGCGAACGACAGTCGGCCACTTGGCGTGTTTTACAAAATGTTTTACAAACACTGAAAATTCAGCAACAACAGACTGCTAATTATCTCGGAATGAGGTCGCAGAAAGCGTAGAGCACAACCTTGCCAAGGTTGGGGTCGCGAGTTCGAGTCTCGTTTTCCGCTCCATCGAAGAGGCCGATAATTTAATAATTATCGGCCTCTTCGATTTGTTTATAGCTAAGTAATCGGTAAGGTCTGTTTCTCTTGTATTTCATTTAAGGCTTGATGAGTATATTTTAGAACATGGGATTGACTATTCAACTCGACTAATGTTTGCAAGGGAGCCTGTACTTCTCGTTTAACGTAATATTGGTATTCGGCTTCCATGGTTTTGACAATTTTATCCCTATGAATATCATAACTTGATTTCATTGCAAGAATTAAATCGTCCAGCTTTTTTCGGTCGTCATATGTAAGGGAATTTTTTTGGACCAAACATCTGAAATAGGCTTCAATATGATATGGATTATAAGGGTTGGCCTCGTGGTTTTTCTTTGCTAAATTAAGGGCTTGCAGGTAATCCCGCTTCATTACCAAGACTGTCACTAATTCACGCGAAGCTTTTGCATTGTCGGGATATTTTGTCAGAATATCTCGGAATTTGCGTTCTGCTCCAAGAAGATCGCCTGAAAGACGTAAGAAAAAGCCTTGCAGGAAAGTTTTGGAAACGCCGGACAATTCTTCTACCGTGATATTGAATTTTACCCGATCCAATTTTCTGGCAAGGGAGAGGCACATCCAATAAATAATTTCTCGACGGGCATCATTATATATACGATCTTTCTCTTTGAGAAACCCGTCGCACAATTTGATTACTGAATCATACTTTTCTTTTTTATAAAGATCAATAATCGTTTTTATGGCAACGGAAGGAATGAGATATTTTGTATCGCATTGTCCAGCATTGATTTTAACTTGAATGCGATACAAATAGTCTGACAGATCATTCATCTCATCAGATGGGTTAATAGGCTCCGTTAGGTATTCCTTTGAGAGTTTATCGATGGAATACCTGAAACAATCCTGAATTTGATATCCCGATCGATCAATGCAATCGGCGATTCCGACATCAAGTTTGATAAACTCCATACTGGGGCCGAAGAATTCGATAATCGACAGGTTATAAAGCTCTTCGAGAATCTTTACACTGGTTTCTTTTAAATCGTCCCCGACGATTTTAAACAGGAAACGGTCGCTTACGGGGCCCAAATGTGTTAGTAGGCCAATAAAGTCTATCAGCTTTAGTTTACCGACTTGCGTGTTTTTACAATATTCGATAATTTCCTTCAAGGATTTGTCGCCGAAGGCAATGATTCTGTCGATATTGGATTTGGCCAAAGTTCTTCCTTCCCGCTTTATGGTTTCGGCTGCAACAAAAAGTTGTTCGGGAGAGCCATGGAGCTTAGATACCCAAAACTCGACATCTTCTTTGTCAATATCCCGTATTTCTCTTTGTGTGATGTATGCATAAAATAATTTCGTACGATCCGATTCACTGAGAGGGTGTAGATCAATGAATATGCATTCTTTCCTATCGTTTATCATAAAAGTTTTGGGTGTTCGTGAACTTGCGATAAACAATCCTAAGAATTTCGTAAGCGTAGGATAGGTAAGTATATCTACCAACCATTCAGCAACACTTCCTTTGGGTGTTATGCACGCGCCGTCGTCAACTATTAAAATGTACTGTTTGTTTTTATAGACTTCATTCATTAATTCTACAGCAACAGATACTTTTTTATCCTTATCCCAAGTGTCCCATTGGAAATCGACAAGGTTATAGAACATTACGTAACTATTCAGTTGGATAATGAAATTTTCGATGTAGTCTTTTGAGGTTAGGTATATCCGGTAAGGCTCTTCAAAATAATTGCTTAATTTTGATTGAACATACTTTTTTATGAATTTTCGGCGGCCTACTCCCGGTCGTCCACTGACCACAATCGTTTTTACATCCGTATAATTGCCTGTATACAGCTTTGTTTCCAATTCGTCTATTTCCGTATTTCGTCCCACAAACAATTCTTCGCGGGTTTTCAATTCTGGGCGATGTTCATAAATGATTTCGCGTTGTTTGTGTAATATGTCCCGAGAAAGATAGATTACATTCGTGAAAGTTTTTAAATTGAAAACTTCGTCTTTATTTATCCATTGCGGAATATTTTTATTATCGAACTTGATGGAAGAATCGATAATGTATGGGAAAAATCTGAGTTTCCCTCTTTTCATTCTGTCGCGAGCCTTTTCAATCTCAATAGTTACCCATTCGGACTCAAGTGCGGATCGGGAAATCAATAAAATGAAAATGTCGGCTTGACGGATTTTTCGAAATATTTCGTCTTTGCTTTTTTTGCCGGGTTCAAAATCATATTCGTCTACCAAACAGTTGGTTTTGCTTAGAATGGATACGAGCTGTTTTACGAATTGTTTTTGCAGGCTGCTGTGTGATATGAATGCAGTGATCATAAATAGAAATTATAGTTGTGGTCGGCAAAGTTGCCTTTTTGAGTAGATATTATAACAAATATAGTAAATGTTAAATAATTGTAAAAGTTTTTCTGAAAAATACATTAGGTATAAAGGTATTTTATATATGCAGATGCTATGTTATTTTCTTGTTGAGAAATAATGCGGCGTAGATTGAAAGATTGACGCAATTTGTTAACTGAAACGGCTCAAGCGGAAAATACCTGAAATTGGGGATTGCGGCGGCAGGGAATTTGCAAGAACTTTGCACACGGAACAATGGGAATTCAGCCATACATTGTTTGTATTGTAAAATGTTTGTGTGTGAAAAAGTCTTCCGAGAGAGAATCGGGAGACTTTTTTCATGCGCTGCGGTTGGGGGAATCGGGAGACGAATTTTATTTTGTAACTCGAAATAATGCATTATCTTTGCCGGGGATAAATTCCGGAAGACAAACCGCTGCCCCTACCGCCCGCTCGGATGAACTTTGTTCGCCGCGGCTTTGCTCGGGCGGGTCGCAAGAAAAGAGGCCGGTATTGTTTTCGCTCAGCATCCGAACACCCGACGTTCGTCGGGAATTTTCCGAATAACATCTTAAGAGAAACATATGCAGGACTTGAATGCGCTGAAAGGCAAGACTATAGCCGAACTGCGCGAAATAGCCAAAACACTCGGCATCGGCAGCGCGACGGCCAAGAAACGCGAATTGATCGAACTGATCTCTGGCCATGCGCAGGGTGCTGCTCCCGCCGGCAATGGTGCGCCGGCCGCACAGCTCGGAGCAGAGAAACCCCGCCGTGGACGGCGGCCGCGGGTGGCGCAACCCGAAAAAAATACGGAGATGCCTGCGGGCGGGCTTTTCGACCAGCCGGCCGAGGAACCGGCACCCGCTCCGAGCGTCCAGAGTCCCGAAGTTTCGGAGCCTGCC
>ERZ778518.1229-NODE-1229-length-18808-cov-5.682344_pt1 | contig 18808 bp, 15 predicted proteins | sample MGYA00510340_ERZ778518 | MGnify/ENA primary metagenome ERZ778518 (study PRJEB29527, sample SAMN07138967) | mouse gut metagenome | material: feces | host: mouse | place: China:Nanjing | collected 2016-01-25 ...
GAGGCGAAAGTCGATAGGGATAAACGGAGAAATACAGAGGTGAAAAGCAAGCGAATTACACAGTGCTTCGTTGAGTTTGTGGACGGCCTCTTTCAGTGAGACAATTTTTTTGACCACATAACCAGCCACAGACAGGTGTGGAACACATGGAAATGAGGCTTTCAAAGAGTGCCGGAGAGCAAATGGTTCTATCTTTTGATTAAAGCGATTAAGCACAGAATCATTTGGCAAAGTCACTTGTAAAGACTTTAACGTCTCTTGACTTACGTTTTGAAGAATTGATCCACCTGTTTTCGTTGCATTTTTCCCTTGAAATCCTTAACAAACAATGCCGTGTTGAGGGGCCAACACTTTCCGTTGTGGTAATATACTTCTCCAATAGTCCCGTATCGTCCAGTGATAACATTTTCGCCCTCACACCTATAATTGTTATGGAACCCAGAATATCCAGAAGAACTAGGGCATGTTTGAAAAATGTCAAAACGCCCAAACAGCGGATCTTTTTCCGCTGTGCCGCGTTAAAAATTCTTGAAATCCGTCAGGATTCCTGCGAATTTTTGCCTTGCCCAGTGGAAAAATCTCTCGCCGTTGGGCATTCCGCCATTTATCAAACAAGCCCTAATTATGGGCACATCACCGTCTACTCGTTTACTTGTTGGAAGGTCAAATCCTCTTAGATGTTTCCTAATTTTTTTATCGTGACAAACGCGTTACTCATACTTCACCCGCTCCAACTGTTCCTTGATCTCGTCTTCCAGTTGATGGCCCGCTAAAAACAGTCCGTTCAGCTGCATTGCAAATCCGTTCATTTTTTGATTAAATTCCTCCGGAGTCAGCTCCACATACTCAATCTTCACCTCAAAATACTGTCCAGCAGAGAAAGACAATTTCTTCTGTTCAATGTCCTCATAGCTGACCGCCACACAGAAATCATCCACCGGGTTTCCTGCGTTGAATGTGTCAATAATCAGTGCCATATCATCTTCGCTGAGTACCGTTTTCTGATTTTTACCGTCTACCTTTTCCTTTGTCCCCAGCTTAGATGCGTCCATCAAAATCACCTTGCCGTCCTTATTCTCCTTGTCAAGAAAGAGGACGGAGACATTGGTCCCGGTATTGGCAAACACGTTTGAGGGCATGGAAACCACACCCCGGAGCATCCGATGGCTCACCAAATACTCCCGCACTTTTTTCTGTATTCCAGAACCGGCAGTCAGGAACCCCGTAGGGACAACAATAGCAGCTTTCGCGTTATCATCCATGGAATAAATGATGTGCTGCAAGAACATCAGGTATATATCCATGCTGCTCTTTTTCTTCTGCGGGATATTGGGGACGCCTGCAAAGAGTTATGGAAAACGCCTGTCGCTAAAATGCGTGGTGTGCTGACACTGACGGACAGAGGGTATAAGGCGAAACCGCTCCGCCGCGTCTTCATCAAGAAACCAGGGAAAAAGGCGAAGCGTCCGTTGGGAATCCCCTGCATGTACGACCGAGCGATGCAGGCGCTGTATGCGCTGGCTCTCGATCCCGTATCGGAACCGACAGCGGATACAGCGTCCTTTGGCTTCCGAAAGGGCCGGAGTGTGCAGGATGCCTGCGAGTACATCTTTACCGTACTGTGCCAGAAGGTTTCTGCACAGTGGGTACTGGAGGGCGACATCAAGGGGTGCTTTGACCATATCAGTCATGACTGGCTGATTGAGAACATTCCCATGGACAAATCGGTCTTGAAGCAGTTTCTTAAAGCCGGATTCATTTTCCAGGATGAACTGTTCCCCACCGAAGAAGGTACTCCACAGGGTGGTGTCATTTCTCCCATTCTGGCCAACATGGCGCTGGACGGGATACAGAAAGTCCTCTCCGACCGCTTCCATACCAACCGGATGGGTAAGGTTGATTTGCGCTTTAAGAACGCTCACAAGGTCGATCTGGTGCGCTATGCGGACGATTTTATCGTGACAGCGGCGACAGACGTTCATTGAGAAGGCGAAGCGATACACTGCTATTGATGAGCTGACGCCGGAACTCCTGCGGCTGTTCATTCAGCGGATTGAGGTGGGCGAGCGGAGCAAGAAGTATCCCCGCAGCGCCAGCCAGAGCATCCGGATCATCTACCGGGACATCGGCGTGATGGACAGGCCGAAGACGCATTGCGTCAGCAGGAAAGAATCTCCTCCAGATTTCAGCATAGCAGATCAGAGGTAAAAATGTAATAAGGATCGAGCAGCCTTCACCACTCGATCCTTATTACAGGGGTATCTCACTTTGTGTCCTTGTGAACGTATTCAGAGGATTTCCCGCCTTTTTTTGGATATTATACCATAAATGCTTCCGTTTGGGAACAGGTTTTTATACTCTTCCTACGGTGCCGTCAGGGTTCCGCTTGAACTGCTTTGCGAAATTCCACGCCAAAACCGGGTCCATGGGCGCTACTTCATGACCTTTGTCATGCATCAGCACATAGTTGTAGAAGTTCTCAGGGGAGGGATCGTTGGTGAAGAAGCGATTGATGACATAATACTGTTCCGGATAAACCTCAGAGGGACGGACCGTTTCCACAACCGTACCCCGTATGCCGCTTTCATAAACGTCCGGTGTACCGGGAACAGGCGTCTCCTCGATAGTAATGTTGTTGAACTCCTTCCAGAAATCGTACTGATACTGCTGCGTACATCCCTTATAGACGGGGCAGGAAGCCTCTCTGGTGCCGTAAGTGTACCAAACGGGCATTCGCATCCAGTCTTTCTTCTGCTCAAGAGCACGGCGCATAGCGGATATTTCATGAATATCCAATTCCATAGGCTGCCAACGGTTTCCGGGCCAGTTAGAGTCGATGTGTATCAGGGCGGCGATCTTTTCCGGATAGAGCATGGCGATAACCTGAGCCATAGCCGCGCCGTTGGAAAAGCCGGAGAGGTAGACCCGCTCCGGATCTACCGGATAGTTGGCCAGCATGTAATCGATCAGCAAAACACCAAACTTTTCATCGGCGCAGCTGTCTGCGCTGGGAGTGCCCTCGTAGTTGATATTCCAGTTCGCGGTGTTGGAACCCCAGGGGTAAACGGTGATGAATTTTTCCTTCCTGCCCAACTCATGGAATCGGCTCATTTCGGCCCCCTCAGAAGGATTATCGGAGCCGCCATGGTAAAAGACCACCATAGGTACTTTTTCCCCTTTTTCCGCAACCGCTTTCACGGATTCCGGTACATGGACCAGCCAGGTGTGTTCCATATCCCCCAGGCGGCCGTCATAAAGGAACCAGGTGAACTCGTCTCCCGTAAGATCGGTGTAGCCAGTCAGATCTCCGGCCTTACCGGTATTGATCCTTCTTACCTGGCTGAAGGTCTCCTGTTCCACCTTGTCCAGCACATGCCCGTAATGTTCGGGCATCTTTTTGCCAGCAACCACATAGGCCCAGGGATTGGTCTTATTCTTATAGATTACTTTCCGCTCATCTTCTTCCTTTTCGGTACAGCGGCAAACAGAGGCAAAGTAGTTTACGACCTTCTCATCGGCGCAGGTCAGGACGGCAGTTACGGGAACATCATTCGCCATAGCGAGGGCCTTGTCGGAAATGGAGCCGCCAAAGCCGCATACCACGGCCACATTTTCAGGCCGACATGCCGCGTAGGCGTAAGCCATGTCCGCAGCGCCTTCAACGCCTGCCAGGTAGCGGGTGATGGCCATAAGGTGCCACTGCCGCAGCATTTCCGAAAGTTCCGGGATCTTTGACCAGCTGCACTTGATCGGCAGGTCATCTTCCTTGGTAACCTCGTCCAAAAGGCCGTCAATGGCGGCAAGATCATCCGGCCCTTCATTGGAAAGTTCCGCATTCCAGCCACATTCCAGCGGGTTGGGAAAAGCCAGGACAAAACGCTTTTCCTCTGCCAGCTTCTTTAGTCCGTCATCCAAAAGCTTTTGAACCGAAGCCTCGGAAGCATCCGGACGAAGAACGGTCAGCAGCCTGACAATGTAGGGATTATGCCGCTCAAATTCTGGATAATACAGATACATACTGCGGTTCAATTGAGTAACCTTTTTTAAAAAAAGCCCCATCTTCTACCTCCTGTAATTTCATTTGAGTTTCCATTTTGTGTGGGGGACACCGATGCTTCCCCCGGCTCCGGAGGGTGGCGGTCCCTTGTCCGTCAGAATACGAACGCGACCTTCAAATCGCCGTATTTCCCGCTGGCCCGGTCAAACGCTTCCTCCCAATCCTTCAAGGCGTAGGTTCTGGTGACCACGCCATCGGTCCGGATGCTGCCGTTGCACATGTGGGAAATCACGTAGGGATAGCAATAGGGGCTGATATGAGCGCCCAGCACGTCCAATTCCTTCTTGTCCCCGATTACGGACCAGTCCAGAGAGGTCTCCTTGCCAAATACGGAGAACTCCACAAACCGGCCCAGCTTGCGGATCATCTGCATCCCCTGCCGCACTGCCGCAGGAGAACCGGTGGCCTCAATATAGATGTCGCAGCCGTAGCCCTCGGTCATCTCCATGATCTTTTCCACTACGTCCACTTTCCCCGGATTCCACACGATATCCGCACCGAACTTCCTGGCCAGCTCCAGCCGCCCGTCGCTCATATCCAGCACAATCAACTTACTCGGATTGCGAGAGCGGGCATAGGTGGTCATACCCAGGCCCAGTGTTCCGGCGCCCGCCAGGACCACAATGTCCTCAGAACCGATCTGTGCCCGGTCCACGCAGTGCTTGGCGCAGGAAAACGGCTCGATGAGCAGCGCCTGCTCCATAGGCATATCCTCCGGGACCTTGTGGACCCGGCTGTGCTTCAAACGCAGCCGCACATACTCTGCCATGCCGCCGCAATACTCAGTGAAGTAGCCATACATTCTGTGGGGCTGGCACATCCAGTACTGGCCCCGCTTGCAGAACCGGCACTCTCCGCAGGGAGCGATCTGCTCCGGGGTCACCCGGTCGCCTATCTGAAATTCCGTCACATTCCTGCCAGTATAGACCACGTGGCCCAGAAATTCGTGGCCGGGAACAAAGGGGGCCTCCGCCCAGCCTTTTGCCGTCTCATTGCCCCAATAACTCTCCGCGCCGTGGAGACACTTCACATCGCTGGCACAGATGCCGCAGCCGTCGGTCTTGATCAGGATGTCGTCGTCGCCGCACTCCGGCACAGGGTAGTTCTCCTCGTACCGATAGTCTCCCTTCCCATAGGCCACTAGGGCTCGCATTGTTTTCGGGTATTCCATTGTTTTTCCTCCTTTATAAAATATGTTCAGGGAACAGTTTATCACATTCAGCAGAAATTGTAAATCATTTTTTACATAAAATTTCCATTGTTTTCCACCTTGATGACAGTGGGCATGGCATCGAAAAAAAGCCATACTCTTTTGAACGATCCGGCGGGTGTTCTTTTTGATAATATGCCAGATTATATCCGAAAATATTGTGCAAATAGACAAAAATCAACTTGCGCATTGACAGAATTCCAAAATTATTATATGATTAGTACATCCAAAAATTACTTGCCGTAGTGTAAACGTTTACACTACCAGGAGGGCTGTATGGCAAAGCATTTTGGAATCAAAGATATTGCTGAGATCACTGGTTATTCAGTAGCTACTGTTTCCCGGGTACTGAATAAAAAAGGGAAGTATTCGGTGGATGCCGAAGCCACCATTTTGGAAGCTGCCGCAAAGTATAAGTATCGTCCGGATGTCCAGGCGAAGGGCTTGAAAAATTTGAAGACCCATTATATCGGGATCCTGATTCCAGATATAAATATTCATTTTTACTTTTCTGTGGCGCAGAAGATTCAAGTTGAGCTGATTGACAAGAATTATTACCCTATTTACCTGAACGTGGGACCTAATGGGCTTACTTTGGATCAGGGGATGGATATACTGCTGTCCTTGAATGTGGCGGGCATCATCTGCATCAGTTCTCAAATCGACAATCGCTACCTGGATCAATTGGACATTCCCGTGGTTTATGTAAACCGCATTTTCACCGAGATGGATAAATTGCAGGCCAATGTCAAGCGCTCCAGCGTCTCTATGGACTACCAGCAGGGAAGCGCTTTGGCGGCGAAGGAGTTGTGTGAAAAGGGCTGTAAAAAAGTCACTTTTATTGCCACCGAACCCCAGGGGATGTCGGGTCAATCCAATCAAATAAAAAAGAAAACATTCCAGGATGTTGTTGAACATCTTGGAATGGAATATGTGGATTGCGCTGATAATGAGGATATAAAAGAGGGCATCTATGCGGCCAGCTACCGCATCATTAAAACCCTCCGTGAAACGCACCCCGATGTGGACGGCATATACTGCGGCAGCGATTACTGCGCCGTTGGCGCCGTGGCATATCTTATGGAGCAGGGAATCGATGTCCCCGGAAGCGTACAGGTGATCAGCTTCGGACAAACTCACGAATTGGAGATTGCCGTAAAGGCATTTTCGGCAATCGTACTCCCCGAAAAGCGCCTCGCCAAGGAGGCATCCGACTTGATCATCCATCTTGTGGAACAGGAAGATATGCCTCTTAAAGAGGTGATCATTCCCGTAAGCTTCTCGAAGGGAGCAACAACGAAGCCCTGAGCTGAGATATTTTTGTAAAAAGAGAGCCGGTCAAATACAGCGCCTGCAAACCGGCGGTCCACTTTGATACCTATCGGAGGATGGAGGATTTTTGGAGGGATGGTGATGGCGTCCCTCCGGAAATACATTTCATTTGTCCGAAAGGAGTATAATTCATTCAATTATTTAGGAGGAAAGAAATGAAAAAGTTATTAGCTGCCCTGTTGTGTGCTATGATGCTTCTTTCTATGGCGGCATGTGGCACGAATTCCGCACCGACGCAGAATCCCGACCCATCGCAGAGTTCCAACCAATCGCAGACCCCCGACACAACGCCAGCAGAAACTGCCAAAGAAAAGGTCCTCCATATTGCGTTCCATTCCGCGCTGACATCTCTGAACCCCTACCAGGGAATGAACGAAGGCATGGGTCCCCTGGGCTTGTACGGGTATCAGCCGTTGTTCTACAAGAGCCAGTATGTTGAGGATACCTCCAAGTCCCTTGACGGATGGTTGTTCCCGGGCATCGGCAAGAGCTATACGAAGGTCGACGCCCTGACATATGATGTCCAGATATTCGACTATGTATATGACACAGACGGCAACCACATTACCGCTGACGACGTTGTGTTCTCCATCGAAGAATGTATCAATCAGGGCAACCTGGCCATGCAGGTCGCTGCGATTGCTGGCGTTGAGAAAAGGGGTGACTATGAGATCAGAGTAAACATGTCCAACAGTCAGGCTGGCGCATTCTCCAATTCCATCACAGCGATCAACATCGTCTCCAAGGCCGCTTTTGAAAAATACAACGGTTTCGCGGATGCAACTGAAACCGTCAGCACCGGTCCTTACGTCGTTAAAAACTTCGTTTCCGGCGCCACCTATGAATTTGTAAAGAACGAGAACTACTGGCAGAAAGACGAACTGAGAACCATCTTTGATACGGCCAACGTCGATAAGGTTGTTATGACCACTGTGATCGACGGTTCCACCCGCGCAGGGATGGTCGAGTCCGGCGAGGCAGACTGGGGCGACAGAATCGACCAGGCTCAGCTTTATCTTTTCACGGATACATCCAAATACAACCTGACAGCCATCCCCAACTCTCTTACTTATGTCCTCTCCTTCAACATGGGCGGTTCTTCCGTTGGGAGCACCAGCATTTGTGAGAACAACCAGAAGCTTCGGGAAGCTATCTTTACCGCTATCGATCCCAATGCCCTTGTCGCGACGGTGGCTCTCGGCAACGGCAGCGTGACCGGCACCTACGGCAACAACGGTTACCCGGATTACCTGGAGAAATGGGATAGTGAGTATTACTTCGATTACGATCCTGATAAGGCAAAGGAGCTTCTTCAGGAAGCGGGCTATAGCGGAGAGACCATCACCCTGCTTACCAGCACAAACACCACCTGGTCCCGTATCGGCGAGGTGATCCAGTCCGAATTGAATGACATTGGCATCGACTGCAAACTCTATACGGTTGACGATGCCGCGTTCGTTGCCACCAGAGGCTCCTACACCGGCTGGGATGTTACCATCGACAACAAGGCCTCCGGCGACTATGTAACTTCTGTCTTCAAATACTCCTTTGACCAGGATGCTTTCGGCGGAAAGACCCAGTGCGGCTACACCGACGAGAAGATGCAGGAGCTGCTTCGTGTTTGCCTGGAGGAGGAGACCCACAACGCAGAGACGGCAGACGCGTTCCATCAGTATTTGAAGAGCATTGCCATCAGCCGCGGCATGTACTTCGATAACTACAACTATGTGTCCAGCAAGCTGGTTAAGGACAATCCGCTTTCGGATAAGTGCTTTATCCTCTTTGGTGCTGCGGAGTATGATCCCGCTCTTTGGAAATAACTTGCCGCACGGAACGCCTCAGAGGTCCGGTTTCTGAAACCTGAGCCGGTTGGACCCGCCCTTTTGGGGAGGGTGGGTCCAACTTCTTTATCCCTTCCGATCAATTCACCACGAGATTTCAGGGGAATCCAATGATATTAACGGAGCAGAATTATGGCTAGATATATTGCAAAGAGACTTGTCCTCATCATTCCCGTTATTCTGGGGGTAAGCATTCTGATTTTTACCATTTTGTATTTTGCGCCTCAGGACCCGACGCTGACGATTCTGGGACCGAACGCCACGGAGGAACAGTATGCTGCGCTCAGAGTAAAATTGGGATTGGATAATTCGTATTTCCAGCGACTATTGACGTACTTGCGCGATGTATTCCTTCATTTCGACTTCGGCACCTCATACGTTTCCGGCGCATCCGTATCCAGAGAAATCCTGACCCGGTTCCCCCGCTCGATCCTGATCGCTTTTGTATCCATGGTCATTACGCTGTCCATCGGCGTCCCCCTTGGAATCATGGCGGCTACGCACAGAAACCAGGCGGGCGACACCTTTACCATGCTGTTCTCCCTCCTTGGCGTATCCATGCCGGGATTCTGGGTAGGGCAGATGCTTCAGGTGTTGTTTGCGGTCTATTTGGGGATCTTGCCCTTCGGCGGATTTTCGGGCGCGGATCCCAAATATTACGTGCTGCCCTGTCTGGCGGCCAGCATCGGCGGTATCGCGGGTATTGCACGGCAGACCCGGTCATCCATGCTGGAGGTCATTCGGGCCGATTATATCTCAACCGCCCGGGCGAAGGGACAGACAGAGGGGAAGGTCATTTATAAGCACGCTCTACGGAATGCCCTTATTCCCATTATCACTTCGGCTGGCATGAATTTCGGTATTACGTTGGGTGGCGCTTTGGTGATCGAGACCGTATTCGCGTTTCCGGGCCTTGGTATGTACATTGTAAACGGCATCAACGGCGGAGATTACCCGGTGGTGCAGGGCGGTATCATCTTCATTTCCATTGCCTTCAGTCTGGTCATGCTTTTGGTGGACCTGATCTACGCTTTCGTAGATCCCCGTATCAAGGCGCAGTACCAAAGCCAGCATAAGAAAAAATCGAAGGAACAGAAAACTGCAGTTTCGTCCGAGGTGTAACTATGACAGATCAAATCAAGAAACCGAAAAAGAGCAGCCAGTTTATGGAGATCATGGGGCGCCTGACAAAAAACAAAGGCGCCATGATCGGATTGGTCATCATTGTGATTATGGGAATTATTGCGCTTCTTGCCCCCTACATTACACCTTATCCCTACGACAAAACGGATTTCTCCAACATATTTGCGCCCTTCTCAAAAGAGCATCTTTTGGGCACCGACCAGTTGGGCCGCGATATCCTGTCCCGCTTAATGTACGGCGGCCGCTATTCGCTGCAGATCGGCATATATTCCGTGGCAATGGCCATGACAGCTGGTACGATCATCGGCTCCATTGCCGGTTACTTCGGCGGCGTGGTGGACGATGTGATCATGAGGATCCTAGATATTATCAACTCCATCCCGGGCCTGGTGCTTTCTATTGCGGTAGCCGCCATCTTGGGCGCCGGATTTAACAACTGTATCATCGCGTTGGCATTCGGCACCACGCCAGCCTACGCCCGAATGATCCGTGCGTCCATCCTGAACATCCGCAAAATGGAATACCTGGAAGCGGCGACTTCCATCAACTGCTCAAATGCCAGAATCATTTTCAGGCATGTGTTACCCAATGCCATTTCGCCTCTGATCGTTATGGCGACCATGAGCGTCGCCCAGTCCATCCTGACGGCGGCATCCCTTTCCTTTATTGGACTTGGCATTCAGCCGCCGGAACCGGAATGGGGGGCCATGCTTTCCGATGCGAGAGATTTCCTGAGGCAGTATCCGAGACTGGTCCTGGTTCCGGGCGTCACCATTATGATCGCCGTTCTGTCCTTGAATATGTTGGGCGACGGTCTCCGTGACGCCATGGATCCGAAGCTGAAAGACTAGGGAAAGGAGCGCATATGTCAGAGAACAGTATTGTCAGAAACGAGGACCTGCTCCTTTCCGTAAAAGATCTGGTGGTGGAATATACCGCTGGCGGAGAAGTCGTCCACGCCGTAAACGGAGTCTCTTTTGAAATCAAAAAAGGGGAAACTCTGGGCCTTGTGGGCGAGACCGGTGCAGGCAAGACCACCATTGCGAAATCGATCATCCGCATCCTTCCCGATCCTCCTGCGAAAGTGAAGGGCGGCGAGATTATTCTGGAGGGCGAGAACCTGTTCGGGCTTCCGGAGAAGAACATGCGGCAGGTCCGCGGCGAGAAGATTTCCATGATCTTCCAGGACCCCATGACCGCCCTGAACCCGGTCATGACGGTGGGCGATCAGATTTCGGAGGCCATCAAGCTCCATAACACGGATATTTCCAACAAGGACGCAGATCTCCGCGCCTGCAAGATGCTGGAAAAAGTGGGCATTCCAGCCAGCCGTTTCGGCGAGTATCCCCACCAGTTCTCCGGCGGGATGAAGCAGCGCGTGGTCATCGCAATGGCCCTGGCCTGCAATCCCCAGCTGATCCTGGCGGATGAGCCTACAACGGCTCTGGACGTTACCATCCAGGCGCAGGTGCTAGATATGATGAAGGAGCTTCGCGAAGAGCAGAATACTTCCATGATCATGATCACCCATGATCTGGGGGTTGTGGCAGAGACTTGTGATAAGGTGGCTGTCGTATACGCGGGTGAGATTATTGAAATGGGCTCCAAAGAAGAGATCTTCGATGATCCGAGACACCCTTATACGGCAGGTCTTTTCGGTTCGATTCCCAAACTTGCCGGAGACGAGACTAGACTTCACTCCATTAGCGGTATGCCCCCGGATCCCACGAATCTTCCTGAAGGCTGTAAGTTTCATCCCAGATGTGAATACTGCTCAGAGCAGTGCAGTGCAGCGAACGTACCGCTTCAGCATATCGGCGGGACTCACTACTTTCGTTGTATCTACGCAGAAGGAAAGAGGTGAGATGTATGGGCGCGCTTATTGAAGTAAAAAACCTGAAAAAGTATTTCCAGACCAGCAATGGAGATCTTCACGCTGTTGATGATGTCTCCTTTACCATCGAAAAAGGCCATACCTTGGGTGTGGTAGGGGAATCCGGCTGCGGGAAATCAACCCTTGGCCGCACGATTATTCACCTCCTGGAGAGCACCGCCGGTCAGATCCTTTTTGAAGGCGAAGACGTGACAAGGATTAAAGGCAAGAAGCTTCGCGAATTCCGTGAAAATGCGCAGATCATTTTCCAGGATCCCTATTCTTCCCTAAATCCCCGCCTCACGGTGAAACAGACCATTTCCGAGCCTCTGATCCTCTCCAAACGGTTCTCAAAAGCCGAATTGGAAAAAGAGGCAGACCGGATCATGGAACTGGTGGGTATTGACAGCCGTCTGGCCCAATCCTATCCGCATGAACTGGACGGCGGCAGAAGACAGCGCGTTGGCATTGGTCGCGCATTGGCGCTGAATCCCAAATTCATTGTCTGTGATGAGCCGGTTTCCGCGCTGGACGTCTCCATCCAAGCGCAGATTTTGAATCTGATTCAGGACTTGCAGGATGAGTACGGGCTGACCTTCATGTTCATTACCCACGACCTTTCCGTGGTACGCCATATCTCGGATCAGATTTGCGTTATGTATATGGGGAACCTGGTGGAAAAAAGCCCCTCCAAGGAACTTTTTTTGAACCCCCGTCATCCCTATACCAAAGCGCTCCTGTCTGCGATTCCCAGCGTGGACATTCATTCGCCCATGAAGCGTATCATTCTACAGGGGGAGGTCACGTCCCCCATTGAGCCAGCTCCCGGATGCCGGTTCGCGCCCCGCTGCCCCTATGCGACGGAAGCTTGCAGGAAAGCCCAACCCCTTCGTGAGATTTCACCGGGTCATTTCGTAAGCTGCAATCGTATAGAAGAACTCTGAGACGCAGTCACATTATTGCGGAGAAAAGCGTATGAAGAAAAGACTTGAAAAAACGGTTGTCAGACCGACGCCGTACGTCAAAAAAGTTGACCCGGAAAAGGACGGGCCTATCGTAGACAGCGCTTATCGCTTTGAAAAGCCCATTGATCTTTCCGCCTGGGACTATGTGGAGGAAGAATACCTGATCCAGGGAACGGCCAATGTATACAATTGGCCCAACGCGCACCTGCCGCCGGTCATCGTAAACGAAAACTGCCCCTATGGGTCGCGTATCGTTGTCCGGAAGCCCAGAGACCCCAAGAAATTCAGCGGTGTGATTGCTTTTGAGAGCTTTAACGGTTCTTTCGACATCGACCACTGCAACGCTGGCTTTGGTCAGACTTATGAAGAGATCATGCGTTCCGGCGACGCCTGGGTTGGGTATACGAAGGACGGCAACTGCCTGCGGTCGTTAAGAGAGATCAATCCTGTCAAGTACGCAAATTGCCGGCTGCAGAATCCCCTTCCAGAGGAAGAGAGAGGCGAAGCGGGCTGGGATCCCATGTATGAGTATTTCATGCGTCACGGGATGGAATTTATCATTAAGTTCGATGAGACCTACGAGCGCAGTCTGGTGTTTGACATGGTCTTTCAGATGATTGCTCTCTTAAAGAGCGGCGAGGAGCGGTCTCCGTTTTACGGCTATGACGTAAAGAAGGCTGTCGGTATCGGCATCAATGATTACAACACCTATATCGCCGGTTTCCAGGATTATTTTGTGCTGACGGACGGAGATCCCGTTATTGACGGTTATCTAATGTATATGTCCGGCGGGGGCGGATGGATTGCTTACAACCACGACATGTTTGATTTTACAGATCCGCGTTGCTCTAGGACCTGCAATGTGCCGGTGATCCGGGTAGAGACCGCTGGCGACCTTCGGGATGTCCCGCCGCATCCGTTCTGGGCCTCCTTGTGGCGTTGCAAGGACGGGGATGAACGGGGCCAGGAATCCCGCTGGTATGAGATTCCGGGCCTTAGCGTTACTGCGGCTTTCCGTCAGGACGTTTCCTGTTTTGCCTGCCCGGAGGACTATCTGAAGCTGGGGATCCAGGAGCGGCGGGAGAAGAACCATGTATTCCGTTACTGGAATCAGATGAACTGGATGATTTACGCCTGTGCGTTCCACAATCTGAAAGACTGGGTGCTGCATGGGATCCTGCCGCCGAAGGAAGAGCGTTACATCGAACTGAAAGGGACTTATCCCACGGTGGAGTTTGCGCTGGACGAAACCGGCAACCACATCGGCGGCATCCGCCACCCCTATGTCGACGTGCCGCTGGGCCGTTGGACAGACGACGCAGCCTGCATCCTGTATGACAAAGCCTATCGGGATACGCTGTATAAGGATCAGGCGGATTACGTCCGCCGCGTGAGAGCCTCTGCGGAAAAGATGGTCAAAGACCGCTGGATTCTGCCCTCGGCGGCAGAGATCCTTATTCAAGAGGCGGAGAATATTCCGTGGTAAAGGAGAGCATATGGTTGTAAATCAGCAGTTGGTTTTCAATTACAACATGAAAAATCTGATCGTGTTTCCCGGAAAAAGCTTCTGCCAGCTGGATAAATACCGCTATGATCTTTTAGCCCCCACCGTTGTCCGAGATCACGTGCTTTACATGGGACTCGAAGACTTGAAACGGATCTACTCACCGGAAAAAGTCTTTCCAGACACTTACGAAGGCGCCTTTCAGGCGAACGGTGCCCTTTATGTGCCAGCCATTGCGTTTCATGCGGAGATTTTAAGAAAGCGCTGCACCATCTCTCAGAATCGTTGCGTATTCTCCGATACTGGAATGGAGGCGGACCGTTTCCAGAATCTGTGGTGGGACCTGGACGAGCGGGAAAAAGATTGGGGAGACCTGTATCGGGTATTCTGGTGGCCTCCCCTGCGGAAGCTGCTCCCCTACAGGCTGTATGTGCCCACCTGGTATGACGGCTCTAGACCCGTCAGGCTGCTCTGCCTCTTCCACGGCGGCGGCAGTACTACCGACGAAGTTTTTCAGAATACCAATAACCGGATTCAGCGATACGCGGAGAAAGAGGGCTACATCCTCTTGTCGGTTGACGCAGGCGTTGCAGACTCCACCTATGGATGCCTGCTCCTTCCAGAAGGCGCTGATATCCCGGGGCTGGATGACAGCTGTCCGGATAACCCCATGCACTTAACCGAATTCTGCATCGGAAATCGGAAAAAATCGGAGGAGGCCGCTATCCATGTGATTGAACTGGTCTCGAAAACCTATAATATCGACCTTGATCACCGATACCTTTTCGGCAATTCCATGGGCGGCATGGGCGCTTTTTATATTCCCGCCATGCATCCTGGTATTTTCCGGGCCGCTGTGCCAGCTGGTGCGGCACCGGATATGCGGTTTTTCGACTTCAGGAGGCTTTCAGATATCCCGATCCTTCTGATTGCTGGCACGGAAGATTATCATGGTTTTGACTACATCCGGAACGCCTATGAAAAGTGCAGAGAAGAGGGCTTGAATATCCGGTTCCTTCCCGTGGCCGGAGCCCATCATGAGGATTCCTATGCGGACGTATTGGATGAGATCTTCGCGTTTATGGAGGAGAATGTGTGAGGGAAGGGAGTCCCACTCCGGGAACCGGGATCAGACTGTTTTAATAGAGGAAAGGATAGTTTAAATGGGTATCATGAGATTTAATTACAGGAGCCAATCCTTAGGCCGGTATGTGGACGTTACCGTTGTTTATCCAACGGATAACTACAGCTATTATGATCTTTATGCGGAGAAAAAGGGCGGCGTTGCCGAGAATCCGGTGCTGTTGGGAGAGAAGAAGGGACTGTATCATAAAGGCATGAAATTCCAGACCGTATACCTGATCCACGGCGGCGGAGACGACGACACCTTGACCTATCGATATACCAACGCGGAGCGCTACGCCCAGGAAAACAATGTCATGCTGGTAACCCCCAATGTGTCCAACAGCTTTGGCGTAGATACCCGTTACGGCGTCAGTTATCAGCGGTTTATTTCTGATGAACTTCCGGTAGTGATCCAGAGCCTGTTTGCGTCTTCTGATAAGAGGGAGGATAATTTCATTGTAGGCTATGCCATGGGCGGTAACGTGGCATTAGGTACGGCCATTATGAATCCGGATAAATACTGCCACTGTGTAGACATGTCCGGCGGAATCGGCATGACCTTCAACGCGGAGACGATGAAAAGCGAGCTGGAAAGCGATCATTTCGTAAACTTCCTGCCAATCTACAACACCTCCTTTGGGGATGCCGAAGATTATGCGGGTTCCAAGTATGACCTGAACTACTGGCTGAAGAAGTATCAGAGCGAGGGCGTGGAGATGCCCAAATTTACCCTGATCTGCGGCAGCGACGAATTTATCCGTGCCAGAGTGGATGATGACGCGAGACTCATGAAGGAAGCTGGCTTGGATGTAGATTACATCATCGCCGACGGCTACAGGCATGACTTCAATCTGTGGGAGGACTATATCCGCATGATCCTTTCTGAAATCCTTCCCCTGAAGAGAAAAAGCGATCTGTAGGGCAGGAACGTTATTTCGTGGTATTAAAAAGGAATGAACAGTAAATGAGGAAAAAAGAAACTTTATGGACAGGGCAGTTTCTGCTGTTGTTAGCCGTCACCTTATTTAGCGGGGCCGCTGGCATGATGACCATTCCCCTTGTAACCGAGTACGCGATGACGGTCGGGGCGGACCTGACAATGGCTTCTACGGTGTCCGGCCTGATGTCCATCGCGGGTATGATCGTCTGTCCCTTCGCGGGTCTTCTGGCGGATCGCATATCTAGAAAATGGATACTGGTCGTCGCGAATCTGGGCTACGCTCTCGGTTTCTTCTGTCATATTTTTTGCAGGAATCTTGTATTCTTAATGATCGTTCGCACTTGGACAGGCGTGTTCTTCGGCGTGACCAATGTCGTTAATATTGCGTACTCCTCGAACTATATTTCCAAGGAGAGAATGGGGGAGGGGCTCGGTTACATTGCGCTCTCGTCCATTGTTGCGCAGGCCTTCGGCCCCTCCGTGGGTATATGGCTTCTGGAGGCTAACGGATATACTATGACCTTCGCCGGTGCTGGCCTGTCGGCGCTACTTACGATGTTCATCATCCTTATCATGCCGGATAAGGACGAAAAGAAGGATCCGGCCCTGGCAAGACGAAAGATCGCGTTAAAGGATCTGTTCGCCGTAGAGTTCACCTCCTTCATGCTGATGGCGGTTCTTTTAAGCGGCGCCAACGGCCTTGTCAATACCTATGTCAAGCTCATCGCCAAGGAACGGAACATTGAGAATATTGCGTTGTTCTTTACGGTATATTCTGCCGCCATGGTAGTCCTGAGACCTCTTGTCGGGAAGCTGATGGACAAGAAGGGCGTTTTTATTATCCTGTTCCCCGGCTTTTTCTTCGCAGCTGCTGGCATGGTCTTTATTGGCATCGGCAGCTCTCTTGCCATGATGCTGGCAGCGGGCATCTTCAAAGCGCTGGGGCAGGGGTCCTGCACGCCGTCCATGCAGGCTTACTGCGTGAAATCCCTGGATAAATCCAGAGCCGGTGTGGCATCCAGCACGATCATGATCGGACAGAGCATCGGGAATGCCGTGACACCGATCCTGGGCAGCTTTGTTGTAAAAGCGGCAGGCTATGAGATCATGTTTATCGGTGCCGGGATTGTCGTGTTGGCAGGAGGCCTCCTTCTGCTGTTGATCCAGAGAAGGCTGGACAAGAAAGAATCGATCCTGCGCCTGGAGAATATCTAGGGCAACTGAGCGGGACATACTTTTGATTGAAGTCGTTTTGCTCGCCGCTGTAAACAGCGGCAACCGCAAAACATAGTGCATGTTGCTTAAAAGAAGCGGACACGGTGTGTCTGAGAGCCTGAACAGGCTCTGAAGAAAGGAGCCGTATGAGTTATCGTGCTTTTGATGAAAAGGAACTGAGAGTTACGGAGTATGTGGAGGTCCGCGGCGGTAGCGTTCCGGTGTTTAACACCCCTATCACCCCCAGGGAAAACAGTATCCTCGCTCATGCGCACAAGCAGCCGTGCTGGATGCTGACAGATATGGAGAGCCGTATGTTCTGTCCTTCTATTATTCCGGATCATCGTGCGAGGGGGTACGTTACGGAGGCGGAAAAACTCTCGGAGGAGGAGTTCGGCGGACCAGATATGTTCGGTGTCGAGTGGCGCTACGTTCCCGTTGCGGGGGGGTCTATGGTGGTGCCGGGCAATCCCGTTCTGACGGACGCGAATGACTGGCGGGAGGTCATCCGCTTTCCGGACATCGACAGTTGGGACTGGGAGGGCAGCGCGGAGAAAAACCGGGAATACTTGCAGCAGTCCAGGCAATGCACGATCCTGGGGCTTTTGAACGGCTGCTGGTTTGAGCGGTTGCTCTCCTTTATGGACTTTGAAGGCGCGGCTATGGCGCTCATTGACGAGGACCAGCGGGAGGCCCTCCGGGAGCTTCTGCATGAAACCACGTCCTTGTATATGCGGATTCTGGACAAGTGTGTGCAGTATTACCGCTTCGACGGGGTCTGTATCCATGATGACTGGGGCTCTCAGATGGCGCCTTTCTTCTCCGAAGAGGTTGCCCGCTCTCTTTTCCTTCCGGAGATGAAGCGCTTTGTGGATCATGCCCATCAGTTTGGAAAATTTGTCGATCTGCACAGCTGCGGCCACGTCGAGGAACGCTGCAATATCTTTGTGGAGGCCGGATTTGACGCGTGGAAGCCTATGCCCATGAACAACACGGTGGAGCTCTACCAAAAATACGGCGACAAGATCATCATCAGCGTTGTGCCGGATAAGCTGTTCGATCCCCAAACAGCCTCCGAGGAGGAACAGCGACAGGCTGCCAGAGACTTTGTGGCGAAATACACGCAGGGCGATAAGCTCTGCTGCCTTGCCGTGAACTACTGTCCCCCGGGATTTGTGACGCAGGCTTATCGGGAAGAACTCTACAGGGCCTCCCGCATTCGCTACGCGCAGGGAGACTGAATATTACGGAGCAGAGAATCCCTTCTGCATCTAAGGAAGCGCTGATCAGATCAAGTAAAAGCCAGACAAGCAGTCAAAAGGAACGAAAAATGTCAAATGAAGAGCCAAAATCTGGGGAAATAACCTCGTATTTCTCGCTCCAGCCCGTTCAAAGGGCGCAAAAGCCTTAAGCGGGGGATAAGCTACCACCCGCCTTGGCAAGCACATACAGATTTGCGCTTGCAAACAGCACATGCAGTCGGTTCAGATTTTTTCTCAGCCCTCGGTAGATGGCCTTTTCTTCCCTTAACAAGAGCATACAGAAACACAACAAATTGAATGTGCTGTCAACCTTACGCAAAACACCGCTTCCGCTAAAAACG
>ERZ778518.1238-NODE-1238-length-18673-cov-3.982007_pt1 | contig 18673 bp, 16 predicted proteins | sample MGYA00510340_ERZ778518 | MGnify/ENA primary metagenome ERZ778518 (study PRJEB29527, sample SAMN07138967) | mouse gut metagenome | material: feces | host: mouse | place: China:Nanjing | collected 2016-01-25 ...
TCCCGGTCGCTGTGTTCCGCTACCACAAAATCATACTCCACACCCAAATATTCCTCCGCCCATTCTTTGATAAAGTTCAAAGCATCGTCATGGGAAATCATTTCATCTTTGGAAAATGAAAATTTCCAGTGATAACCTTGCCTTTTCCCATGAGAAGGATATACTTTCTTAGTGAGAAAAAAGGTATCTATTATCTCTTCTGGTGTTACACCGCTGTTACTGTACACCTTCCCCTTGGTTTTCCACTCCTGCATCACATAGCCAATTGCCCGTTTCAAATGGGATTCTGACCCGATGGGCTGTCCCATCTTAATTATGATCGGCATAAGAACCTCCTTCCTGGGGCGTGTCTGACGCCCTAGTCCGAATGAAACGTGCGGATCACTTCGTTTAGCAGCTTACGGATTTCTTTCATTCGATCCGTCACATCCCTGCTCGCCTTCGTAAGACGGTATTCATTATACTTTTTCGCTATCTGGTTAATATTTACACCTATCTTATTTATTTCATAGACCAGACGGAGGTTGATTTCCTCGAATTCTTTTCTGGTAACGTCCGGTGGATGTGCAAGGATTGTCCTCACATAAGAACTGACATTTTGTCCGTTCTCTTTTGCCAACTGGTTAAGAGATTCCTTTTCCTTTTTTGTCAGACGAACCAACAATATTTCAGTACGCTTTTCCGTTCTCATGAACACCGTTCCTCTCTTTTTCATAATTCATGTGTTTTTCTCCGTAATTTTTACGGAAAAACGGTATCTTTTTTACGGATTTATTCCGTAATTCTTCCCGCTATCCCGTACTTTTTACGGGAAATCTAAGGTTTGTTTTACAGTATTTTTACGGAATTTGTCTTTTGTTTCCGTATTCTTTACGGAATTTTCCCTCTTTTTCCGTAAGAAGTACGTTATATTTGTGGTGATTGTGAATGGCAAGACACGCATTTTGTATATACAAAATGCAGTCTTGTTAGGGAAGTGTCCCTAATACCCTCTTATATCTATAAAAGTACGGAAAATATCCGTACTTTTATAAGACCCCTTTTATTCCGTCTATCAAGTCTGGAGAATTCTTTGGAAGACGGATATAAAGAGTATCTATCATATGTTCCATCCGGTACATACGGTGTAGCTCTTCTGCTGAAAACTGTGAAACCTTTTTCAGTGTTTCATAAATATGTTTCTTATCTGCCACCATTTCTGCCATAGAAAAAATATTTTCCCTAGACAAACTGGTTACGTTGCAGGAAAACTCTTCCCATTCCCAATCCAGTTTATCCATAAAATCTTTTTCCTTGAATCTAATCTCTGACATACCTGTCTCCTTCCTTACCCGACATCTTTATGCGTTTTCTTTTTTGCCTTGCTTTTCTTTTTCTTAGCAGTCTGTTTTTTCTTTACCTTCTCACGCTCCTTTTTCAGCTTCTCCTGTTCCCTCTTATCCTCTGCTTTTTTTATTGAAAGAACATCACTCTCCGAATAGCTGCTTTTGGTAACAATGACAGAATCACTTCTCAAATTGTAATCAACCTGATACACGCTGCCTACGTTCGATAAAACATATGAAGTCACATTACTGCTTTTAGCAGATGTTTTCTGATACTCCATTTTTACCACAGAGGTTGCCTGTTCTTTTTCGCACTCTATCTTCAGGGCAGATACCATTGACTCATAAGAAGCATCGGTCATAAATCCGAGAAATATTTTTAATCCATCTGTATCCAGCTCGTAACCTCGTGGTTCTTCTGTTACCGAAATCTGTGATTCCAGATCAGGTGTGATTTCCGGATTGACTGGTTCTGAAATCCCCCCACCGGACACTGCTGTCCCGCTGACAGATACCCCGGTGACAGCTCCACCGCTGACACTGGTTGTCGGTATCTCTTCTCTATAAACACTATAATATGCCCTAAAACTCATCCAGAATCCCAGAGCAACCAAACAGAGAGCCAGTAACACAAATCCTGCCATACACCGCCTGCCCTTTCCCTGATCTCTTTGCTTCCAGTAAAAACATCTGATTTTTTTTAACATATTTCTTATCATCCTTTCCTTATTCTTGATTCCATTTTTTCAGCCTGCGAAAGTAAGTAAAGTTACTGTATGAGCCTAACATAACGCCTGACGTGTTTCCCGTTAGAGAAGAACCGCTCTCGGATGTACAATGCAGCCATATCTTCGTACCATCCTTCCGTTTCCCGCAATAAATCCCAACATGATTTGCACCCCCGGTAGGTGCTGTCGCACTTTTTAAACCAATATCTCCTGGCTTCAGCTCATCTGCCGACACGGTAACAAATTTTGTGGAATTGATAAAAGTGGCGGTAGTGGAACCATAAGGAATCCCGGTAAACCCGCTTTTATGGAAACACCATGCCACGAACGAAGAACAATCAAGTACCGTTGGATTATCCCTGCCATCATCCTGGCGTGGCGGATCAAGCATCCCATATGTAACCTTACCGCAGAGGGAAGCCCCTTTTCCTATTACGTTCCACACCTTTGAACTGCTTGCCTCATTATTTTCCTTGAGTTCTTTCATAAGGTTTGCAACTCCTTCATTTGTTATGGTGGTTTCGACATTGGGAACATAATAGCGTAATACATGAGGTACGTAATCTACATCTCCATAACTGCTATAACCAAGACTATTGCACATCCTTTGTGAAAACAAAACCGCGTTCTCTGCGGAATACCCACCATAATTTGTTAATGCCCAGTCAATATATCCGTTCCCGAAGTTATATCCCTGAAGGGCAAGGGATATGAGAGGGATATCAGAGGAATCCTTGCTGCCACTCTTTGACAGACAGTCGCTAAGTTCGTGAACACCACAGTCAATACTTTCCTCTGCGGTATCAATTGGCGGATTTGTGTTATAGTAAGACTGCTCTGCCTGCATGACATCCGTACCATTTCCACCACTCTCCTGCTCTATAACAGCGAGACACAAATCCACATAGTCCTCAATCCCGTACTGTTCGCAATATTTCTCAACCAACTCCCGGTAGCTTTCTGTCTGCTCCGATACCTGGCACTGGTACGTGGCTGAATCCGTCCCCGTTCCTGCCCCACCCATGACACCAATAATAATCGCAAAGACACCAATAAAAGCACCTGAAATACATACGAACATCCCCAGTATCAACAAGGCAGATTCCGAAGACAGTTTTTCCACTGACTTCCTCAATAACTTTTTCAGGGATTCCGCTGCTTTCTTTCTGGTTTCTTTAAACTTTTCCGCTAGTCTTTTTCTCCAGGGCATCTGCTCTTCTTGCCTTTTACGCCTAAAAAGTTTCTTTTGGTTGGACTTGTCCAATTTTTTATGAACCAGTTTAACGTGCTGTCTGACAGAATAGTATCCTCTTGCTGCATTTCCAGACACCCGGCTCTCCAGAGATGACGTTTCCTCCTGATTATTGTTCGTATTTGATTCCGACAGCAGAGCATTCATGACAACCGCCATATCGCCAGTTATAGAAGCAGCTCTTTCCCGAACAAGAGACTGGCTGCCGGACATATGCTGACAAGATTCCATCTTTTCTGTCAGTCGTGCAACCGCATCCGGCTTCTCCTTATGTAAACGCACCTTATCTTTGGCAAATGCCTTCCCCTTCTCCTTCTTTTCCATGTTCAAGAGTATACGTTCTGCTTTTTTCAAAAACCGTTTCTGGTCTATGTATGAAAATTGCAGAAAGCGTTTCCTGGCTGCTGGGTGCATCTGATCCACAATGGACTTTTCCGTTTCCGTTAGTCTTGTCTTTGCACGGTATCTTTGTTTCCGTTCCGCATACTGCTCTCTGCTCCTTTGCTTAACGCTTGAGTGGACAGTTCTTTCCCGGTCTGGTTTGTTTTTACTGCTCATAGGCGATTCCCCGTCTCATGAGAATTTTGAACGATTTCATGGAAATCCGTATTGAAAAGGCGGTATAACTCACTTTCTTTCTTCACGGTATTATCAAATGGCACGATCTTTTTTCCAAAGCGGATTAAACCACCACCCTTTTTTGCCCCATTTACATAGCCGATCTGTGTCTCCGATACTTCAAAAAGTTGTTCCACAGTCTGTCTGTCCATAACACCCTGATCCAGCAAGGTAGTAAACTCACTGTTTGATACCATAGTCTGAATTTCCCGGTTTCTCGTTCCATCAATGATATTCTGTGTCATCCCCGTACAGATTCCTCCACGTTTTCTGACCTCTCTCCACATCCTCTGCACCGCCAACAGTGAATATTCGTCATCCCACAATTCGTGAATCTCATCAATATAAACCCAGGTTGCCACTCCGCTTGCCTGGTTATACTTGATCCGGCTTGTGATACTCTCAAGCATGACGAGCATCGCCATAGCACGCATCCGTTTACCCAGTTCCGACAGACCATATACCGTAAAGCGGTTTGATTCTGACGTAGACTGTTCTCTGGAGAAGATATTCAGTGTGCCATTCGCAAACACCTCTAGCTGTTCCCCCAGTTCCTGTGCTGAACCGTTTTCCCTCTCTTCCATGATCCGGGTACGCATAATTGGTATTGTTGGACTGGTAAGGCTTTTTTTCTCTTTTCTGCTTCCATTTTCTTTTATATTGAAATAATTCTCATACATATCTCTTACCGCCCGGTCAATAACAGAAATGTGACGGCTGCTGATAGGTGTTGGTTTCAACGCCTGTTCACAGATAGCATAGGCAAACTCCGCTTTTTCTGCCACAAACCGGTCTTTATCCTGTACAATCTCCGGCACATGAAATGGATTGATAAAAAATACATTTTCTTCAGACTGAGTAAGATTGATATACTGACCGCCCCAGTTTTCTGCAATACCACGATATTCTCCCATTGGATCGATCAAGGCAACATCATCTTCTGAAAAACAGAGAACCTGTCCCATCTCCATTTTTTCGTCAAAGGATTTACCGGAGCCGGGAACGCCAAAAACAAAACCATTTCCGTTTTTCAGTTTTTTCCGGTTTCCTATGATGAGATTTTTAGTTACCTCATTGACACCATAGCAGTAACCGCCCTCTTCCTGAATTTCCTGCACGTTAAATGGTGCAAACACAGAAAGAGAATCCGTCGTTAAAGAACGCATGGTATCAATGAATCTGGCACCAGTAGGGAGCGTCGTGTTCATAGCGTCCATCTGATTGTAGGAATGGGGTACGATATCCATATTATAAGTTTTTCCTATGATATGAACCTTTTCTTTTCGTTCTTCCAGTTCCTCCATCGATGACGCCTTGATCAGAACAGTGATACCAACATAAAAAAGACGTTCATCAAAGGAGCGAATGCCATCGAGCATTTCTTCTGCCTCCTCCTGCTGGCGTCTCTTCTCATAAGAAATATTACTGGAAAAATCCCCGTTTTTGTTCTTTACCTCCTGCTGGCGGATGATACTTCGCTCATTCCCCATATATTTTTTCATTACCAGATTGTACGCATAGTCATTTTCCATCGGCTCACAATCCATTGTAACAATCAAGGGAAACGGTACATTTGTCAGTTCTGTCAAGAACATATCGGATAATCCGCTCGCATAACTTCTCACAAACATCGTACAGGCTACCTTCCCATTCTCCATCTCCAAATATTCTTTATGTTCCCGGAGCGATATGTTTATGATATCGTTTCTCCAGTCCCTCTTCATGGACAGATATTCATTCCATTCAAAAGAAAAGGATTCCTCTTCGCCCATTCGGTAAAATCCGTGCAACGCCCGAAGACGTTCTGTCGCATTCAATGGTATCAAACCGGAACCAAAGCTGTGAAAAAACTGTAATATCGAAAACTCAATGGTACTGAAATAGTTCTTGGCACTCTCGTAATCCAGTTTCCGGCAGCTGATAATGAAATATTTTGACTGCTCCAACCCATTTCTCCCTTCCTCCATCCGATCACGGATCAGGCGATGATATTCCCTTGCTATTGGTTCTTTTTCATCACTGACTGCCCGGTGCAGAATGGATTCCTGCAATCTCTTGTTATTGGCATAATGGTTGGATATGCTGATCTTAAAAGATACATTCATTGAGTTCAACAGCTTCTTAAATTTTTCCATCGTCTGATCTTTGTCGCTCTCATCCTGCGTGGAAAAATTGATATCTTCAAAGAGATATACCTTGTCAAACAAACGGACACCTTTTTTGTTTTCCAGTTCAAAGATACCATTTTCAGAAATCCGTGAAATAGGTATTGTGTCCTGCACACAACACGGTACTTTGTATATCCTCTCTGTCAGTTTTTTATTTGCCCTATCTCGTTTTGCCATTTTCGATACTCCTTTCATTGATCCTCTGTCTCTCTATCTGATCTAATTCTTCCGATAGCGATGAAACCTGTTTCTGCATCTGCCTTTCATGCTCCATGGAATCTGCCAGGGAGATTCTCTCGTAATATTCGCCCCGGTCACGGGAACATGCACTACAGACAAGATTTTTTGTGTAATCATAGCTGTCATGTCCGCACCGGGAGTGGATTTCATCCAGATGTGATAAGATAATCTCTTCATCAGAAATCCCCTGCTTTCTATAAAGTTCGATCCATTCCAATACTCCCAGTATGTCTTTCTCTGACGCAGAGAGCGAGGTGTAGTAATCGAAATTATCTGGCAGCTCTCGTTTTACATCCATTCGTAACTTTGCCATTTTCTGAAACGACATCAAGGGAATCCGGTATTGTTTTAAAAAAGAAATCCGTTCATTCAATTCTTTTTCTGTTACTTTTTGTAAAGTGCTGGAAAACCGCTCTTCCATAGGAACAAACGTATCCTTTTCCAGTTGTGCCAGCTCATTGAAGAGGTATTCCCGCTCCTCTCCGTGTATTCCGGAATATGGCTCATAGCTGCTTGCAGAATGTTCGGCTACAGTCGGTTCTGTCCGCAGGACATAAAGTTCTTCTCTTCTTTTTTGCAAATCGTCTTCCGTTACTCCATGCTTTGCTATATTTATTGCATAATCGCCGAACCATTCCGTAATACGTTTCTCATGTGGTATATACAAGGTTTCTTCTAGCCTTGCTACTTCATCCACCAGTTTTTCCTGATCGGTAGCTGGTCTGCCTGGCACTTCTTTACCAGATTCCCACCCATTTTCAATCTCCAAAAGTTCAGCTTGATTTTTTTTGACAATATTGTTACTTTGGTGTATAATATTATCATAGTCAAGGTTGTTAAAGCCCTTGGGGAATTGTAGCCCAAGCACACTGAACAATTCTTGGCTTTTTGATTTATTCCAATACAAAACCATATCGTTTTCCAGCGACAGATTTAAAAATTGTTCAAAATTATCTCTGCCATAAACACTGGTTATAAAATTAGAATCCTGAACCTCAAGATCGTATGTACCTTTTCCGTTCGGTCTTACCGTAACAACCAGAGGGCTTTTTTCATTATCCAGAACGGAAAGCACAACAATGATACTGTCCTCTCTAGTCGATGAATCAATGAGCATGACCGGTTCCTGCATGTACTCCGGCAGCCTCTTGATCTGCTCGACATCCAGACCATGATTGTGTTTTTTTGCATCCTTCGGTAAAAGTGCTTTTCGCAGATGAGCTTTCGTATACAACATCGGGAGCTGTTCACATCCGGCATCCAATAGTATTTGTGGTGTATCACAAACCTTTAGATCGTCATAACGGTTTGCCCTGCCGCTAAGCACATCATCGACCTGCTCACTGAAACTTTTTTCCTTCTGAAGCGTAATTTCCTTCTCTTCAGAACGCTCAAGAGTAAACTCTCCCTTTTCAATCAAATAGTCAGAAATCTTTTCCGCCTCTCTGATCGCCCGGAACAGCTCGTCTGGTTCATTCTTTAGTATTTTAATCCAGCTCTGGATATATGCTTTATGGTTATCCATATGGCTGCCACTCTGGGAAAGGTGCAGCGTCTGTGTGGTAAAGGCAGACGCAATCTCGGCACGGAGTTCCTCTTTTGCGTAATCCGGCGTGCCAAACACATTCAATATCGGACGCCTAAGCCTGCTCTCATGCCCGGTTGCATGTCCCGCTTCATGCAGCAGCGTAGCCATATAGTCGTATTCGCTTTCAAATCGTCTGATTTCCGGAAGATGAATGCAATCCTCCGATGGACGGTAAAAAGCTTTTTCACCGCCTTCTTGAAAAAGGACACTCATATTTTCTAACAAAACTGCCCTTGTCCGGATAATCTCATCTTCATCAAGCTCATACGTTTCTACCGCAAGTTCCGGCAATTTCGGGATTCCCTCGATCTGCTCCGCATTGAATACCGTATAATTATTTGCTACCGGCTTTACCCTCTCTGCATATTCCTCTGGCGAAAGCTGCTGGCGAAGGCTGTCAGCCTCTTTGTCGTTGATTGTCTTTTTGGTTTCCCGGTCATACAACGACCAGAATTCAACATGTGTACCTTTCTCACCTTTTTTCACATGCCAGTCATTGTCCTTTGCCTGCTTGAATGTACACCAGCGGGGATCAGAATATCCTTTTTGTTCCGCTGTATGGAACAGCCAGAAACGATTCACTCCCCGATACTCTGTACCCTTTACCGCATTACGTGGAGGCATCGACTGCAAGGCAGACCATGACTTATGCCACGGAATCTTATCTTCTTGCAGGGCATTCAGAAAATCATCGATCATTTCTTTCCGCATCTTACTCTGTGCCATTTATCGTACCCCCATCCCACTCATGAACGACCATGCCACCCTCCGGCGTTTCATCCCGGAATTCTTCCGGGATACCAAACACCAAACCATTTTCCTGCATAAACCGCTCCATAATTTCCTTATTACCATGTGTATTATCCATTCTCTTCCACTCTCCTTTTTTCCAGCCAGACAAGAAACCGTTCCAGTCCTTTCACCTCATGATCCTTCTGTTCCTTTATGTACTGGTCGGCACCATCCAGACATACCGAACGATATATCAAGGGCTTCTGCCTCATAATGCTTATCTGCCTCTTTACGATTACCGGCAGCGTCATTCCGTTCTTCTGATAAAACCCACATAGCCCGATGATACCGATAAACGGAATACCGATGGTGATCGCCACATTAACATTTTTGTGAAAAATGTAGATCAGGGACAGTATCACGGTAACGCCGACAATCAAAGCCAGTCCCCCATAGATACATTCCCGGATTGATAATCCCTTGAAAAAGTCATCCTTAAACGCAGCCACGTCCTGATTGATCTGTTTTGTCATGTCTTTTCTCCTCCTAATCTATAAGTTAAATGCTTTCTGCATAACGGAATCCGCACCTTTTACCGCTGTCGCGATCGCCCCCATCTTAACGCAGCATTCCACCAGTTTTACAATGGCATTTCCACTGGTTATAGCAAACGTATTGATAAAGGAACTGCTTATAACAATGACAACCGCAATCAGGCAGGCAGAAAATACATATCCTAAAAAAGTTCGGATGTACGAGTATCCAACCTGTGAAGTCTGGCCTCCGGCTGCAAGAGTCGATAAAGCGATTGCACAAAAAGGGGCTATCAGGTAAATATTGATAACCCTCTTTAAGACGGTCAGGATTACGATAAAACCACAAATGGCAGCAAACAGAAAGAACAAGAACGAGGTTAGAAATGCTACCATCGCCCCCCAGTCTGCATCTGCGATCTGCTCATAAACTTCTGCACCATCAAAAGAAAATCCAAAAGTCTTCGTTCCCAGTATCACAACCGTTATGTTTTTCGCCCATTTAAAGAAATCCGGCATCCAACTAAATGCAAAAGATACCGCATTTGCTGTCAGGATAAGCCGGATAAACATTTTTATTGTCCTGTCCAAAGTCAGCTCTGAATGTATATCCACGCTATCCCGTAAAAACCCATACAAAAAGAACAATACCACTAACGATGTTGCGATTACATTTAAGGCAGTGTAAATACTGCCGAGGTCAGACCATATCCCGGCATACTCGCCACTGGATGGATTCTTTAATAAGACATCGCCTGCGGATTCCATCAGCGTGTTCCATAAATAACCGGCAAGCTCGAAAAAGCTCTTTCCCGAAAAAAAGTCTCCAATATCAGAAAAGAATCCGGTAACTGAATCCCATAATCCCAATATCCATCATCTCCTTTCCAGTTTCCGCTAATTTATACAAACAATTTAACAATCCCCGGGACAGCGATTGCGACAACACCGCCTACGCATTTCTTAATGGCAATGCTCTGTTGCGACGTGTCATGGGCGGAATATGCTGTTGCAAAGTCAAGCAGCCCCCACGCCAGAAAAATAACCCCTACTCCTTGTACGAGGGAAAGAGCTAGCGTTTTTAAAACTTCGATCCCATTAGTTACTTCTGCTACATCTGTTTTTTTATCATCCGCTGCTCTGATGATAGTGTGGTTTGCCAAAAAACATACAGTACACAGTATCATGGCTGCTATGCGGGAAAGTTTCCTTCCACCCTTTTTCTTGTTATCTACGTTTATTGATTTCATGTTGAATCATCCTTTCTACGATTTCTGTTTGTTCTCTTTCTAACGTTTCTGCATTACTCTGTCTCACTTGGCTTTCTGCTACAAGTGAGTGATACTTAAACCTTTCCATGTCATAATCATTAAGAGGTAACTCTCCGTGATTCTGAAAAGAATAGATATTTTCCTTTCCATTTCCTACGATGATATGATCTAACAGCGTTATTCCCATCATTTCGTAGGCATGGTACAACCGTTCGGTGACATTCATGTCTTTTTCTGATGGTTGAATACTTCCCCCCGGATGGTTATGTAACATAATGACATTGGCAGCATTGGAAAGTATGGCTGACTTCATCAATTCCCGTGGTGCAACCAAACAGGCATTGATTGTTCCCATACTGGCTATTTCAAAATTGATTGGCTGCATGCTTGATTTCATGTTCAGGACACACACACATTCCCTATCCATATCCTGGATCACATCCCGGATAAGACTGACAGCACTCTCCGGTGACGTGATCGGAACCTGCGACATAACCTCCGCCTCTTTTACAAGCCGGATTGCTACCCGGTCAAGACTTCCCATGCTCATCCCCTCCCTTCTCTTCAGACACAGTGACAGTTACGACAATACGGTCATGGTCATTTTCTAAAAACTTTCTCACTTGATTTCGCAGTTCCCCAACGGATTTGCTAATTAAAGTATCTGTTTTTTCACTGTTTTCATTGTCCATTCTCATTGCTCTCATTCCTTTCCCGATATGCCACAACCAGAAGACGTTTTTCCTTTCCTTCAAACGTCCGGCACGTGGACAACGTGATAAACTGGTACGTATGCCAGATTTCCTTTTCCTGATTAAACTCTTTTAACAGTTTTGTTTGTTCATCCGTATTAAATTTTGACTTTTCCAAAAGATAAGTCCCATATCTCCGGTAGTCATTTTCGTTATAGGTATCAGCAAAAGAAAATGCCAGTGAAGAAACATCTGTTTCAATCACTGACACAATACGGTATGTATCTACCTCTTGTCTTGTTGTAAAAATAAGGTCACGGTGAGAATTAAAATAGGAGCTCCCCCTGAAATTCTGCAACGCACCGAAGAATCGTCTTCCATTGATGTTATGACCGTAGATAAGAAGATTGTCGCTGTCTGTGCTGCATCGTCCGTCTAGGAACGGTGTCCCGTAAAAACTATATCCGCCATCCACATCCCGGTGCAGATAATACTCCGGATCATCTTCCCGCTGCATGACTGGATAGGATATGGAGGTATCCGGAATCTGAATCCATCCAACCATGTCTTTTGTCCAGTCGATTTCCCCGGAACTTTTCTTCCGTTCTAACATCGCCTTTTCTGCTCTTATTTCCGTAATATAGCATACACTGAAAAAGATTCCTGCTGTCACGGTAAGAACCGCAAGAAAAGGAAGAAGAAACCTTCTCCCCTTTCCCTTACGGTTTTTTTCCGTGTATTCTGCTTTTGATACATTACTGTTTTTCATTGGCAGTGATCCTTTTCTTTCTGGAAACAACAAACCACACACCGGAACTGACGAGCAGGAATAATGCAGAAAGAACAACCGGCGTTGTTCCACCAGTCTGTGGCACCGGTGGAATCTCGATCGCCTCATCCGTTGCACTTACTTCCTGAATATCTGCGGTATCTTCTACTACAAGTTCCACATCTTCTGCCAGTTTATAACCTTCCGGGGCTGACACCTCATGGAAGATGTATGTCTCTCCCGCTGCTAATTTCCCGTTAATATCAAAGCCATCCTCATTGGATTTGAATTCCAGAACCACGTTATCTTCCGAATCCAGAACCTGATACACAGCTCCCGGTAATCCCTGTCCGGTATCTCCGGCAAGTTTGATAAACCGGATTTTTGTTGTATCGTCCTTCATGCCACAAGACTGTACCTCGCCTGTGTCCTGAATGACAAAATCAATACTGTCTGCGGTTACATAGCCTTTTGCCGGACGTTTTTCTGTCAGCGTATAGGTTCTCCCCACTACCAGTTTTTCAATGCGGTGTACTTCTTTTGTCGATACCCATGTCTCGATCTCGGTCTGGGTCTCTTTATCCGTTACCGTCAGCTCACATCCCGGAATCTCTTCGCTTCCTGCAATATCTGTTTTTGATATGTCTATTTTCGTCACATCATCAAACATCTTTACCACATTTGTCTCCTGATGATCGAATATCCCCCCGCTGTTCTTTACTTTGATAACTGATTTTCCTTTATCCAGTGAATGTTCCGTTACCATGAACACAATGCTTTCAGCAGTTGCATAACCGTCTGCCGGTTTTGTTTCCGTCAGGGTATATTCCGTATTCTTCAGCAGACCTCGGAGCGACAAATTTCCTTTATCCGTCATGGATACAGCCAGGTTGCGGTATCCCGCCTTGTCAGAATCCGCCATTAACTGGACAGATTCCGGGTTTCCAGATATCCATGCAACAATAATCCGTCCCTCTTTATCAGTCAGCTGCAACGCAGCTCCCTGCAGTTCCTCACTTCCTGCCAAGGTAAGTTTATCAATCTCTACTTCGGTCTGTTCGTTTTTCTTGACAGCAGATACCACGATTTTCCTTGTTTCCATGTCCTTGTACTCCAGATGAACCTTGACTGGGTTTTCATCCAGATAGTAACTGTCAGGAACCCGGATTTCCTTAAAATAGTAATCTCCGGAGTTGAGTGCTTTCCTGGCATCCCCATCGTTTTTTTCGGTCTTGTCAGAATCTTCGATTTCGGAATCCGTTTCCGTTTCTTCCGATTCATCCCCGGAAGAACTTTTATCTTCCTTTTTATCTGTTTCTCCTGCCGAATCCTTCTCAATCGTTCCACTTTCCGTTTCCGGCTCATACCCTTCACTCATAAGAGGAAGATCACTGTCTACCGTAGCTTTTCCGTCACTTCCGGTTGTTACCATCGTTAGAAGTGTGTCTTTCCTGACGATCACCTCTCCTTCTGCGTTGTAAATATCATGGGAAGTATACAAGCCAAAAACCGTATCGCTGACTGTCTTTCCCGTCTTGCTGTCCTCTTTTGTTACCATAAGCGCGGGTTTTGCCCGTTCGTTTTTCACAGTGAGCAGACCGTTCTTGTCCGTTGTTCCGGAACTGTCATAGACAAAAGTTTCGTCTTTATTGTCCCATGTGAATTCAACCGTCCATTCATTTTTCTCCGGCAGTACATAACCGTATAACGTTTCCTTTTCTACGATTTTGTATTTTCCGAGGGGCAGATCAATAGTTACGATTCCATCCTCATCCATTTCATAGGAGGTAATACCGCCACATTTAGAAGTGAATTCTGCCCCCTCACCGGTAGTGATGGTAGCTGCCAGCTCTCCTTTCTTAAACCAGCAATCGCCCTGCCCATCCTGCGTTTCGATATTTTCTTTTGCATAAACTTCAAAAACTGCTCCTTTAATACTGGTTTCTTTCCATATAAATTTTCCATTTACCATGGAAAGAAAACTGTTATTTGAAGTAACCGCAGGCGATACCGGAAAAAGTATGTCCATAGGCAGCTCCACACTGCCAGTTTCTGTAGTTGCGGTTCTGGTAAAACCGCTTAACTGCTCTCCGGTCTTTTTCAGGGAAAGCCTGCCATGAGTTTCATCGTTTACGTATTCCACTTCAACAACCGTATATGTCGTTTCGATACCATCGCTTTCCACGACATAATTCTGTGTCTTGCTGTTGATCTCGACCTCGATATACTTTTTCGTAATATGAAGCCCGGTTGCACTGTCTGTCTCGTAGATACGGTACTTGCCGGATGTTAATGCCTTATAGGTCATTATAATGCCGGATTCGTCCGTCGTCCACGTATCACACGTTTCCACCTTGTTACCGTTACTGCTACTCTGAACAACAAGTTCCTCTTCTCCCGAATCCTTGACTTTGTATATCTGGTACGATGTTCCCGGCTTTAAAACTGGTTTTTCCGTGTTGCCATCCTTTTTCACAATGCGAAGGTAGGCTCGGAACAGCTCATTGATGATAACGTCTACATTTGTCTGCTCCGGCTGTTCAATTGTCGTTTCATAATGCCCGATCAATTCCGTATCTTCGCCACCGTTGCTGACCTGTTCTACTATATATGTTCCAAAATACAGCTTATGGGAAATGGCATTTCCATCCTCTCCCACAGTAATAAAATCCCTCTCGTAGTCATCGCAGGCGTCGTAACTGCCTTTTGATTTGAGATAAATCTTAAACTGTGCCCCTGGCTCCCATTTTGCTTTTCCGGTCTCACCACCATTACCGATGATCTTATAGACCCCAATATAACCAAGAATTGGCGATTCTGTCGTCTCTATGGTTTCTTTTGTTGGCGTAACCTTCTCTGTGCGGTCGGTTGCGTCTGCGAGAAGCGGTATTGCATTTTCATTAAGAAGGTAGCCTCTTGATGGCTTGATCTCTTTCAGATAGTATGTCACACCGCTCCGCAGATAGGGCGTGGTAAACTCCCCGTTGGCATCCGTTACCAGAACCGGGCATTCCGCTGAATACGTTCCGTTTTCATCCGTGTATACCCTTGCCGGGACAGTGCATGACGCATCGGAATACAGTCGGTATGCTGCTCCCTGCAAAACAGCATCACCGTGGGCTTTCTTATCTGTAGCATAATCATCGTTCTTCTTGATCTTGTAGGAGACACGCTTGTAATCATTTTTCACAGTCTCAATAATGTTTTTGCTGTAATCACATGCGTTTCCTTTTCCCTCGTCCTGCCAGTGCTTATCCTCCCAATAGTCATTGGCATCATCCCGAAACCATGAATGTGCAGAATCAATCGTAATTGTTTTTCCACTGCCATAATCAGTATCTACCACGAGATTCCCATTATTGGTATTCGTCTCCTGAATAACAAAGGTATTGGAAATCTTAGCAAACTGTTGATTTAGGTCATCCGCTGCCAACTCCTGTGCCTCTGCCTGTGTAAGCCCGGAACCGTATGACACATCGTCTTCGTCCATCTCTGCTTTTACCTTTTTCTTTGCATCGTTATCCAGCGTGGCAAGAGCGGCGTCATCGACATACCCGTACTCTTTTGTCTGCAAACGGAATGCAAAGATATAGTATAACCTTCCGCTGGCATCCGTGGTATTGGTTGTCGTGAAAAAGTCTGTGTTTGCAGAACCAAAGTCTGCTTCCTCGGTTGCCTCTCCGGCACCGTTGCAAAGGATGTAATAACACTCATCCACGTTGTCTACCGTCAGAGAAAACTCAACATTGGCAAGCGGGTTTCCGTCCTCGTCCTTCTTGTACAGTGTGATACGCTGGCGGTAACGTTTGGATGTGCTGTAAGTTTTCCAGTCAGGCGGAGTTGAAAGTGGATTACTATCTAAATTCATTAACACCTGACGTTTTCCACTCTGGTTTCCGGTATACTCATACCTTGTATAATCTGCCTGTACTTCGGCTTTGTCCGAATCCAGGTACTGGAAAATGGTCGTATACAGTTCTTCTGCCGACTTGCTGCCAAACCACCCGGTATTCGTCTGCACTGTCCGGATTGCCTTTACCAGATCAGATTTTGATGTCCCTTCTTCCTCGATCGTCCAGCAGAGAGCTTGCGCCATAGCAAAGGCTTTATTGCTCCGGTTCTGAACCTGATCATACCAGTAACCAATACACGCATACCACGGTCCTTTTTCCCCTGATCCATGGCTTTTGTATGTACCGCTGCTTTTTTCCTCATAGGTATCGCCGGAATGGCATGTCAGACCGAGGTTCAGACAAAAGGTAGGTTTTCCATTAACTGTCATCTTCCACCAGTTGTCATTACTTCCTTTCCCCTTGCTGCCTGCCTTAAATGCTCCCAGCTTTCCTAACTGATTCAGAGATACAGCATAAGTAGACGCTGCCTTTGCCTGCTGTTTCTGGGTCTGTGGACAAATGCCAAGAATCATTGCAAACATGACTGCATATGCTACAAACCGCTTGATGTAACTTCTTTTTCTGCTTTTCATTTTTCTTTTCCTTTCATTAAAAAAGACGTCAAGGTACTTTTCCCTTTCCGTCCGGTTTTCGTTTCCTTCTATTCTGTCTGGCTTTACAGACACTCCCATGGGGGAGAGCGTACAACTTTCATATCTGATTCCTCCTCATATTTTATGGCATAAAAAAACCTCCCGGTGCAAACATTCCGAAAGGTTTCCTTTTTATTGAATTGTAATGATTCTCTAATCGGTCATGGTAATGTAATTTGTCCCCTCTGTTACGGTAAACGTAACCGTCTTCGCCTTCTTATATCCATCTGGAGGGATTACTTCATATATCTTATATGTCTCTCCCGGAACTAACTTTGTCGTAGAGACTTCCATCTTTGATGATAAGATACCAACAGAACATACAATACTTCCATCTGACACTTTTGCAATGGTGAACTGGCAATCCGATAACAGCATACCCGTTTCACTGTCTTTTCTAGTTATAATAGTCTTCGTCTTTAGCGTCTCTGACGTATCTATAGCTTTTTTTATCTCTTCATTCGTTTTCTTAGAGAAGATTGCCACCCAGCAGTCGTCCACACAATAAATTGCTCCGCTTTTAAAGTCTTTATAAACCATATTTAAATAATGACCAGAAGAATTTTTCCATAAAGAGATTACACTCCAGCTAGAACAACCACGAGCTAAGTTCTCACCAAAGTTTCCCACTGCTCTATCCCCAAAATAATTTTTTCTATCTCTGTCTAAATTCTCATGGCTAAAATTCTCACGACGATTCAAACCACTTGCTTTCACTCTGTATTTTGCAAACTGATACAATTCTTCCGACCATTCCAACGGAACTGCTCCTGCTTTTTTCCGAACCTCATTCTGTTCTTCAAATACTTCTCTTGCAGTAGCAGATCCTTTTACCGTTACATTATAACAGTATGTTTGTTTCTTGCCACTTTTCAAAGCTGCTTTTACCTTTACCGTTGTTTTCCCAGCTTTCTTTGCCCGTATTTGTAAGTTTGCATAAGCGAAACCCCCTCTTTTCGCAGATACGATACCTTTCTTGCTTACCGTAATCTTAACACTCTTCGCATTTCTATAAGCATACGTCTTAAGTACTGTTCCATTTTTCCCCATTGTTAATTTGTATCTTTTTACCTTAGCTGACGCATCCTTTTTCTCTCCCATAACACAGATAAACGCCAAAAGTACCATCATAACCACAAAAACTTTCATTATCCGCTTCATAATGAATCCCCCTCTCATTTTCGCATTCCTCAACAATTATATTTTACTACATCAATTCCTGCATTGCAACGACATCTTAGGTGCAATTAGGTGCAATCAGGTCCGCCTTGTTCCCGAAAATCTTACATAAATTCTTCAAATCCCCTTAAATCAATAAAATCCTCATCCGTCGCTTCTGACACTTCCTCTGGTGCTTCCCCACCACTAGTTGGTTCATCTTGTAACATAGTATCCGAAAAAGGCTCTTCGCTGCTCGTCCCTGCTCCTACCGGAACGGAACCAGATGAAAACAATTCGTATATCGTTGTTTTAATCGTCTCCTGAATGTCCTGTGCGGTCTGCCAGTCCAGACGCTGACCTTTTGCCTGATACAAAACTGCCTGCCGGAAATACGCATTGATATTTTTCTTTTTCTTGAGAATGTTCCAGACTTCCCTATCTTCTTTATTCTCCAGATTCAAGGATATCTCCAGTCTTTTCCTCTTTATTTCCTTCTCGTCTGATTTCATGAGTGCCTATCTCCTTTCCCCTTCTCTGCGTGATATTTTACCTGGTTTCCGATGTCCAGATGTGACTGACCTTTCGCCTGATACAAAACAGTCAGGAGATAGGACTGCTGGTGCCTTATCCTTGTTGTCTGGCTCTGGTACTGCTCAATCGCATAAATCAGATCCAGAGAATCCAGTTGTAGCAACCTTGAATTCACCACATCCTTTGGCTTATCTTCTCCCATTACCCGGACTGTCTTCCGGGTCGTGTTCAGTGTGTCGTAAAGAAGATTGATAACACAATCGATATCCTGCTGTAACTCCGGTTTCATCACGCATAGGGAGTTATAATCATACCAGTCCTTGATCCATTCCAGCGGGTAGGATTCACTATTCCCATTTTCAGCGATACCGTTCTCCCTCTTGTTCTTTACCTGGTCTATCCCATCCATCCTGCCCGAAGGGCTGGTTTTCCCTTGTATTTCGTTTTCTTCTTGGATAGATGGATATGATATATTATAATTATTAGTCATCTTTGTAGTATTCTTTGAATTACGTTGTG
>ERZ778518.1239-NODE-1239-length-18671-cov-8.258863_pt1 | contig 18671 bp, 24 predicted proteins | sample MGYA00510340_ERZ778518 | MGnify/ENA primary metagenome ERZ778518 (study PRJEB29527, sample SAMN07138967) | mouse gut metagenome | material: feces | host: mouse | place: China:Nanjing | collected 2016-01-25 ...
GCTTATTTTTTGTGTTTTGCTTGTCAATTTTTTGTATTTTGCGTGGCAGACAACAGTCGGCAAGCTCCATATCATTCACATAAAGAAAGTTGTCTATCTTTTCTAATGTGATGTTTTTTGCGCTCTTGTCGTATTCGTGAAGCGTACGCTCCCCAACATTCAGATACGCGGCAAGTTCGCTGTCGGATATATCTTTGAGATTTTGCCAATATCTAATCTTGCACCAGATTTTCTTATAAAGAGAAATACGTTTTTCTTTGCGCATAATGCCTCCTTTCGACATCTTTTGCTTGAAATTCCCGTCGATTTGTGATATAATCAAATAAAATGACAACGGTGGTGATTGAATGGAACGCTGTGATTTCAGCGCGGTTATTCGGACAATCTCGCAATACATAAGCGCCGCAAACACGCTCAACCAGTGCGATTTTGTTTGCAAAATGTTTGAAGTGTTCGACGATGAAAACGAGGATTTTGATTTCGACAACGGACAAGTATGCCGTTGGTTTAAGGGCGTAAAGTCTATAAGTCCGCGTATCGTTCAGTTTTATGAGGACTCGGAAAACGCTGAACAGCTTGCTTCAAGCATTGAGTTTCAGATACTGCCTTTGATGTATGATGCGCCAATGGCGGCGCAGGAACTCAACGGTCTTGTTATAAATGATGCAAGCATTTCGGAAAACAAACGCGCCGAACTGACCGCCAATTTTAATTGCGATGATAATACCGCAATAGCAAATTTCATCTCTTGCGTTTTACGCTTTTCGATGACACGGAATTTCGTCAAGCGCGAACAAAATCAATTAACCGCGTCGGGAACATTATCTTCTGTTGCAAGTGAGCGAATATTTGACGGCGTTGTTCCCAAGCCGTGCAAACATTTCTGCGGTCGGGCAAATGAATTGAACGAGCTGCACGAATCGCTCTCCAAACATAACAAGATTTTTATAAGCGGAATAGCGGGCATTGGCAAGAGCGAATTTGTAAAAGCCTATGCCGCCGCACACGCTAAGGAATACACGAACATTCTTTATTTTACATATCCCGACAGCTTGCAGAAATTGATCGCGGATATGGATTTTTCGGACGATCTCACTACCGATGACGAACACGCGCGTTTCCAAAAGCACAACCGCTTTCTTCGCAGTCTGAAAGAGGATACGCTGCTGATCATCGACAACTTTAACACGACCGCCTCGGACGAGCCTGTTCTTGATGTGCTTATGAAGTACAAATGCAAAATTATATTTACCACGCGAAGCCGCTTTGAGATTGGACAAGCTTACGAGCTTCGCGAGATTGACATTGAAACCTTGCTTGAATTATCCGCAACCCTGTTTCCCGAAACAGTAAACAACAGCGAAACTGTTACAAAAATTATAGAAATCGTTCACCACCACACTCTCGCGATAGAACTTGCAGCAAGGCTTTTGCAAAGCGGGATTTCCGAGCCGAGCGAGGTATTGCATAAACTTGCGGAATGCAGTGTTGATCCCGAAATCGAAGACAAAATAAAAATATCAAAGGATGGAAAGAACACTAAAGCAACATATTATTTACACATCCGCGCTCTGTTTTCGCTGTACCTGTTGAGCGAGGAAATGAAAGCTGTAATGCGCTGTATGGCATTTGTGCCGATTAGCGGTATTCGTGGACGCTTGTTTGCCAATTGGGTGGGTCTGTCGGATATGAATTGCATTAACGATCTCGTTGAACTCGGATTTGTTTAAGAAAACGAGATGAATGAAATATCATTGCACCCTATCGTGCAAGAAATTACCGTTGCCGATCTGAAACCCTCAATAGTGAATTGCCGCAATTTGATTTTATTCATAAACTCTATTTGCACGCTCCACGGAGCGGAGCTGCCTTTCGGCAAAACTCTGCGTAATGTTATTGAGAACATTATAAATCGCGCTGAAAAGGACGATGCCGGTCTGTATATTTTGTTTCTTGAAAACGCTTTTGAGGCAATGGAGAAAGAGCGTTATATGTGTGGAATGCAGACCATTATCCGCGAAATGGAAAAATTACAAAGCGATTTAGGACAAAATGACACGGCGCTGTTATGGGATTTTAAAGCCGCCATTGAAGCCGTAAATTCAAATTTTAAAATATCCGTGGAATATTCGCGAAAAGCTGTAGAAGCCTGTGTTCCCGAAGAAAATTATCTGCTTGCCGCAAATATAAGTCAGAATTTGGGATATTATTTTCATCAGATCGGCGACCTTAACTCCACGAAAATATATCTTGAACAAGGAATTACTTACCTTGAAAAATACGGTCAGCTTAATCACGATTTTATAGCGTTCGCGCATAATTACGCTAACCTTATAAGCGACTGTGGAGAACCTGTGAGAGCTATCCGTGCCTTAAAGAAATGCGCCGAAATGGTGAAGTCGGGAATGACGGAGTTATGCGTTGAGTACGCTGACTTGTTTTTCGACATTGGTATAATTTATCTCCAAATCGGCGATAATTTCAAAGCGGAACAGAACTTGGCCGAAGCGTTCCGCGTGTACCGTGCTATTCTTTCCGAAGATGCTTTGCACGACAAGTGCGAAAATGCTCTACAATTCTTCAAAAGCATCCACGCCGCAAAAATTCCTGATTACCTAGCACTTGACAATTACGCGAAAAACTGAATTATGCGGAAAAGCAGATCCGCCAAAACTGCGGCGGGCGCGATGTAATACATAAGGTCTGCTATCCTTGTTATACGAAACAGCTTTTTTGTCGCGTTCTCTGCATGATTTGCTGATTTGTTGATCTGCTCGGTACAGTTTTTCGCCGCCGTATTCATTTTCTCAATTTCCGCGTTATTCTGCTCCGCAAAAATCTGCAAAACCGTTTCTTGCCTTTCGCGGATAGCGTTGTAAGTGTTGCGCAGCAGCCTATCTGCCGTGGCGGCGATTTCGTTTTTGTACTGCTCTTGCAGATTCAACGTTTTGAGCTGATGGCTGTTGATCATGTTCAGCTTGCTTTCCGCCTTGCTCATAAATGTCGTTTGCTCGGAGCAAAGTTTGTTGACCGTTGCAAGCAGTAATGCCACTTGGAATTTGTCCTCTGCCGTCTGTGCGCTGTCCTGCCGCATCGTCAGCATCTGTTCCTACAAATCGTTTAAGGTCAGATACGGAGGATTCGAGGTTGGTTTGGTTTCTTCGTTTCTTTGTAAGCTCATATTCAATCCCCTTTCTTGTGTATAGATCTCCAAGCCTGCTTCCGCGAACGGAAACGGGCTTTTTATTTTTGTCGAGATACTCTGGGTGGCGATAAGAGATCGTGTTCCCCGCTACTCGGCACTCGACATTGTAATGTTCTTTGAGTGCGCAGATAATATCCTCAAAGGTGTGGTTTCGCGGATCAGCAAGCTCGATTTGAACCGCCTCGCGAAGCTCGTCCTTAAAGGATTCCGCGCCGCGCTTTTTCATCTGCGCCTCGGCAAACGTTTGCATATCCCGAACCTTATCGGGATTTTTATTGTAGAGGTTTTCGCGCACCGAATTCAGAAAACCGTGCTTTGCACATTGCTCTCCGAAATACTCGGACATTTCATAAAGGTCGCGCTGACTGCGGCGGTATGATCTGCCGTTCGCCATATTGCAATTGCTGATGAGAAAATGCGCGTGAACGTGATTGGTATCGGTGTGAACCGCGAACAGGACTTCATATCCTTTTGAGTGCGCAAAGCGTTCCGCAAAATCCCGCGCTATCTGATACGCGGTTATGTAGTCCACATTATCATCGGGGTGAAATGAAATTGACATCTTATGCACGAGAATAGCTTTGTTCTTTTGAGATTTAATCCCATTGAGCTTGCGCGTGACAAGCACATTATTTGCAAAATTCTCCCGATTACAGCCGAGCGCCATGTAAAGTTTGGGCGCAGTTTTGATAACGCCGTTTTTAAGCTGATCGCGATTTCTGCCGAGCATATAATTTGCGGCATATTTAAGCTGCCCGACAGAACGGCATGGCACATAGCTCACATTTACGTTTCCGAACGGCATACGTCCTCCGAAATTATCTGCGCGTTGACAAGCGGAGCGTCAAGGAAATGATTCAGCCGGTCGAGGACTTCCTCATACTGCCGCGACATCTGATGCAATTCATACTTCGCCTGAACATCGCGCCCGGTATTCACGAGGTAAGCGATCTGGTTTATGTTTACGCCTATCTTCCGAAGCTCGTAGTGCAAGTCCTTGACCGAATCGCCGAATCGGAACACTTGTATTTTCGAGGATTTCAGCAACTTCAAAAGAAATTCCGTTTTGCTGAGAACGCTTTCAATGCGCTTTTTCTCGAATGCGGCGAACTCTTTTTCGGAAAGACGAATGGATAACTGACGGTTTCGATTTCTTGGCATTTTGCCTCCTTTACTTTGCTGTAACCGTCCGCGCGCAGCGGGGGAGGTCTCGGAGGGGGTTCTCCCCTCTGAGCAGGTAGTACCGATGGCGTCTAGCCGTCGGTACTACCTGCCCTCCCCTAGCCGCACCGCCGTTTCGAAGCGGTCTGCATTTTGCAGACGGAGTGCGGCTAGGGGATCGCCGCTGCGCGGGAACAGGCACAAGTATGTGACCATCTTGATCTCCCTAAAGCGTATTTAAGTGGCATTTGGTAGCATGATAGGAAGAAGTTTTTGCCATATTTCAGCTGCCAACTTATTAAGCAATGCTTCTAGAAAATTAAACATACTTATACATTATTTATTATTCAAAAAACTATCTTTGTCAAGACTTTTTCGCAAAACTATGGATAAAAAATAATCGAGCAAAATCCCCAGTTGCACTTGTTTTTCAAAAGAAGAAGCACAGACAAAAAATTCATCCGTGCTATTTTGCTTTTCTGTTATGGTTATCTGGATAGTAGGCGTTCGACTTAGAGCCTTCACTTCTTAACCACATACCTCTGCTTCCTACTCCCCGGTGCTTCGGGTATCGTCATCTCCACAGTACCATCCTCTACGAGCGGCTGAATATATGTCTTAATCGCGTAAGTGACTGAGTTGATTCCTAGATAGTCTGCGATCTCCTTTTTGCTTCTTGACGTGTGCAGAAATTCCAAGAGAGACGTTTGCTTATCCGTGCGTGATGCTACTTCGATTATCACATTCCGCAGACAAACTTTAAATTCGCCGTGGATCGCCGAAAATTCGGGAGCAGGGTGCTTGCCATCAGACATTTCCTTGCGGATAGTCGGAATTCCCGAATATCTGTTTTCCGTCACGCCCATGACTTCAAGTGCTGTGGCAAGGATGGGATTTCTGGTGTCCGGCTGCGCTTTTCCGAGCATATCAATTGTGAGCCGCCCGTAAAGTCCGCCAGGGTTTACGATCTCCATTCTGTCCGAGAAGATGAGAAGCTGCACCGGCATACCCTCGGTGTGAATACTGTAATCGCGGTGAACGAGCGCGTTCAGCAGTGCCTCGCGAACCGCGCCCATGGGATAATCGGGAATATCTGCGCGATTGCCGTCTTTACCGATGATCGTGCGAACGCGGGTGTTCGCTTTGACGAAGCTCATTGCTCCCGAGATCATTTCGGGAATAGTTCCTTCAATGCGCTTGCTATCAGCAAATCTTGAGCCATCCTCCGCAATATCGCCCATTTCCGTTCCTTGGACTGCCGTCGCTATAATACCAAGCTGAGGAAAAAATGCCTGCGGATACAATCCGAATAACAGCTCCGCCGAAAGCGTGGGCTTATCGTCTTTGATTATACTCATAAGTTCCGTGATCTGCTTATCATCAAGCGCGGCGAGGTTTGGTTTGTTCTCTTTGAGTTTAAGCAAGTAGGAGTTTAACGTATTCTCGTTTAGAGATGTGATCTCCGCGCGGTCAACAGTCCTCACGTCATCTTGGTATTTTTTACGGTACGCTTCAAAGCTGTAGACTTCGTATTCCGTCATGGGAATATCTGCATCGCCAACGCGTACATACGAGCCTTTAATTCTGCCCTTTGCGCGGTTAAAGCATGGGCGGTCGGCTATGTCAACCGGCGGGATCTCGGCAGAAACCACGTTCTTCCCGTCAATCTCGACTGCGCTGAATACTGCCCGGACGCGTGGTTCCATTTGCTCACACTGCTCCATGACCTTTTTCTGGAGCATCTGAACATCGGCTATACCAGTTATCTCAAAACCGTTATTTTCATAAAGTCCAAAGACTATAACGCCGCCGTCGTTCTGATTAGAAAACGAAGAAAGCGTATCGAAAAGCTTTTCGGGAGCGCCGCCCTCGGCTCGTTTGACCTCTACAGTTTGAAATTCGGCTTGGAATCTCTGTATCTTCTTGACCAAATTTTTTAATTCTTTGTCAGTCATTTTTTAAAATCACCTCTCTATATTTTAAATTATAGCACAGTAATTTTAAAATTTCAAGCCCTTTTTAAAATAATTTGGAAGAATTATAAAATTATATGTCAAATTTTAAAATTTATAACGTCATTTTTAAAAAGCCGTTTTTTATCCAAATCAGTCAATTTTGAGTCAATTGTGGGTCAATGCTTTTTTCTCCGGAATGATTTATAATAAATTCAAAGGCAAACGCTAGTGAAAAGTCCGGACACGCGAGCGTTCCTTTGGAAAATCACTATCAAGGAGGACATCACAATGAAAGAATTAAGAAACGGAATGAAGATCATCGGCATCGACCACGGCTACGGAAACATCAAGACTGCGGGAACGGTCACTCCAACGGGGCTCACTCCGTCAAGCACCGAGCCTGTTTTCGCGGGGAATATCCTGCACTATGACGGTATGTACTACCGAATGGGCGAGGGGCACAAGGAGTTTATCCCCGACAAAGTTCAGGATAACAACTTCTATCTGTTCACGCTTATGGCAATCGCGCGGGAGTTATCAAAATACGGAATCCGCGAGGCGGATGTGCATATCGCCGCGGGATTGCCGCTAACGTGGGTAAAAACACAGCGCGAGAGCTTCCGCACATATCTTACGCGAAATCCCGAAGTGCGATTTACTTACCGCGACAAGGAGTACCACATACACATAACTGGCTGCAGCATCTTTCCGCAGGGCTATACCGCCGTTGTTGACCGATTGTCCGAAATGACGGGCGTGAATATGCTTGCGGATATTGGCAACGGCACAATGAATATAATGTATATCAACAACAAAAAGCCCGTCGAGAGCAAGTGTTACACGGAAAAGCTCGGCGTGAATCAGTGTATGATCGCTGCGAAAAATGCCGTGCTTGACCGCCTCGGCACAAAGATCGACGAGGTGATCATCGAGCAAATAATCCGCACCGGAAAAGCTGACATCGGCGAGCAGTATCTGAACTGTATCAAGTCGGCGGTAAAAGATTACGTGGATAAAATCTTTACAACGCTCCGAAAATACGAATACAGTCCCGATCTTATGCGATTGTACATAATCGGCGGCGGTGGGTGTATCGTCAAGAATTTCGCTGAGTATGACGCGGCACGAGTGGAGATAATCGAGGATATTTGCGCGGCGGCTAAGGGCTACGAGCAGCTTGCCTACTCCATTCTCCGCAAAAAGGAGGAACGCCGTTGAGCAATATCCGCACCGTCTGTCTGCGCTTCAATCTGGACAAGCCGCTTCATAAAGCCGCGTTCGAATATCTGAAAAATATAGATAAATCCGTGTTCAAGTCCTATACGCAAGCAGCGGCTTTGGCTATTTCGGAGTATTTTGAGCGTTATTTCAAGAAGTGCGACGATCCGTATTTTGAAACCAGAGAACGCGAGGAACGCTTCATTGAGCAGATAGTGGCGGCGGTCGGTAGCGCCGTTGAGAAAGCTCTGCCCGGATTTATGGCGGCGTATCTGACCAATCTCGCACAACCTTATCAGCAGACTGCACCGCCAACAGCGGAACAAGAGCCCGATTTATCCGAAATAGACCTTGATTTTATCGGAGAGTAGCACTTTTCGGGGTATTCGATAGCGCATAGATATTGCAACCCCGATGAAAAGATAGCACAAAAATCCTGCTCTCCGAAACGCTATCGTTGAACCCACATACTACTATCATTTCTGTAAAAAATGCAACCTTAACACGCCGAGGTCAGAATGTCATATCTGTGGCAGCAGATCGTCTATGACCTCTGCCCTCTATTGGTGCAATTCATGCAATATTCCTACCTACCATGAGGTATGTCCTAAGTGTGGTAATAAAGGCTTTTATTTTACCACAGATGCCCGTCCCGTTTTTCCCGAAGAACGTTTGCTCATCGAAGCTGTTTTAGGTGAACCGATGAAGTTTCATGAACACTCTGTATGGAACTCAAATGGCATTTACTATGTTGATGGCAAAAAAATCAAATTCAGCATTAATAGCCTTACAACAGTAGACTTGAAAAGAATTAGAGCTATCTTAGCCGAGTACGAAGCTGAAAATTCATATGATTTCTTTTACAAGAATATAACTACATTCATTGAGGCTAATAGGTTGAGATACGATGATATTACATCTGAAGCAATAAACTATATTATTAAATCATCAAAAGGCTACGATCCTACTTCAATGTTTGTCTCATTCTCAGGTGGTAAGGATTCGACTGTTACTAGCCATTTAGTACGGACTGCATTAAGCAATCCGAGCATAATTCATATATTTGGTGATACAACCCTTGAACTGCCTGATACGATTGAGTATGTAGAACGTTTTAAGAGAGAAAACCGTAAAACACCTATGCTTACCTCAAAAAACGATCAGCAGGATTTCTTTGAACTATGTAAAGAGTTCGGGCCGCCAAGCAGAATGCTCCGGTGGTGTTGTACCATATTCAAGACGGGATTTATTAGCAAGCGTATTGACAGCACATTCAAAAGGGTAGATAATGTAAGCTTTGCAAGAGAAATCATGAGCAAGCTACTCTCAAAGGATCTTTGGGCGGAATGTGAGAATTGTCCTAATTGCAGCAAATGTCCTATATATTTTAATGTTTTTCAAATCCGGAAATATCAAGACAGAGTGACATCGGCAGTAGAAGCCTTTTACCGCTATCTTTATGAGAACGACAAACAAATGACAATACGTCAAATTTTGTCTCAACTTAGCTTTGCATTGACGGGTAATCTTACATGCAAAGATATTAACGTAATTTATAAGGATTCAGGCAAATTCAAATACCTGTTCTCAAACCTTTTCTTTGGCTATGGCGGTATAGAAGAAATAGATAATGCTGATCAAATACAAGGCATTGCCTACGCAAAAGAACTGAAACTCGATACTAAAGGTCTGAATGTTGACTATAAGCTCTTTGTAACAGGAAATTTTTCGGATTTTCCACCTGATATAGAAAAACTAATAAGCAAGCAACACAGATTATTCGCAAAGCGTCATTTGAACATTGATGATAAGGACATCGAGTTCAATACTGATGATTTAAAATATCGAAGAGCTATAAGACGCGCATTTATACTCTTTGGTAACTCGCAGAACGATAAGCAAGATAATAAATATCTGCCACTTTACGATGAACTTTTCGGAATTGGCTTCAATTCATATATAAGGATTCAGAACGGTGAAGCAGACAACAAGCTTCTGAACAGCCTTCGTAATACTATAACAGATGCCTTATATCTTGCAATGACAGGAACTTCGTCAAAAATGGCAAGAAATATACCTTTGACAATAAAAAGAAGCGATGATTATTTCCAAAGTGTCATGATAACGACCGGAAACTTTAAGAAATCAAACTTCAAAGTCAATGGAACACCCGCTGAAACTGTTTTTGAAGACACCAATGCAAAACACGCTGTCAAACTTCAGTTCGGCTCTGATTCATTTAAGCTGTCTCTGCCTATGGTCACTTACTTCGAAGAGATAGCAAACGGAATGATTTCGACCATCTCTAATCCTTCGCTTACTCACGGATTATCGAAATTGAAAGCATTACTGAAGAAACTTTCCGAAGAAGCCGACAATGATGAAATTACTGTTATTGTCAATAATACAGACAAACCTATTGAACTGAAAATTATCGTCGACGATAACCTTCTTATAGAAGACAACTGAGAAAGCAGGTGATTATATGTCTTATTAATTGTTTCCGAAGGGTGCTTTAGATCCTAATACCGATGGATGTTCCATACAGAGCTTGCTGTTTGGACACAGGATAAAACCTCAACAAACACGTTATGAATACCTTGCAGAGTTTTTACAGATCGCTATGTCAAAAAAGCGCATTGTAGACGAGGATTCGCAATATATCGATGAAATGTTTATTCTAAGTGATAGCGTAAATGACCATATGATCAAATATACTCCGATTTCTAACATGGGCTTGAAACGTTTTATCTTTTTTGACAACAGTCGTCTTGATACAAAGTCAGATATTGATAATGTGGCGTATACGAAGTGTGTTGATTATCTAAAGAAGAATATTGACTGCAATTCTAATTCGATTGACGATACGGACGCTATTTTCATATTACAGAACATTTTTTACGTATTCAGTATAGAAAATGCCGGACGTTCGTGGTTCAATAAGAATCTTCTTCCAGTATGTTCCGAAGTATTGTTTCCTGAATCCCTTGCGAGAAAATCACTCAGAGAAAAGGCTTCTATAGACAGCGTTTCAACAGATAATTCGTTCGACTTTAACAGCTATACTTATATGGCAAGAGGCGGAGAGATATACTATCTTCACGTTCTTCACGCACTTAACAACTCTGAGCCTAAGCGAAAAATGATTCTTGAAAAACAGATTGACAGCATGCTATCTGGAATACCTCAGCTCAAAAAGTTAAGCTGCTATATACAGAACAAATGGGAAGATGAAGTGAAGTTTGGCGATAAGGATACTGATAATCCCGTAGTCAAGAAGACTATGAGGTCTATTCCTCTCAATTACCAATATAGGGATAAGCACACTATTTCCGAACTCACGACATTCCTAGACAACCGTATCCAGCCTATGGAAAAGATTGACCTGCTTTCATATGGTATTGTGATACAGATTATCAGAATGATGACTACTACTGCCGCTATAGGCAGCCAAACAGCAGGTTCGATTTGGCTCATAGATGTATGTGACCCTGACAAGAAAGAACATTCCGAGGTCAAAAAGCTGGCATCATATTGTTTCTCTCTGAACGAAGAAAGCTTTACTAAATACATTGACAATGGGATTGTTTCTTTCTACCCTAACGCAGATGAAGAAGCAATAAATAAAAAAAGAACGGACGCTTATAATGATACCATAAAGGTTGTAAGGAAGCTCGGCAAGAGTATGGGTATGATTATCCCTATGAACGGCTCAGATATGCGTTTTACTCTTCCAGAGGAAATTCTGAAATTCCTTGTGATGTCTCTCATACCAGTTGGTAAGAAAGTAACATGTGACAACTTTCTAGATATACTTTATGACCATTTTGAGATAGTTATTTCCACTGAGCATTATGCAAAGGCTATTTCTGAGAATAAAGCTCCTTATCAGTCAAACGTAACATTCTTGCAAATGAATAAATCCGACTTTGCTCAAAAGCTAAAGAATTGTGGCTTTTTACGTGATCTCTCTGATGCGACATCGATTGTAGAAAACCCATATGAAAGTGAGGCAAACTAATATGAAAGCATTGATTAAAGAAATTACCGGCATAATCGAAAAACAGATAAAATTTCCAGACAGAACCTATATTTTAAAACTGGAAGATTTTAATACCCCTGTCATTTACGCGGAGATCTGTAAGTACTTTTCGTCAAAAAGCAATTTGAACTTTATTGCAAATCTTGAGTATAACAAATATGCCTACTTTAAAGATCAAGACAAGCCGGACTGGATACCTGCTCTTGAATATCTCAGCAATAACGGTTATGCAAAGAATGAACCACTGACTTATTTTCGCAATCAAGCTGCCACTGGCAATACCGAAACAACGCTTTTGTTACTTATGGGAGCAGAATCAGCACTTGACAAAGGTAGTTTGAAAGACTTTACCCATATTTCAATGAATGATATAGTCGAATGTCTGAAAAAGAATTACAGCACATGGTTTACTGACCTGCTTAATAGTTTTCAATGTGATCCTGACAAAGGTAGCGATTGTATTAATAACATATATAAAGATCTTTTCCGCCATATTAATATAGATGCTATGAAACTCAGTTGTTTTGTAGATGACCTTGACAACCACGATATAGATACACTTGAGGGACTTGTTGACCATATTTACAGTTCGTTACAGAATTACTGGGACATTCCTTCTATCAGAACAAATATCAAAATTCCCGCAAACAAACCTCTAAAATACATCTCTAATTCCTACCAATTCATAAATAACTCCTGTTATAATATAATTACCGGCAAATCCACCCGTAAAAAAGTGGGTAGACGGTACTCAAAGTTTAAGCTATAATGGAAGCAGTAATTGGACTGACGTATCCCTCCTTGGGCCTATACGCCCGTTTTTAAGACCGTCATCTATGCTTCCGTTAAGGTTTTTGACCTTGATATCATTCTCGTTTTTGTACGCCACCGCGCGGATCAGACTTGTACATCGGTCGATCAGCTTGAGCGGATCGGCGGCTTTTAGTTCGCCGTCGTCCAGCTCGCGGACTGCCGTCAGTACCTTATGCGAGATCAGCCGCGCGATCCCCTCGGTGGTGTCGAGCTGCGGATATTTCGCCATTTCCTCGGTAAGCGTGCGCATATTCTCACTCGCAAGACGTAATTCCTGCACGGTCGCGTTGAGCCCTTGGGCGTATCTGCACACCGCCGATTCCGAGAGCGTTATATTCGCGGTATCCCGGACAAAATCGCAGACCTCGCGGTAGGTGAAATTGCCGAGTATCATTTCCTCGACAGCCGACTTTATATCCGTCGGCAGCGCGTCTATTTTACTGTGTTTTCTGTTGCGCATTTGAAATACCTCTTAACAAATTTTTGCGAAGCGAAAATTTGAGATTGACCGCGAAGCGGTCATTCGGTCACCGCCTTATGCAGGGGTCGTCAATTTTACCGTTGAGGAACTGTATGCCTTTAGCGGTGAGCTTTGCGCCCAGCTGGCTGAATTCAGCGTCGGCGAGATCGGTAACGTTGGTCTGCGTTCCGCGGATACGGAGTTTTATATACCCCGATTCCGTGAGATAATTAACGCAGTCCGTCACGTCTGCAAGCTCAATAGTGTTTTCCAGCGCGTCGGCAACGCTCTCCAACGGCGTGTAATCCTCGCGCATTACGTTTATCGTCTGCAGCACTATGCGGTTATTTCTGCGAAAAGCCGAGCGCCGCAATTCCTCGGCGCTTGTTCTGTTTTCCACCGTTTGCTCACTCCTTTTTCAGATCGTCGATCTTATTTTCAAGTCTTGTCATCATGCGGACAAAATCGCCGTTGCGTACTGTGTTTTCTTTTAAAAAATCTATGTTGGTCTCAATTTTGTCGATTTGCTTTTTCAACACGTCCAACTCGGATTTGCTCGCATATCTGTCGTCGGCGTTTTCGATTTTTTCTTTTAATTCGTTAAGCTCCGCGCGGCTTGCCCGGCTGTTCAGCTTATCGAAAAAATATTTCAGAAAAAATATGATAACGCCCATTCCCGCTGAGATAACAATATTAAATACCGCGTCAAAATCCATATGATCACCACCGAAATTTATTTGTTATACTCCGATTTTATCATAAAAAATATAATTTGTAAAAGGTGAAATCACTTTGTAAATTCACAACGTCATACAACAAAAAAGCGCACCGCAAAAGCAGTGCGCCGTCAATTATTTACTTAGCCGCCGTACCTCCGCCACAGGCATTTCCAGATCGTGCGCGATCTGCCCGGGAAGATCGCCGTTTTGCATACGTGTTTTTATATAATGTATGATCTCGGGAGTTGGCACAAGAGACCTCGCTTTGGGTATCCAGATCGGAGAGCCGCCGTATACATTTATAAGCGCTTTGTAATTGTCCATGCCGATTATATCGACGACCTCCTGCTGATCCTCGTTAAGGTGGCTCAGCAGAACCAGCCGTTCCAGTCCCATTTTTATCACCCCGTTTCTTTTTGCGTTCTTCCGAGCGGATTATCCGTTTCAGCATTTCAATGATCCGCGCGCCCTCATCGCGCGATACCTTATAGAAAATATCCCCGTCGGAACGCATTTCGCGCCCCGTAACCTTGCAGATCAGACCGTGCAGACGTTCGCGGACTTCCACCTCGGACGGCGATATCTGCGCAAGCTTATATGCCAGCCGGAAACACAGGCTTTGCTGCTCGCCTGTTATATGCTCAATCTCTGCGGGTCTTTCGGGACAGACGTTCTCTTTGTAGTCGATCAGCCGCGCGATAATAAAATCCGCCTGCTTTTCGGTAAGCTCCGATATGTGCTCCTTCCGTGACCACTGCTTTATCCAGAGATGGAGATTATCGTCGGCTCCCAGCTCGCGGTCAAGCAGTCCGCACTGCGCTCCCAGCGCGTATATCCTTTGTATTTGCTTTCCCGTTGCCATTTACGTCACCGAGATTTTTGTCGAGCTGTCCACGGAAACGCCGAGATTTATGCTGTGAATAATTGCGTCCTTGTCCGCGCCGGACATTTCCGCGACGCGGCAGAGCGTCTGCCAGATCACCGCCTCGGCGTACATATACGCATAGTCTCCCGCGTCCGCCTCGGATAAGCCGCCGATCTTCATCAGATTATCCCGATCGGTCTCGAACTTCGCGCCCTTGAGCTTTTTCGCGAGTGCTGCCTTCGCCTTGTCATCGCAGGGTATCTGCGCGATCACGTCTTTGGGCGAGGACTTTATAAATCCCCCAGTAAAAATTCCGATAAGCATACGCTCGATATCCTTGTCTTTGGGCTTGATCTCGCGCTTTATCTCTTCCTTAAAGATGTCCTTGAAAACATTATCTCCGAGCGCTTGCTCAAGATAATTCGGCGCGGTAATCTCGAGCGCCTGCGCTTCGGTATACGTTACCGCCGCCTGACTTTCCTCGTCGGCGTATGTATGGGATTTGTATTTGGTGTCCGCAACGTCCTCGTTGCCGCGTTCAAGGAAATATGCCTCCAGCTCCTTTTTACGCTCATTGAGCTTCGCGATCTGAGCCTTTACCGAGCTCAGCTCCTTGACCTTTTCAATGATCTCTGTCATTATCCGCACACCTCCTTGTACAGCCGCGCCGCGCATACAGGACACACGAAAACGTCGCCGAACTGCTTGATATTCTTCGCGCCGCCGCAAAATCGGCAGGTGTCGACATGCTTGGAAATGATCAGCTTACCGTCCGCCGCCGTCAGATCGACCGCCGTGCCCGCACCAAAGTCCAGATGCGCTGCTATATCCTTCGGGATCGTCACACCGCGGGACTTTGACAACCTTTTGAATTTTACCATACAAAAACCTCCTATAACATAATAAAACCGCCTGCTCTGCGTTTGCACGGGCTTGCAACCGTTATCCGAGATAGCCGCATTAAGCGCGCGACCGATATGCGGTCACGCTTTTATATTATATTTCGCACCGTGCAAGTCCGAGAATAATCATTCCGTCCTTGCAATACTCCGGATCGTCCAGAATGTACGTGATCTTATACAGCAGGTTGTCCCCGGTATAAGCTCCGCCGCTCGTCTGACGTAATCCGGCATTCAGACTGTACGGATCGATCTGCTTATCTGGAACAAATTCGTTGACCGCAAGGCGATCTCCGACCTCGTAAAGGCGGTCTTTTTGCGCACCTCAAACGTTTTCGTGCCGTCTTTCAGGGCTTTGAAATAGTCCGGATAGCATTTAATTGAGTGTATCATTTGATGCCTCCTGTACAATATCCAGTCCGTCAAAAGCATAGCCGCCACTTTTTCCCTCAAGTAAAACAACGAGCGTTCCGCTGCATTCCCAAGGCTCGGATCGCACTGTCCAAACCTTACTCCTATTTTCTTCGCTCACATAATACTTATCGTTCATAACTACCTTATCACCAATTTTCATTGTATATCCTCCTACTCGAAAAAAGTAATTTGCCTTGTATCCTCCTGCACCGTCACCTTATCGCTGAAATCGCGCGGTTTGTACGGCTTTCCCGTATCAACGTCGCCCAATTCCGACAGTACGAACTCGGAACAGCTAGTCACGCGGTTTACGTTATTCAACACCTTGTCATAGCAGGTGCAGTAATAAGCGTCGCCGCTTATACAAAACGCGCAGTATCTGCAATATTTAATATTGATCACCACCCAATAGAGCAGACATTTCCTCAAACCCGCGCCAAGCTTCCCGTTTCCGTCTGCTTACCCCGCGGAACTCCACGGGATAGCACCGCTCCAGAACACGGTCGTAAATTCTCGCGCACCGAATATCCTCGGAATGCTTGAACGTCTCCAATGGCAGATTTGACGTATAAATAACGGGCTTTCCGCTGCGGTACCGCGCGTCGGTGACGGAATATATCCTCTCGAATCCGTAATCGGTGGAGCGTTCCGCGCCGAGATCGTCCAGAATAAGCAGATCAATATCGTCCATTCGCCTTATAATATCGTCCGCGCCGTCGATAAGCGTTACCAGCGAGATCATAACCACCGAGTAACCCTTCTCCAGCAGCGAGTTTGCGATACACGCCGCGGCAAACGTCTTTCCCGTGCCGACGCTGCCGAAAAGCAGCAGTCCGCGGTTATCCGCGAGCATTTGCGGGAATTTTTCCGCGTACCGTTCGCAGATAGTCATACTTCGCGAATTTTCGCCGTCCCTGTCCGCGTTCGCGAACGTACACTCCGACAGCTTGCCGCTCATCAGCGACAGCCGCCGAAGCTCCGCCGCTCTGATCGACCGCTGTGCCTCCGCGCTTTGGCGGTCGCGCTCATCGGCGGCGGCTCTCATGCAGTCGCACCATATCGGGAAAACGATCTCTTCATCGTGAAATATCATGCGGTACTCGGTCGGAGTGTTGCATTTGCCGCAGTAGATCAGCCCGTCCTTTATGTAATCGCCGTTCTGCGGCACGCATCTCTCCGACATAGTTCCCGCCAGCATTTTTACCAGATCGACCGCCTTATCCATATTCGTCAAACGGATTTCCCGTCATGGGCGCGGACGGTGCGGGCGCGATCGGCGAGTAGTTGCCCTCGATGATTTTCAAAGCGTGTTCCGGTTTAAGTATCCACTCAAAATCAGCATGCCATTGCTCTTTGTTTTTACCACCTAAAAAACTACTTTGAGCTGCTTTTTGGAAAACCTCAATAGGATCAAATCCTGCTTTAATGCACTGCGCTATGATCCATTTTCGTTTTAAAGTGAGACTTTGAATAGGCGGCAAATTCTTACAAATGCTCTTGTACTGCTCAACAATAAAACGATAGTCAATATTCGCGGGCAGTTTTTTAAGGTCTTTCAAGAACCTTTTTAACTCGCCGAATTCCTCGGCGGTAAGCTCCAGATCAAGCACGGTGTCATGCTCGATATCATGCAGCTTATACTTTCCCATAAAATCCTCTCCTTTCTTCCATTTTCGTCTGCTCTGCGTTTATACGGGCTTGCAACCGTTCTGAAAAGAGCCGCATTAGACAGGGGCAAGCGCCCCTATATTCAATTGTCAAACTCAATAAATTGTTGATGCTCGTTTATGATCTCAGCTCTCCCGAGTATTCTGCCGCGCTCCATGCCCTTATTATAAGCGACAAGCGTCTCGGTCTTGGCGCGGCGCTTACCGAGACAGTACGCGACAAACGCTCCTATAAATCCGACCAGTGCGGACACCGCCACAACAATGACTATCCTCGGCGAGCCCGCGCCGTAGATCATGGAACTGACGATAAGCGTAAACAGCGAACCCGCCCCGAATGATATGAGCCAATCAAAAAAACTGTCAAACTTCATTTGTAAAGCTCCTTTCGTATAGTCCGTGTCTTGTCCGTCTGCCTGTTTTGTATAACCATTTCCTCGGCGGTGTCCTTGACCACGAGCCAATTTTCATAATTCAGCCGAGCGGCTTGCATAAGCATTTTCTGTTTCCGAGTAGGTCTTTTCGCGTGTTTCATTTTCCGCGCACCGCCCTTCGCAGATTTAATAGCTTGAGATTGGCAAGCTTTGCCGCTTTTAACAGCCCGTTGTAATCGCAGCCGCTGCCGCTTTGGTTTGCCGATATAACCAGCTTGACCGCTGCTCTCATTCCGAGGTCAGCTTGTGCTATTCCCAAAAGCAGCTTAAGAACCTCCTCGTCTTCAAACGTCGGAAAAACCATTTTTATATCGTTCATACTTATATGAGATGTGCGTATTTCCGGGTTCTGCCAGCTGCGCCCGTTTGTCTGACGGAACTTTCCCGCTGTCTTAGTGCCGTTGAGCTTTTCCAAAATACCGTCGTTGCCCACCAACACCACTCCGCACGTCTGACCGCGTTCGTCAAAATAATCCGAGATCTCTCTGACCGCTTCCATGGAATCATAAGTGAGGTGCTGTGCCTCGTCCACTACGATAACCATTCCATCGTGCAGTTTATTGATTATACTGTGATACATATCATTGGACGCCTGTGAAAGTATGATCCCCAAACTGAGAGCCATTTCTTTGAGTATCGCCCTTGTGCTGCGAATGCAAGCTCCTGCCGTGATTTTTACGCAGCTTGCGGGGTTGTCTTTCTCAAATTTCATGACCGCTTTTGTTTTGCCTACCCCGGGGTCTCCGGTGACAACTCCGAATCCGCCCAGTATGAAAAGTAAGTTATTATGGAAAGTAAATTTTAAATTTATCCTAAAAA
>ERZ778518.1240-NODE-1240-length-18666-cov-3.484069_pt1 | contig 18666 bp, 16 predicted proteins | sample MGYA00510340_ERZ778518 | MGnify/ENA primary metagenome ERZ778518 (study PRJEB29527, sample SAMN07138967) | mouse gut metagenome | material: feces | host: mouse | place: China:Nanjing | collected 2016-01-25 ...
GAAGTTGGGTGGGATTTTGAAGATCGCTGAGCCGATTGAGATGAAAGATTTTTTGGCGAGTTTGCCGGCTGAGGGAAAAATTACGCTCGGAGTGTCAGATTTTTCGAGGAAGACGAGTGCTTCCCAAGCACAAAAAAGCGCGCTAACGCTGAAAAAAATGCTCGTAAAGCAGGGGCGGAGCGTGCGGGTAGTACCGAATCAAACTGCCGTATTATCAAGCGCAGTAAGCCTACATAATCATCTTTTTCGGGAGAATAAAATTGAATTGCTGAAACTGGATGAAAAACTTTATAAAGTTACCCAGGCGTCGAATCCGGAAGGTTACGCTCGGCGCGACCAAAAACGACCAGCGCGAGATGCGAAGGTGGGGATGTTGCCACCGAAATTGGCACAAATATTGATTAATCTTTGCGGAGAGTTGCCGGAGGGGGCGCGGGTACTGGATCCGTTTTGCGGGACAGGAGTAGTATTACAAGAGGCGCTACTGATGGGGTACCGAGCGTATGGAACGGATGTGAATGAGAGGATGGTGGAGTATTCCGAGAGAAACTTGAAATGGCTGGAAGGGTCGCTTACTAGTCTCTCTCGGTCTTCGCTTCGGGCGCTTGTCGTTACAAGGCCCGTGCGCTCAAGTTCCGCCGTTGCTTCACATGACCTCGAGAAACTAGCAAGCGTCCCTTCCAACCATCGCAAGGTCTCGTCCGGAAACACCGTTGTTCAGGTGGGTGATGCGACGAGTTTTCAATGGGAACAGCCGATTGATGCGGTGGCGTGCGAGACTTATCTTGGGCCGCCGATGTCGAATCAGCCGGCGGAAATTAAATTGAAAGACACTAGACAACTATGTGGAGGGATTATCCGGGGATTTTTGAAGAATTTAGCCGGACAAATCAAAAGCGGAACGCCGGTGGTGATAGCAGTGCCGGCATGGCTAAGGCCAGATGGAACATATACGAGGCTTTTTGGGGAGAAATTAGTTGACGAAATGGAGAATCTGCGCTATAATGTATCTAGTTTCAAGAATTTGGGGCAAAATGACTTGCTTTATCATCGCGAGGGACAAGTTGTGGCCCGGGAAATAATAGTTTTAAGGAAGAAGTAAAATGTCACATGTCAAAGCTGGCGGTACCGCCAAAAACATTCATAACAATGCCGGCCAACGCCTCGGCGTGAAGCGTTTTGGTGGCCAAAAAGTCAAGAACGGCGAAGTGCTAGTGCGCCAAACTGGCGCTACCAAGATTGCTGGTCCTGGCACTTACATGAGCCGGAATTTCACGATTCATGCTGCCAAAGATGGCGTGGTGACTTTCGTAAAAACCAAGAAATGCCACTTTTCTGGTAAATCTGTGCCGCGTGTACGCGTAGAAGTGCGCTAAGCTCCACATAAAGTTTGAACTCCCCTACATGAGTTTTCGTGTAGGGGGTTTTAGTGTGCTATAATATAAGTATGAGCAAGATTTTGATAATTGGGAACGTTCTGAAGGATGTTTATCTGAAATTAGACAATCGGCAAAATGACTTTGAGGAGGATGCGCAGGGGATTCAGTGGCTGGATTTGGCTTTTAATGGGGCGAAGCATGGGTTTTTCAAACGTACGTCGGTGTATGGCGGCGCAGCGGTGTCGATGGCGGTATTGAGTCGGCTGGGAGTAGAGGCAAAGATTTTGGGCTCGCAGACTGAATTCAAGAACGGAGAGATTCTGTGGCAAGACCGGCCGGACGATTATCGTTATATCCGCTGCCATGAGGGAGAAATTACGTACTTTATGCCGAGTAGCAGAAAAGTGACAGACTGGGTGACGCCAAATGGCACACCAGAGTGGCTACTGATTGATCGGAGCGCGACAATTTCAGCGCGATTGGTTGATGAGGTAAAAAACTTTATTAAGTTCTCGCCGGCAACGAAAATTGCGGTGCATGTCGAAAAAAATTTGACGCCGGACGGACGAAGATTGGCGGAAATGGCAGATGTTCTATTTGTGGAGGACGAACCACCTGTGCATACAGAGGAAAAAATCGTCGACAAAATTGACCTTGGCACGCCGAGCAAACAACTAACTTGCCATATCAGCCCGCGCAAAGTCGTACTAAACGACGCCGAAGAGAGTTGGGTGTTAAGCAAGACTGATATGATGACGCACCTAACCGTTTATTCGACGATTGTGGCTACAGTGTTGGGGGTGATTGCGGCTGGCGGTTCGGCGGCAGATGCGGTACTTTGGGCGCGCCTCAATGCAGAACATGCGACACTAGAAGCTTCTCTTTCGGCAAAAAAGCTACAGGAGCTGGCAAAGATTGAACGCGAAAAACGCGAAAATATGAAACTGGTGGCACAGTCGTTGATGACACCAAGGATGGGTATTCTGGCGGCAGATGAATCAGAACGAATATTAACAGAACGTTTAGTGAAATTCGGTATACTAGCAAACGCGAATACGCGAAAAGAATATCGAAAGATGCTACTTTCTACACCAGAGTTAAAGGAATATGCTAGTGGGGTAATTCTTAGCGAAGAAACCGCCAAGACAAAAACGGAACGAGGACAGAACTTCCTAGAGTATTTGACTGGGCGCGGAATTATTACTGGTATCAAGGCAGACCAGGGGCAAGTGCAGTTTGGTGATACGGACGAGACATATAGTCTGGGAGAAATAGGGCTGATAGAGCGACTGCGTGGCTATTACCATATGGGGGCGCGGTTCGCAAAATGGCACGCAAAGTTTACGATCGGTAAAGATATGCCAAGTTTTCAAGCAGTGGAGCGGGCGGCAGAATTGCTGGCGGGTTTCGTGAAAGAATGCCAGCTGGTAGGTATCGTACCAATGATCGAATCTGATGTGAGCTGGGCGGGAGATTATACGATTGAACAGAGCTTGGAAACAACCAACCGAGTACTTACAGTGATCTTTGAGAAGTTAGAACGACGCCGGGTGGATTTTGATAGTATTATTTTGAAGACAAATATGATTAGTGCAGGCAGTGAAGCCGTGGCTGGGAGTACACCACGCGAAGTGGCAATGGCGACGTCGGCCGTAATGAAGCATGCTGTACCGAAATATATTGCAGGTGTGGTATTTATGAGCGGTGGACAGGCAGCGAAGGTGGCAACGCAGAATCTAGCGGCAATTTGCAAGGAAAAGCCGTTCCCTTGGCCGGTGAGTTATGCTTTTGGTCGAGCATTGCAGGACCCAGTGATGCAGACCTGGAAAGGCAAAGAAGAGAACGTAAAAGCCGCACAGGCAGCATTGAAGCGTCACCTGCAGGATAATTCGGAAGCAATTAGGAGTTAACGTGAAAAATACTCGGGTGCGTGATTTGCCCGAGTATTTTTGTGATTTTATGGCCAATTTATAGTTGACGGCTGGTAATGGTTAGCGATTAGAATGTAGCTGGCGGTTAGAAACTTCCCTGCCACTTGACTCCGCCCTCAGCGTCGCGAATTTCGGCGGTGGCGTCTACAAGATAGAGAGCGGCAAAGTCAGGATTATCCAGGGTATAGCCGGCCTCTTCTGCCCAATCGAACTCAGTGATGATGGCTTGCTTAGCTTCTGTATTATCGCTATCATCTACGGCTTTGGCGTGAATGCGAACCCAAGTATCACTTGGTTCGTCGTAAGCAACGATACAGATGTTGGGATTTGCCTGCATCTGTTGATAAACTTGCTTGGACTTATGTGTCAGCATATAAATCTTGCCATTAAAAAGAACCGGATCGCCAAAGGGCCGTAAACTAGGTTTGTCGCCACTAACAGTGGCGACAAAATTAACCTGAGTTCGATTTTTGAGAAAGTCGAAAACTTCTTCCATGACTACTCAGCGCTGGCTTCGGCTGAAGTTTCGGCCACGGCTTCGGCTGGAGCGGCTTGGTCTTCGGCTTCGCGAGCAGCGGCTTCAGCGGCTGGATCGTAGACGTTGGCAATTACAGTAGTGTTTTCGAGTTCTTTATCGGCGATTGCGACATTCGCAGGCATCTGCAAATCGGCCAGTGTCAAGCGGTCGTCAAGCTCGGCGAGCTTGGAACCATCGACGATGATTTCTTCGGGCAAATCGGATGGACGAGCTTTAATCTCGACTTCTTCCATAACCTGGAGAATGACGTAATGTTTCTTGGCGGCGCCGGAAGCTTCAAAGTCGACAATGCGAATTGGGGTGGTGGCTTCGACGACTTCGTCGGCGGAAATGGCCTGGAATTCAACATTCAGAACACGGCGGCTGACCGGGTCGATGTCGACATTTTTAACGATAGCAAGCTGAACTTGGCCAGCAATGCTCAACTCGACTGGCGAGTGATAGCCGACCTCGCGCAAAACCTTGTCGGTCTCATTGTAGGCGGAAGTGGTCATAATAGGCATTTCGCCACCATAAACGACAGAGGGGATCTGGCCAGCGGCGCGCAAAGCCTTGAGCTGTTTGCCAGTAGCCTCGCGCTTGTCCAGAGATAATTGAATAGACATAATAAATTTAACTCCTTTGTTTTGACTATTTTACTACAATTTTAAGAGAATTACAATAGGGTTGGAGGGTTATGGCTAATTTAAAATACTTATGTTGCGACTGGGGGTTGTGAACTTAACAGGGATGAGGTATAATTGGAGACAGAATTAAATAGGGAGTATATAGTGGGAAAGCTACCACAACAAGATAGTGGGGCGGCGAGCGCATTGCGCAAGGAAGCGCAGCGATTGCCGGAAGTGCGGGTTATGTTTGAGAAAATCAGCGAGCTAGCGAATGGCAAGTTGGAATTTAAAATCAGTACCATGCCGAACGGCGATTGGGTAGCGGAGTCGGTCAATCTTCCTGGCATTCTTACCGGTGGGACAAGAGACGACGATGTGAATGATTTGATTGCGGATGCGACTTTTACTTTTTTTGACATCCCAAGCAAATATTGTTCTGCTCTAAAGCTTTTTAACGCTGGTACAAAGAAGCAGTGGCTGACGGGCAAAAGGTTAGCGTATTACTCCACAGCTCCAAAGACTACTGCTGGAGCCTAAATGAGGTTGCCTAGCGGTTTAACACAGAAGCGGTGGGTGAGTGCTTGTGAAAAACTAGGGCTAGAAATTAGCACAAAGGGTGGAAAAGGTAGCCACATCAAGGTTATTTGCAAAGGAAAAGGTGCGACCACGATACCGAAGAATATTAACGTCGGCATCAACAAGAGTTTAGGGTCGAGATTACAGCAATGGGGGTATTCTGAAGAGCAAATCTGCGAAGCGCTAGGTATATAACTTTATAAAGTCTATAAAAGCACCCTCTTTTGAGGGTGCTTTTGGGTGGGTTAGTGCCAGCGATGGGTCTACTAAAACTGGCACTATGCCGAGAGGCCCAGCGGAGCCGAATTAGCGGTTCCGGCGGCCGATGATGCGGCTAATAATCCAGAAGACGGCAAGACCGATAAATAGGACGATGACTATGATGAGCCATAACGGGCAGATGATGACGGTCTTTTCGACGATGGATTCTTCGTCGAAAATCTTGACTACGGACTTGACTTTGAAGATACCGATTGACGGAGCGTCTTCCCAAATGGTTTCGGTGTAGCGATTGGTGTCTGGGAAAATTACGTAGTTAGGGATGACTTCTTTGCCGTCTTGATAGGTTGAATTGCTATATTCGAGGCTGTTGTTAAAGAAATTACGTACTTCGAGCAGGTAGGTAGCGGGGAGATAGACGTTACCGTCGTTACGAACGGTGGAAGTCGCTTTGAGTGGTGCACTGAAGACAAAACCTGGAACTTTGTTGCTAGTGACTGAGCCTTTCTTAGTGGTGGTACCTTCAACATTCGAGAACATGATGAAGGCGACGCGTTGCAAGGTATTCACGCCGGAGCCGGGCTCGACATCCATAGTAACGGCGATGGCGGCGTTCTGATTGCCGGCGGGGGCGTTCTTGGGGACTTTGACAGTGTAATTGACCTCGACAGAAGAGTTCGGTTGAACGGTGTCGCTCTCGCTTGAGAAAGTAACCCATTCAGTGAGCTGAGTATAGTCGCTTGGGAAGTCGAATAATGGGTCATAGTCTGTATCGCTGACTGAATAAGGGACGACTTCGGCGGTGAATTTATAGGGCTTGGTACCAGTGTTCTGTACGGCGAAAGTGCCGGTATAAGTTGAACCCGGCTTGAGCTGGCCAAGGTCGGCTTGACTAGGCGAAATCTGCAAACGGTAGTCCGGTAGATCCGCGGCACTAGCCGGCTGACTAAAAAGACTGACGCCCGCTAGAAAAGCTACTGGCAGTGCAAGCAGAGACAACAGACGGTGAGATAATTTTATTTTTTTCATTTTCCTCCTTATTCTTATAATTATAGCATAAGCCTGCAGGTTCTCAGCAAAAAATACCCTCCGGGGAGGGTATTTTTGTAATCTAGCTATCTGTCTTAGAAGGCAAGGGTAGCATCGGTAGCAGCCGTGAAAGTTACGGTCTGAGCGTATTCATCAGCAGCTTGGCTAGCGTCAGCGGAGACACCGAAGGTGATCTTGGTGTTGAGACCGTCTGCGTTGGTAGCTTTACCATAGGAAGCGATTTTCTCATTGGTGGTTGGGATGTTAGCCGAGTAGTTGGTATAGGCAGATACGAGCTTGTAGTTGGCGGTATCATCGTATGCGCCACCAGTGCCACCTGCTTCAGCCTTAAAGCTCCAAAGAGAGCTACCGACAGCTGGAACACCAGCAGCAATTGTGTTATTGCTGTCAGTCTCACCAACTAGGTTGGTGCCAGCAGCTTTGATGCTAAGCTTGTAGCCCTTGGCGTTGTTGGTCTTGACGTTGACGAGCAAGTTGCCTTCTACGACGGCACCACCGTTGACTAGCTCACCGAGATCCAAAGTGTGGGCGTGAGCGACGACGGTAGCTGGGTCCCCTGCAGTAATATCAGTAGCAGCGGTTTCATCAAAAGTACCCTTGTCGCCAGCTGCTAACTCAATTGAAATGTAATCTTTGAGAGTAGCTTTGACCGTAACTTGGTCAGTAACGGGGTTGTCGTTGTCCCCATTAAGCGGAGTAGTAGCGGCCATTGCGTTAAATGGCAAAGCAGCCACACCCAAGCCAGCGACAACACCTAGAATCGCAAAAGCTTTTGTTGTTTTAGACATATAGACTCCTTTATTTTGTCTTTATGTTAGTAATTTTTATGTGGAATGTTTCCTACTCTTTATTATACATAAGAACTTTTAGAATGCAAGAGTTTTTATGAAAATTAGTTCCCTAGCTCGTCGGCAGTAGCAATAATACATTCGGCGATGTAGCCCTCGAGAGGATCGGTAATGTCGCGGGTCTGAGCGAGCTCTAGATATTTATAGTAAGCGGTCTTGCGGTCGCGCGAGAGGATGGGCGGCACCAGACCGAGCTTCAAGGCGAGCGCAAAAAGCAGGAGCCGACCAGTGCGACCGTTGCCATCTGAGAACGGGTGGATGCGCTCGAACTCGGCATGACTGCTGGCGAGAAGTCCGATTGGATCCCGAGTTTCGCCGTTCACGCTATTGCACCAATTCGTCATCAGTTCAGGAATCTTTATAAAATTCGCAAGCGCGACACGAGCACCGTTAATGCGCACTGGGTGCTCGCGCCAATGCCCGGCATCGGAAATAATACCATTTAGTAGACGTAGGTGGACTGATTGGATTAGATCGGGCGTGAACTGGAAGGGCTGGCCAAAGTTCAGTTCATCCAGCAGAAAATGGAGAGCGGTTTGGTGATTGATAGCTTCGCGCTGCTCAATTTGACTGCGATTACGCAGGAGTCGATTGTCGACCAGCACGGCAGCAACGTCGGCTTCGGTCATGGTGCTACCTTCCGTAGCATTAGTGTGATAGGTGAAGCCGACTGTGAGCTGGTCCAAAACTTCCCTGTTGGCTAAGAGTTTTTTGACGGAATATTTTTGGCGGGCGGCGGTATTTTTGAGCTCGGCTAAGCGACGAGGGTCGATAGAATCCGCGCCTAGAATTTCCGCCGAAAGAGCTAAAATCGCCTTCGCGGCGGCAGGGCGAGGAGTGGATTTGCCATTAACCCAGCTGTTCAAAGTTGGAAAACTGACGCCAAGACGGCTGGCAAGCTTATCCTGGCTGAGGCCGCTGGCGGTTAAAAGTTGCCCTAAAAGAGTTTGGTAGTTTGTGTTTTGTTCCATAGTCTCAGTATAGGAAACTTTATAAAGTTTGTCAAACTTTATAAAGTTCACAAAAGTGCGTGATTTTTGGCTATTCTTGCAAATAATCACGCAAATATTTGCCCGTGGGCGTATTGCCATCGGCAGCAAGCTGTTCGGGCGCACCGGTCGCGACCACTTCACCACCTTTAATACCGCCTTCAGGACCCATATCAATCAGCCAATCAGCGGACTTGATGACGTGAAGATTGTGCTCGATGATAATCATAGAGTTACCGCCGTCGACTAGACGACCGAGGATTTCGAGCAGACGTTTGACGTCGTCAGTATGAAGGCCAGTGGTGGGTTCATCAAGGATATAGAGAGTTTTACCGGTACTACGGCGGGCGAGCTCGGTGGCGAGTTTGATACGCTGAGCTTCCCCGCCAGAGAAAGTAGTGGCAGGCTGGCCGAGTTTGATATAACCGAGACCGACTTCTTGGATAGTGAGGAGCTTATTATAAATCGCTGGGATATTACCAAAGAACTCGACTGCTTCGTCAATGGTCATACCAAGAACTTCGGAAATGTCTTTGCCTTTATATTTGACCTCAAGGGCCTCGTGATTGTAGCGCTTGCCGTGACAAACCGGACAGGTAACATAAACATCGGGCAAGAAGTGCATTTCGATTTTATTGACGCCGTCGCCCTGACAATGTTCGCAGCGACCGCCTTTGACATTAAAGCTGAAGCGACCGGATTTATAACCACGGAGTTGGGCTTCGGGTTGCTGAGCAAAAAGTTCGCGAATTTGATTAAAGACGCCGGTATAGGTGGCGGCGTTGGAGCGGGGAGTGCGACCGATTGGGCTTTGGTCGATGACGATACACTTATCAAGATGTTCGATGCCGTCGATACGGTCGTGCAGGCCGGCAACGGTCTGGGCGCGATGGAGGCGGGCAAGGAGTTCACTCGCAAGGATCTCGTTGACGAGAGTGGATTTGCCGGAGCCAGAAACGCCAGAAACGACATTCATAACCCCAAGCGGGAATTTGACGGTGATGTTTTTGAGGTTGTTCTCGCGAGCACCAACTACGACTAATTCCTGATCTTTTTTGGCTTTGCGACGCTTTTTGGGCACAGGAATTGTGAGCTTGCCGGAAAGATATTTGCCAGTAACAGAATTGTCATTTTTGGCGATTTCGGCAGGAGTACCGGCGGCGACCAGGCGGCCACCATTGGTACCAGCACCGGGGCCGATGTCGATGATATAATCAGCGTCGCGCATAGTATCTTCGTCATGCTCGACTACAAGGACGGTGTTTTTGAGGTCGCGTAGATGTTTCAAGGTGGCAATCAATTTGTCGTTATCACGCTGGTGAAGACCAATGGAAGGCTCGTCGAGCACATAAAGCACGCCCTGAAGGCCAGAACCGATTTGAGTGGCAAGGCGGATGCGCTGGGCTTCCCCACCGGAAAGGGTATTGGCGGCGCGGCCGAGCTCAAGATAGCCAAGACCAACGTCCTGCATGAATTTGACGCGTTCACGGATTTCTTTGATGATAGGTTCAGCAATTTGGGCCTCGGATTCGGTAAATTTGAGGTCGTTACTCAAAACTTGCAAAGTGGCATCGACGTCGAGATTGCACATATCCATGATATTAAGGCCATGCACAGTGACAGCGAGAACGGATGGCTTGAGGCGGGCGCCGTGACAGGTCTGACAAACGCGTTCGCGCATGAAGCGTTCAATATCTTTCCTAATAAAATCAGACTCGGTTTCTTTGTGACGACGTTCGAGAGTTGGGATAACGCCCTCATAGGTAGACTGGTAAGTGGCACCGTTGCCCCATTTGCCATGTCCACCAACTTTGACTTCGTACTTACGGTCGCCCGTGCCGTAAAGAAGCATGTGGATTTGGTCTTCGGTAAGTTCACTGATGGGGACATGAATTGAGAAACCATTAGCCTCGGCGACGGTATCAAGGCGCTTGAGCCACCAGGATTCCTGGGTGACGCGGTTAAAGGGACGGATGCCACCCTCGGCGATAGTGAGATTTGGATTCAAAATAAGGTCGGGGTCGATCTCGAGACGACTGCCAAGCCCAGTACAAGTTGGGCAGGCGCCTTGAGGAGCATTAAAAGAAAAGAGGCGTGGCTCGAGCTCTGGGATTAGCTCATCGGGATGCAATTCACAGGCATAACGCTGAGAGTAGGTCAGAATCTCAGTATCACCATCTTGGCCATGAGCTTCGATACTTGTTGTGTTGTCGTTGATTTTTAATAATTTAATAATTCCCTGGCCGAGGTCGAGCGCTTGCTCAATAGAGCCAGAAATACGCGAGAGCAGATCCGGCGAGAGAATAAACCGATCAACGACAATTTCGATATCGTGGCGATCGTTTTTGTTAAGCTCGGGGAACTCGTCGAGCGCATAGACAATACCGTCCACTCGCACGCGCGAAAAGCCTTTTTGCTGGTATTGTTCGGAGATATGCAAGAAACTACCCTTTTTCTGAGAAATGATTGGCGCAAGAAGCATCAATTTACTACCAAGCGGAAGTTTCATGACTTCACCCACGATATCCTCAACGCTACGACGATGAACTTCGCGATGGCAAATTGGACAATGCGGCACACCAACCCGAGCAAAAAGTAGACGCAAGTAATCATAGACTTCGGTGACGGTGGCGACGGTAGAGCGAGGGTTACGAGAAGTGGATTTTTGATCGATAGAGATAGCGGGGCTAAGACCGGAAATCGAGTCAACATCAGGCTTATCCATTACACCGAGGAACATACGAGCATAGCTAGAGAGGCTTTCGACATAGCGACGCTGACCTTCGGCGTAAATCGTATCAAAAGCGAGACTAGACTTGCCGGAGCCAGACAGACCAGTCAGCACCACGAGCTGATCGCGCGGAATATCGACGTCAATATTCTTGAGGTTATGCTGGCGGGCGCCACGAATCTTTATAAAGTTATCTCCGTTCATCGCATATATTATATATTGGATTTTATAAAAAAGCAAGACCCCGCGAAAGCGAGCGACACCACTATATTAGATCTCGGCGTCGCCGAGGCTGTCATGCCAAAGCATGAGTTCCTCAGCCAAGAAAGCACAATCTTCGGCGCTACGATTTCCATAATCGTGGTCTTTGGCGAGATGCTCCTGAATTCGCTTGAGGGCAACCAGAAAAGCCGGAGATTGGCGTTCCAGGCGTTCACGGCGATACTTTTGCCACTCGATTTGCTCCTGTTCGCTCAGCGACTCAGGAAAATTCTTAGCTTTATAATGTAGTAAAAGTTCTGGCAAGCGGTCATCATGGAAAGGCGGGTGATAATCGGCAAGGCGGTCGGCATCATTATTGCGAATAGTGGCACAAAGGATTTGATCCTGGCGATTAATGAAGCTATCATAGAGCTTCGACTCGACATCCTCGGCCTTGGAAAAATCAGGGCGTGGTAGTTTGGCCATACGCTGGATGAACTCTGGATGACTACGCAGAGAGGCGAGATTGGCCTTGATTTGTTCCTTGCTAAGGCCGATTTTGGCCCAGCCGTCGGATTTTTCCAGCACACCAAGTGGCGCGACGGCTGGGCAGCGATTATACTGTAACTTCTTGACGGTCGGGAAATAATTGTTTTCCCACGGCTCGCGGTGACGAGAGTGTTCTTTGGATGGCTCGGGCAGAGGATTTTTTTGCGCGGCTTTCTCGGCAGTCATAATCTCGTCGAGATTAAAACGCAAATTATAGACCAGCATATTGCCGCCTTCGGCCGGGGCAATTGGCACAACGACGGTAGTATGCGAAAATTCAGAAGCGTAGCGACCGGAGCAATAAACAAAAGGTTGAGGGTTATCAAGGCTAATCAGTTCCTGGACGTCACGTTTGCAACGATGAGTGTAGAGAAAATTGAAAAGTTGTGGTTGTTTTTCTTTGATTAATTTCGTGACAGAAATCAACGCCTCGACATCGGAAAGAGCGTCATGAGCGTGCTCGTGGACAATATGATTCTCCTTGGTAATAAGCTCGAGACGATTGGTTGGCTTGCCATCCGGAGTGACGGGCCAATTAATGCCTTCGGGACGCAGGGCGCGAGTAATGCGCACGACGTCGAGCAAATCCCAGCGACTGCGGCCTTCCTGCCATTGCCAGGTGTAGGGTTCGTAAAAATTACGCCAGAGGACACAGCGGATAAACTCATCGTCAAAGCGTACGGAATTATAGCCAACGATAGTGGTATTAGGGGTAGCAACTTCCTCAGAGAAGAAGCGTGCAAATTCGCGCTCTGAAATACCATCAGTGCGCGTTTGTTGTGGAGTGATACCGGTAACCATTACGGCATCCGGACTCGGCAAAGTATCATCCGAAAGTTGGACAAGAAGGTTAACGGGTTCGCCAATTAGTTCAAAATTAGGGTCGGTACGAATGCCAGCAAATTGCATTACGCGATCAGTACGGGGGTTGAGGCCGGACGTCTCGAGATCATAGAAGAAAAAGGATTCTCGCATGGGTTTATTATAACATGGTTCGCAACGCTAGGGCGAGGTTAAGATTTTTGGACGTACTGAAGCTTGGCACGTTGAGGCCTTGGGCGCATTGAAATCTTTAAGCACGGAAAAAGCCCACCGATGGTGATGGCGGGCCAATTCTTTTTTACTGGTTCATTGCCTTGATTTTTTTGGCGCAGACCTGTGCCTGCTCCTTTTCCGTGAGGTAGCGACGGAGATTTTCCTTAGTTTTCTTAGGATCACAACCTAAGAAAATGGGTGCTTCACTTGTATCTTCAAGATTGACCGCAACGAAGTATTTATATACTCCTCGCGGGATATACTTGGAGATTAAGTGTCTTCCGCCGTCGTCGTTACAGAGACAGTTGAGGTCGTCTCTCTCCTCAATGTCGTAGCGCTCCAGCAATTGATTGACGCGATATTCAATCACACGTTGCTGTTCGGCGTTCGGGCCAGAGGTATTCGTCTTAGGCTCCAAGACATAAATCTTACCGGATTCAATCATCCGCTTGCGCTTTTTGTCCAGCTTAGCTTGTCTGCGACTGCTGCGTGTTGCGCGTTCCCGACGAGCAACATCATCTTTGGAGCGGCCGTGTTTACAATCACGTTCAACCCGAGTGTAATAACGCTCACGAGCTGCCGTAGATATAGAATACACTAACCAAGACCAAAGTGCCGCGACGAGATAAAACGTCCCGACGGAGACAAACCTGATCGCTCTCGTATTATGCCCTCCCCAAAACTCAATCATACCGAGAATCGACTCAGCGACTAAAAGCTTGGCAAGCATAATCCCAGTCACAACGACATAGGCCGCTATGCAGAGTTTCCAGATGCGGTCGGAACAACGTTTCTTTGCTTTGCCGTTTTCCTCGGTTACCGAAAGGACGGCGAGTAAAACAGCAACAAGCAAAATCGACGGCGCCACAATAAACCAGAGATTAAAGGTACTAATCATTTGATAACCCTCCTTATCAATAAAATTATTTTAAGGGTAGACAAAATCCGTCCCCATATTTCCATTGTAGCACACTTCGTCTAGAATGTCAATAGTTTTTATGCTTTTTGAGATATTCTGCAACCTCAACCGCGGCGGTGGCACCATCAGCGGCGGCAGTGATGGCCTGGCGCAGAGCGCCGGAGCGGACATCGCCAGCTACAAAAAGGCCTGAAACGGGAGTGGAGTGGTTGGTGACACTGGTGGTGCGGATATAATTTTCGGTGTCAAAAAGATCAGAATTGGCGTTGGTGGTGAGGTTTTTGAGGAAAGTAGTAGCAGGTCGCTTGCCGATGAAGACGAAAAGGTGGTCGAATTGGTTCAGAAGCTCAGCAGTTGGTTCGGTGTTAGGGCGAAGTTTGATATTGGGGACATTGGCGACTTGCTCCTGTAGTCTAGTACTAGCCTTGATGGCAGAATGCGAAATAATAGTGACGGTCGCAGCAAGTTCCGAGAGGTAGAGGGATTCCTGGAGGGCGGAATTAGCACCACCAATAACAGCGACGTTTTTGCCTTTGACGAGGTCGCCATCACAGAGAGCACAGTAGGAGACCGGCACAGTAAGGGCGTATTGTAAGTCGGGATCAAGGGGGCGCGGCTCGGAGCCGGTCGCGACTAGGATGGTGCGGGCGAGGCGGGGTTCACCATCAACCGTGAGGCTAAAATAGTCGGAAGTTTTCCGAATGTCGCTACATTCGCCATAGGTAAGGTGAGCGCCGGAAGCCTCAGCTTGGGTGCGCATCATCTTGGCGAGCTCTGGACCGGAACCGTCAAAACCGGGAAAATTAGCGATGTGGGAAATCTCGGCGAGGGCACCACCGATTGCAGTACGCTCGAAAACAGTGGTAGAAATACCAGCACGGGCGGCATAAATTGCCGCCGTGAGTGCAGCTGGACCAGCGCCAATGATGGCAAGGTCGAGCAAATCCGAGGGAGGATTATTAGTTGCCAGTACCATAGTAAGCCATGATGAGCTGCATCCGAATATCAGAGAGTTCCTGAGTGAGGGTAGAGATTTGCTGATCGTCAGCAATTGGCATGACGAGGAATTTAAGAGGCTTATTATAGCCACCGCAAACTTCGCGGGTGTCGCCATAGGCGAGGTCGCCATTCATAGTAATGACACGGACACCACCAAGTTTCATGCCGATGACACCCTGTTCCCAGCCGTCGACGAGACCGCTTGACGGATCAAGTGGAGCCTTGAGATAAGTAGCATCTTGCTCGGACTCTTTGCCAGTGTTATCAAACGACGAGTCAAAAACCGTACCATCAGCGCACCAACCAATATAATAAGCGAGGTAGTCTTTATCGCCGTCGGTTAGCTCTTTGCCGGTGCCAGCGAGCAAATCCTCAGTCTTGAGAATGGCGTTGGTTGCGGCAGTTTCGTTATAAGCCTTGACCTGGGATTGGTATTTACTAAAAGTTGGGAAATATTTGTCCGAGAAAGGCTTTGCAGCGGCATTGAGTTCAGCAGTTTTGGCCTCGTACTGCTCGGTGAGCTGAGCAATTTGGTCCTCATTGCTAGCAGAATTAGACCCGCCGCCGTTTAGGACAATCATGACATAAGTAGCAACGGTCGCACCAAGCAAGAGCACGGCAATAGTGATGATGATTAGGCGTTGGCGCCAGCTGGTTTTGAGTGAAGTTTCGTTCATATTCCTCCTTTAGACAATTTCTGCACCGAGCTGGGTTACTGCTACGGTCACTTTCTTCATTATAGCAGAAATCTGATCCTGATCCAAGGTTCGTTCTGGGCTAGAGAACCGCAAATGGAAAGAAATATTTTTGGTGGCGGGGTCAGCCTGATAGACCGAAACCGGAGCAACTTCAGCGATGAGATTTTCGGCGCTTAGCATGGTGAGAATTGCTTGATCAAAGCGACCAAACTGGGCAACGGTAGAAACTTTGAGGGTGAGGTCACGTTCGACAAATGGGAACCTAGAAATTTTGAAGTCCGTGGCACGATCGCGCGGCAATTGGGCGATTTTATCAAGATTTATTTCGCAGGCCGAGATTACTGGTTCTAGTTTGAGACGACGTAGGACGGCAGCTTTGATTTCGCCGAAGGCGCCAATTTTGGTGTCGCCCACGAGGATTTCAGCAGAGCGCTTGGGTTCGAGATACGGATCATGATTGGCAGTCTCACTAGGAATCGCCCGGTATTCAATGTTAAGTTTGAGGGACTTGAAGAGAGCGAGGATACGAGCCTTGAGCTCATAAAAATCATTGAGAGACACGATGCCTAGGTGATTTTTGAGCACTGGTGTCACTTCGTCAGTCAAGCCGCTGCTCTTGAGCGAAACTTGATTGAGCTCATAAAGCGTGAAGTCCTTATGACCAGATTTGATATTCTCACGGACCTTATCAAGAAGGCTAGGAATGATTTGCTGGCGGAAACACTGGAGCTCTGGTGAAATCGAATTGACAATCTCGTAGCTATCATCCGGGTCTTGGCCAACTTTTTCAAGAAGATCACGGCTAATAAATGAATAGGTTAGAAGTTCGTGCATAGCGAGTCGATCGGATAAAATACCACGGAGCTCTTGCTTGAGCTGCCAGAGCGGTGATGATTCGGTGCCAGAGAAGGGCTTCTTAGGCAGAGCAAGCGGAATATTATCAAAGCCAAGCAGGCGACCGACTTCTTCGATGATGTCTTCGGCGATGTGAATATCGGTTCTCCAAAGCGGGGATGTAACAGCAAGCACATCACCGGCTTCTTCGACCTCAAAGCCGACATTCTCAAGAGTTTGCGAAATAGTTTCGCCGTCATACTCTGTACCGAGTAGGCTATTTATTTGACTGTCTGTCAATTTAATTGTATTTGGCTTGACTTTACCGGGGTATTCATCAACCATGGTGAGCGGTTCGACGCCGAGGCGTTGGATGGTCTCACTAAGGACTGGCAAAGTCATCGCGGCAGGCTGGCCTTTAGTGAAGCGAGTGATAGCTTCGGAGAAAATCCCATGCGCCATTTGAGTTTTGCGTAGATGATAGAGCGAGAATGTGGCACTTTCCAAGACAACACGAGTGGTAGACGCATCGATTTCGGTGTTTTTGCCACCCATGGCACCAGCCAAAGCAACTGGAACATTGTTTGAAGTAATCAAAATGTCATCCGGAGTGCAGGCGATAGTTTTACCATCAAGTAGCTGCAATGATTCCCCATCCTTGGCGACGCGCACAACGATAGTCGGCGTCTTGGCGCCACCAACAGTGAAAAGCTTATCATAATCGAAGGCGTGCAAAGGTTGGCCAGTTTCGAGCATAATAATATTAGTGAGATCAACCATGGGATCAATGGCACGCATACCAGCTTTAGCTAAAAAGACGGCTTCGCGAGTGAGGTACTTACTGGGCTCATGACGAGTCAAGTCGAAAACAGCACAGGAATAGCGGGGACAAAGATCATCACCCTCAATTTTAACTTGTAAATCTAAGGTCGAAGGGAGCAACTTGGCTTCGAGATTTTCAAAAACCGCCGGTTCATTGAACTTGATACCGAGGATACCAGCGATCTCGCGAGCAAAACCAATTAGTCCAAAACAATCCGGACGATGTGTGAGGGATTTATTCTCAACATCAAGAATCAGGTCATCTAGAGCGAAAATGTCCGCAAGCGAATCGCCAGGACGCGCGATTTTAGGATCAATTTCGGCAATGGCCTTGTGTTCATTGTCAAAATCTAGCTCATCAGCGCCGGCCAACATGCCGTTGGATTCGTAGCCTTGTAGTTTGCGTTTGCCGAGACGGAAGTTCTCATGGACATAAGTCGATGGGACAATGGCGCCAGGAGTAAGCCAAACCGCCAACATGCCGGAGTGAACATTCGGTGCGCCACAAACAACTTGCACAGCTTCACCATCAGAAAACTCCGCAGTAACGGCACCGGCATCAATTTGGCAAAGATTGAGGTGAGTGCCTTCAATCGGGTCACATTTAACGACTTTTGCGATATAGGCACCCTTGTATTTTGGAGCAAGGTCGATTACTTCTTCGATTTCAACAAGACGCGAACCAATCAATTCAATCAATTCTTGGTTCGAAACCGTAGATGGGATCTCGACGTATTTTTTGATTTCATTTAGTGAAATAAGCATTAGAACTCCTCCAAAAAGTCAAGTTTACCGGATTCAAAATAACGCACATCAGGGAGATGATATTTAAGCATGGCAAGACGGTCAATGCCACCGCCCCAGGCAAAACCATGATAAACCGTCGGGTCGATACCGGCCATCTTGAGGACGTTAGGATGAATCATGCCGCAGCCGCCCATTTCGAGCCAGCCTTTACCACCGAGCTGGGCGGGTTTTTCGATCAAGAATTCAGCTGACGGTTCAGTAAATGGGAAATAGCCAGGCTGGGTTTTGAGATTGAGCGACTGGCCATAATAAAGCTCGAAGAAACGTTTAAGAATACCAAAAAGCTGTCCCATTGTGGCGTCTCTTGATACGAAAACGCCCTCACACTGATAGAAAGTATGTTCATGGGTAGCGTCGGCGTCTTCATTACGGAAGACACGGCCAGGCACGACGACCGCAATCTCTCCACCTTCATCTAGACGATGCTTGTATTTTTTAAGAGCGCGGTGTTGCATAGTGGAAGTATGAGCGGGCGGAATAAAATTCTCAGCAGTACGAAAAGTATCATAACCGTCACGGGCAGGGTGATTTGGCGGGAAGTTTAGACTGTCAAACATATGAAATTCGTCGTCGAGCTGAAATGGCTCCATGATGTCAAAACCCATATTGGCATAAATAGCAGCTACGCGATTCAACTCCTCCATCAAGGGATGGCGACTGCCGAGTTTAAGACTAGGCAGAGGCTGATTCGGGGCGGTCGGGGCGGAAACGTCGAGTGGCTCAATATTAGCACTCTCAGCAGTTTCCTCGGCACGAGCAATTTCAGCTAGGATTTTCTGCTTCTTCTTGTTCATTTCGCGACCAAATTGACCGCGCTGTTCGGGCGGGAGAGTTTTAATCTTGGCATATTCGGCGTTTAAATCTTTGAGCGCCGCTTTGAGTGTTTCAATATCCGACATATAATATATTATACCATACCTTCAGGATGGTGGT
>ERZ778518.1246-NODE-1246-length-18611-cov-15.614357_pt1 | contig 18611 bp, 26 predicted proteins | sample MGYA00510340_ERZ778518 | MGnify/ENA primary metagenome ERZ778518 (study PRJEB29527, sample SAMN07138967) | mouse gut metagenome | material: feces | host: mouse | place: China:Nanjing | collected 2016-01-25 ...
TCTCCTGCAGGCAGCGCTCCAGCTCCTTGCGGTCGCCGTAGCAGCCGCCGCTGACACTGTGCAGCATCAGCCGCGCGTACTTGCTCATCGATACCGGGCGCCCGCAAAGGGCGATCACGCCGGCCATGGAGGCCGCTACACCGTCGACATAGATATGTATATCGCCGCGACTGTTGCGGATGGCGTTATAGATGGCAATGCCGCTGTAGACCTCACCTCCGATGGAGTTGATACGGAGGTCGATGCGGGCATCCGGCGCAGCAGCCATAAGCTCTGCGGCCACATGCGCACACCTTACATCGGCATAGTCCCCGATCTCTCCGTAGAGGTAGATCGTAACTGCGCCGGTGTCGGCGCGTTCTATATTAAAAAACTGAGTTTTCATCCTGCTTTTTTTTGGTTTTGCAGTGCAAATATGGGGAGGTTTTCGGGCTTATTAAAATCGAGGTTTTATCATAAAACTTTATACGCACATCATTACCACATAATCAGTTACGACAAACATCAGAATTTAACGCGCCGTCATTTAGGTGTATTTTTGCAGCACCTAATTACGTACATATGGCAGAGTTGACAAATACACAGAAAAAGGAGTGGGCCAAGAGCCTATACCTCCGGGAGAGCATGACACAGCAGGAGCTGGCCAACCGGGTCGGGGTGTCGCGTGTGACCATCTCCAACTGGATCCGTGACGGCAAATGGGAGGAGTATAAGGCCGGACTGACCCTGACCCGCAAGGAGCAGGTCAACAACCTGTACAGACAGGTGGCCGAGATCAACCGGCAGATAGCGGAGCGGCCGGAGGGGGAGCGCTTTGCCAACTCCAAGGAGGCCGACATACTCGGCAAACTCTCGTCATCGATCGCCCGCATGGAGCAGGAGATGGGTATTGCCGACAAGATCGCCGTACTGACCGATTTTGTCGAGTGGCTGCGCGCCCTCGATATCAATAAGGCCAAGGAGATAGTATCACTCGCCGACGCATACATCAAGGACAGCCTCTGACGCTATGAAACAAGCCGATAAGATAGCGCTGCAGGAGTGGGAGCGGCTTAAGGCCGACATTGTGCGCGCGACCCCCGTCGACCGTAAGATGACCCATGCGGAGCGCGACAGACACCGCATACAGCTCGAGGCCAACCCCATCGAGTGGATCAAGTTTTTTTGCGCGCCATACGTCAAGAGCGAGTTTGCCGATTTTCAGCGGCGTGCGATCCGGCGGATCGTCGCGCATGACGAGTGGTTTGAGGTGCTGTCGTGGTCGCGCGAGCTCGCAAAATCCACCATTACAATGTGTGTTGTATTGCACCTGGTGATGACCGGACGCAAACATAATATAATCCTGACCTCCAACTCAAAAGACAACGCCGTCAGAATCCTCGCGCCATACCGCGCCATGCTTGAGTCCAATGGCCGCATCATCGCCTATTATGGCCAGCAGATGACGCCGGGCAACTGGACTGAGGACGAGTTTGTGACTCGCGGCGGTGCGTCATTTCGCGCGCTTGGCGCGGGCCAGTCGCCGCGAGGATCGCGCAATGAGGCGATCCGTCCTGACGTGTTTTTGGTCGATGATTTTGACACTGATGAGGATTGCCGCAACCCTGACATCATCGCCAAGCGGTGGGACTGGTGGGAGCGCGCCCTGTATCCGGCGCGGTCAATCTCCGAGCCTACATTGGTGGTGTTTTGCGGCAATATCATCGCCCGGGACTGCTGTGTGGTGCGAGCCGGAGAGTCCGCCGATCATTGGGACATAGTCAATATCCGCGACAAATCCGGCCGATCGACGTGGCCGGAGAAAAACAGCGAGGAGCATATCGACAGAGTGCTGTCAAAGATCTCCACCAAAGCGGCGCAGGGCGAGTATTTTAACAATCCCATCGCCGAGGGCGAGGTATTTAAGGATCTTGTATATGGCAAGGTGCCGCCACTCTCAAAATTTAAGTTTTTGGTCATCTATGGCGACCCCTCCCCGGGTGAGAGCCGCGCCAAAAAGGGCAAGTCGTTTAAGGCCGTGAGCTTACTCGGCAAGCTCGATGGTAAGCTCTACGTGATCCGCACACGCCTCGACAAGGCGCTCAACGCGGAGTTTATCGACTGGTATGTGCAACTCCTTGATAGCGTACAGGGTAAGGCTTCCGTGTATTGCTACATGGAAAACAACAAGCTGCAGGACCCATTTTTTCAGCAGGTCTTTCAGCCACTCGTGGCCAAGGTGCGGCGCGAGCGTGGCATACAGTTGCATATCCGGCCTGACGAGCGCAAAAAGACCGACAAGGCCACACGTATCGAGGCCAACCTGGAACCGCTCAACAGGATGGGACACCTGATCCTCAACGAGGCGGAGCGTGACAACCCCCACATGCGCGAGCTCGCGGATCAATTTTCCCTCTTTACGCTCAATCTCAAATATCCGGCTGACGGCCCGGATTCGGTCGAGGGCGGCAACCGCATTATCGACGAGCTGCTGAGGCGCGTCGAAAAACCGGCCACACGCGACCGCCGCGAGGTCGCCAAGCTCAACAAGCGCCGAATGTAACATCATACACCACACTATATGAGCCAATTTATCACCCTTACCGATTACGATGCGTCAATACACGCCGAGATACTCGACGCCCTGACACGTAAAGACCCCTCGCTGGTGGAGATCTGCGAGGATCGCGCCATTGCCGAGGCGCGCTGCTACCTCTCCAGACGGTATGACTGCGACGCCATTTTTGGCGCCCGGGGCGACGAGCGTAATCAGCTCGTGCTTATGATGATGATCGACATAGCCATCTATCACACATTTTGCATCCATAACCCTTACAAACTGTCGCCGATCCGCAAGGAGCGGTATGAGCGCGCCGTGGAGTGGCTCAGGATGATAGCGGCGGAGGAGCTGTCGATCGAGGGAGCGCCGATACTGCCGGAGGAGGAGCGCACAGGTGGCGTCATGTTTAAGATCTCAAGCAATCCGCGCAGGGTATCACACATGTAATTATATTGACCAATGAGCAAACGCAAAAACAAACAGACCGGCAGCACCGGCAATATAGCCAATGCGCCGGGAATGATAACCGTATCGGGCAATGTGCCGCGCCCGGGGCAGACGGCGCCCGGAGTTGTAATCCTCACCCAGCCAAAGCGCTTTGGCGTGGATATATCAGGCTATATGACCGCGATCAGGACGGCCGAAAATGTCGACACGCCCAACCGCACGCGACTGTACGATCTCTATGCCGACATCATGACGGACGCGCATCTGTCATGCGTGATCGACAAGCGTATCAATGCGGTATTGTGCTCCGACATAGAGTTTAGACGCGACGGCAAGCCGGACGATACTGTCAACGAGCAGATCCGCTCTCCATGGTTTAACCGCCTTGTGCGCGACATCCTGGGGGCGCGCTTTTGGGGTTTTACCCTCTGCCAGTTTGGGCAGGTCGGCGACTGGATCGATTACCTCCTCGTGCCTCGCAAGCATGCGTGTCCGGTGCGCCGGATCATCAAGCGCAACCAGGGCGACAGTGACGGCCTTCCGTGGGAGATCTACAACGATCTGCTGTATGTCGGCGACGCGGAGGATCTCGGCCTGCTTGCCAAGGCGGCGCCATGGGTGATCTACAAGCGCAACGCCACCGGCGACTGGTCGCAGTTCTCAGAGGTCTTTGGGATGCCTATACAGGAGTACACCTACGATAGTGACGATGACGACTCGCGGCAGCGGGCTATCGAGGACGCGCGCAACACCGGCAGCCTCGCTGTATTTGTGCATGGCAAGGACTCATCGCTCAACCTGATCGAGTCGGGCAACAAGACCGGCTCGGCCGACGTGTACGAGCGGCTGATCGAGCGCTGCAACAGCGAGATCTCCAAGCTGATCCTCGGCAACACCCTGACCACCGAGGCGTCCGACACCGGCACGCAGGCACTCGGGACGGTGCACAAAAAGGTCGAGGACAAGGTGGAGCAGGCCGACCGCCTATATGTGCTTGACGTGCTCAACTACGACATGACCGATATATTTGCGGGACTCGGCATTAATACCGCCGGGGGCGAGTTTTACTTTCCGGAGCGTAAGGATCTCGATCCGACGTCAAAGGTTAACATTCTCGTGCAGCTTAATCAGGCCTTTGGCCTCCCCGTCGACGACGACTATCTGTATGAGGAGTTTGGCATCACCAAGCCGATCAATTACAATCAGATCAAGGAGGAGATAGTCAAGGAGGCGGAGGCAGCGCGGGCTGCCCGGATGCTCGGCATAGCCGCGCAGATCCAGGCCGGCGACGATGACAATGATCCCGATAATGACGGCGATGACGAGCCGCATGACGACGGCGCACCCAAAAAACAACCCAAAAAGACACTCAAAAACGCGCTGCGCTCTTTTTTCGGCCTCGCCCCGGACGCCGGGGCAGACGACTGGTGATTAACAATCTGTACTATAACTCCGACGATGCGCCCTCTTTTGGACTTGAGATCGACAACGATCTGCTGGCGTCAGCCCTGGCGTCGATCTACAACCGCGACTACAATCCGCGCAAGGAGATCGATCCGGATCTGTTTCGCGGGGTTGTCGACCGCCTTGATGAGGCTATCACGGAGGGCATTGCCGACGATGAGCCGGACACGGCGTTTGTCGACGCGCTGCGCCACAGCGCGGAAGTGTTTGCGGCGTTTAAGGTGCACAAGGCACAAAACGACATGGCGGCGCGGCTGCTCGATTCAAACGGCCGTCTAAAGTCGTTCGAACAGTGGTCAAACGATGTCCAGTCGATAGCCTCCCACCAGTTCGGGCCGTGGCTGCGTACGGAGTATGACACGGCCGTTATCCGGGCGCATCAGGCGGCGGAGTGGCAGCGGTTCGAGCGTGACAAGGATGTGCTCCCCAACCTCCGGTGGGTGCCGTCGACGTCGCCCAATCCGGGCGCGGATCATCGCATCTACTGGGGTACGATCCTCCCGGTGGATCATCCGTTCTGGTCGCGCCACCGGCCGGGTGACCGATGGAACTGCCAGTGCTCGCTGGAGTCGACCGACGAGCCGGCGACAGGGATCAAGCGTGAGGATGCGGTGGATCCGCGCAAGGATGGACCCCACAAGGGACTCGGCGACAATCCGGGCAAGTCCGGCAGTCTGTTCGGTCAGGATCATCCGTACTATCCTGACAGCTGCTCGTCGTGCCCGTTCGCCGGAGGGCTCAAAAACCGCCTGGGTATGATGTTTAATAACAAAGGGGGAGATTGCAATAGCTGTAATAATATTCAGCGGCTAATTGACGTCGCCCGGCCAGATGCAACCGACGAAAACTACTTGATAATCCCGACCGAGAATGGGCGAGTCCGGATGCATGTAAGGCAGGATCCTCATGAGGCAAGAGAGAATGTCCGCACTGCTACTTATTTTGCGGAGAAGCATGGAGAAGAGATTGACCTCCTGCCTAAAGTAGAGGGCAAAACCTCTGCTGACGCTCTCAACCGCACTCGAGGAATTATCCAGGAATACAAATCGAATTACACTAACTCTCAAAATTCGATCGACACAATATTGCGTAAAGCTGCAAAGCAGGCTCCATACGTCGTGCTCTCAATAAATTCAGATATAAGCTTGGAGTTTTTAACTGGCGGTATTACCGATCGCGTCCAACGCGCCGACATCGAAGAGATTATCCTAATTCGCGATGGGAAAGATGCTAAATATTCACGCGATATGATCCTTAGCAAGGGGTTTAACGTAAAATGGGAGGATTTCAAATGATGAAACCCTCCCACACGTCGGGGTCCAAGCCTAACGGCCTGATCCATCACAAAGGTAGTAAAATGTTTACAGACTCCAAACAATGACACCACAAAATTTTCGCGAATTTGCAGAAAAAAGGCAAAAAGAGCTCGCAAAGCTTCTCCGCAGCGACCTGCCGCGACTCATGGGAACAAAAGCTATGCAGCATTTCCGGGGCAATTTCGCCCGGGGTGGCTTTCTGGATGACAACCTGCAGGCGTGGCCGTCGACATGGCGCCAGCAGACCCTCTCCGGAGCCGACGGGCAGCGCGGGCCGCTGCTGTCGCGCACCAACACCCTGCGCAACCGGATCCTGTTCAAGCCTGCTCCGGGGCGCGTGCGCATCTACAACGATCTGATATATGCCGCTATCCACAACAACGGTGGCAGTATCACCATCACACCCAAGATGCGTAAGAAGTTTTGGGCGATGTATTACAAGGCGTTGGGCACGAGCAAGGCCACGGCCGACAATGGCAAAGGCCGCTATAAAGGCAAGACGGTGGCGCATCTCAACGCCACCGCCGAGTCGGAAAAATGGAAGCGTATGGCTCTGACCAAAAAAACGCAATTCGTGATGCCGCAACGCAAATTTATCGGCCCGTCGCAGACTCTCACGCGTGAGCTGCGCCGCACAGTCGAGGATGAGATCCGCAAAATATTAACCCCATAATAACAATCAAAAAATGGAAGAACTGTACATCAACATCATCAATCGGATCGCAGCCGAGGTACCGGAACTGTCGCTGATCGACGAGGACTATGGCCAACTGGAGATGTCGGCCGAGGACGACGCCTACCCTGTAACCTACCCCTGTGTGCTGATCGGCAATGACGAAATCGAGTGGGAGGATCTGACCGGCGACACCCAGCGCGGCCGCGCCTCGCTGACCGTGCGCCTCGCCATCGATTGCTACCACGACACACATTACACATCCGGCACATACGACCATGTGCGCGAGCGTCGCCGGCTGCTGCGCAAGGTCTATCGGGCGCTGTATCGGTTTAGGGCTGCGCCCAATGCCTCGGCGCTTACGCGCGTGCGCAGCAGGGGGTACTCCATGCCGCACGGTATCAAGGTGTCTGAGATGACTTTTGCATTTAGGGTCTCCGATCAGGTCTGATCGGCAAAGAGCCGCAGTTGATCGGCGGTGAGCCGCGGGGCACGTACTTTGGGGACAGGTTTAAGCCCCTTGATGCGACCCTCGCGGCTCGCTTTGCGTATGATGGCCATGATGCGCTGCTCGCTCAAAAAAAACTCCCGCTCGGAGAGTATGCGCAGCGCGTCGTCAAAACGCAGTCGCTGCGTCTCGGTCCAGTAGTAATAGCGTCGGCATAGCGCCTCATTACGTAACTTGATTAATTCTCGATCCCTACCTTTGGCCATGTGCAAGATTTGTGCTCCTCAATTGCAAAATTACTAAAAAATGCGCGGACTCTCGCAAGCCCGCGCACCCAAAACCAAATCAATCTGAGTAATTCTACCTGTTTTTTTTACTGTTTCGACTCGGCGATGTTGATAGCCAGCACAACCTCGTCGACGGTCATATCCGTGCGGATGACACTTTTGTCAGTCATGACCACCCATGCGCCGCCGTCATGCTCCTCGATGACGGCTACACTCTCTCTCCTCACGTAGCAGATCTGAGTCTGCTGATCGGGGCCTGTGCCCACGACTCTGCGCAACTTGATCATGACGCTGCCTCCTCTCTCTTTGGCTCGACAAAAAAGCTCTCCTCCTGCACCACGAGGATGCCACACAGCGCCATCTCATGCAGCAGCGGACGTGCTGCCTCCTCCGGCTCGTCGTCACGCCGACATGGGAGGTTGCGGTCAGCCAGGAGGCGATCCTTATCTACCTCCTCTTTGGTGCGGATGTAGTTGGGGAGGCGGTCCTTGACGAGCTCCAGAGCGTCGGCCCATGTGGTGCCGCGCGCGGTCTTGCACTTCGGCTGACCCGTTCTAAATCCGATCACGCCGTGGGTCATCTCGAGGCTCTTGCGCTTTGCAAAGAGCTCGCTCTGGTTTTCCACTGCGTAGGTCTGCAGGCGCTCAAACGCCTCGTCCTTGGTCTGCTGCAGGGCTGCGAGCTGATCCTGATGCTTTTCGCGGATTTTGGCACATGCCAACTCGATCTCAGCTGTGATCTTGGCCTGCTGCGCGTCGGCCTTGGCGTAGGAGGCAAATGCCTCTTCGGCCTCCCCGGCCGTGATGCCGGTGATGATTGTTTTTTTTACTCTTTTTGCCATAATGATTATTGGTTAATGGATGATTTTTTGTCCTGTTTATCTTTGATCTTATGCAATTTGCGGCTTAGCCGAACAAGTTCGTTGTAGCTAAGTTTGCAAAACCGCTTGCCGGCGATTCTGGGATCAAGACAATATCTGTCGACTTCATCCCAGTCGGTGGTGTCCTTGCCGAGCTGCTGCATAAGTCCAAGACATGTGTTCTTAAGTTTGCGATAGGCTTCGTCAGTACCATATCTCCGACCGAGCTCATGACACATCTTTTTATACTCTTTTTCGGTCATATCCCGGAGACTGTCTGTGCGGCCGTTGGTGTATTGCAGTACAAGCAGCCGTTTTTGCTCGTCGCGTTCGTAGAGCGGCGGCATATACCGCAGAATCGCATAAAACCGCCTGTAGTTGTCTATCGCCATCTCAAAACAATGTCAGTTGTGTTGCTTTGTAATTTTCGACCTCTCTGACCGCGGCCTCTATGCGGGCCGCGGCGCCGTCGTGGCGTGTGATCCAGTAGCTCCCGGCGGCCTCGCGCAGTCCGCCAAGCAGAGCCTCGGTCTTGTCCTTGGCTCTTGGCGAGTTGACGTAGACCCCGCCGGAGCCGCCGCCGGTCGGTACGGCGTATGTGATCGAGTAGTGGTAACCGGCCTGCGTCCGGCCGATCTCGAGCCACAGGCCGAGATCGTCGGTGCGGATCACCTCGACGGTCACGGCGTCGATCAGACGGTTATTGACCTGGATCCGGCTGACAGGTATCTCGATCTCCATGTAGCGCGCTATGTTCATATAGCGCCGTGGTATTTGCCAACTCCGTATCATTGCATTGCTCCGTTTTTGCGGGGTTGATCACGACGGCGGGCGGGCACCCATGTAATATCGACGACTGCCACCATTTTGCCGGCGCCGTGACAGTCAGGGCATATGGACGCTTTGTCGTCCGGGCCGTAAGGGGCAAAGTGTCCGGATCCGCCGCAGTAGCGGCAAGTCTGCGGCCGGCTGAAATAATGCTCTGTGCCGGCGCGGTCAGGCGCGGCAAGCATGATGCTCTCTCTCATTGTACTCATAATATCTCGTTTGTTGGTGTGATTATATTTTTATCATCTTTTTATCATCTCCCCAATATTCGCGGGCGCGCTCCGGCCATACATCATAATAGCCGACAGAGCCAAATGTGCGGCCGTATGACTTTGCTCTAAATCCTTCGACCCATATTTTTAGAGCAGCATCAAATTTGGCACTTTCGGCCGGCCGGCCAGCCGGTTGCTCACCCCTGACCTGACTGGTAAATATGATCAGCTTGTTTTTGTGTGCCTCAACAAAGTCGCGGAGAGTGTTAGCATTGAGGCCTGTGTACTGTATAGAGTCAATGACGTAAAAGTGAGGACTCATGCGCTTATCCATGCGGGCACTTAATTCGTCTATCGGCTCTGCGTTGAGAAACAACAGCCTGGAGTTGACAGACATCATGTTGTGTTGTATGATAGCGTTCTGGATGGTCACTGACGTACCTTCTTCGAGCGAGTTATATGCGCCTTTGAAGTGGCGGCAGAGCTCTTTGCAGAGCTGCATCATAAATGAGGTTTTGCCGCTGCCGGATCTCCCCCATACAAACCACATACCGGTACAGCTGGGAGCGCCGAATGCATCCGCCCATGGTTTGCTGAATGGAATTGTCCGGTGTTTTATGGCCATCATCTCGTTTACTGATAGTGCTCTTGCCATATTCAAATGTTGTTTAACTGTTGTTTGACTGCTTCTGGGATGATGTTCTGCGGGCTGCCGCCATAGCCTTACGGCGGCGGATCTCGGCGCGTACGGCACGCAGATCGCAGTGTGTTTCGTTGGCCAGATCTACGATCTCAGCAATATCCTTATCGTCCTTGATACCGTTGGCCATGCATATCGATGCGATCTCCACCGGGGCGATCTTTGCGAGCTCGAAGTATCGGCGGCCCATTCGCGACTCAATTTCGTCGTAACCCTCCTTTTTGCCGATGTTTTTTGATATCCGGTGCTCGATGACATCCGGCGACATAGCCGCTATCCCGCAATAAAACTCGATGCGGTTGTACAGATCGAGGAAGAGGCTAAAAGGTTTGTCGGTCAATTTGTCCGCCTCGTCGAATATCAGCAACGGGGAGTCGAGTTGCATCAATCCGTCAGCGATAGCCTCTACCATGTCATACTCCACCATGCCGGTAGTCCTGACACCCACCTTGCGTGCGAGCTCGCGCAGGAGGATCCTCGTGGTCATGCGGCGGCTGCAGAGGAGGACGAATACATTTTTATGCTCGGCGGCGTAGTAGTTGGCTGCCGTGGTTTTACCGCGTCCGGCGCGGCCAACGATCCACCTGAATATGCCGTTTTCCTGAGCATCGGCGAGCGCGGCCTGAACCTCGTTAAACACTCTGGTTCCGATGATCGCCCAGTCGCGGGGAGAAATTGCGCGCGAAGTCTGATTGGCCACGTTTCGCCACATCTCCTCGCTGATCAAGTCGTGATTGCCGTTAAGGATGGCGCTCACCGTAGCCGCCGACACGCCTTTCAGACTGGCGGCCGCTTTGTTCTGGCTCGGATATCGGGCGACGTATTTACGCAGCCCATCTACGATTCTTTGTTTTTCTGATTGTTCCATAATATCTCGTGTTTTTGTGTTCAAAATTTAGATGCTATCCCATATGCGTAGTCGTCATCAGGCTCTGTCGACGGCAGATCTACCTTCTTGGTTTCGGGGTTGATGATCGATAAGCTTACCTCCTTGCCAAATTGCGCCGGAGTCATTGAGCCATACGTGGCGCGCATCTTGCGGGTTCTCCGGATCACTTCGCGCGTCACCTCGTCATTGACCTTCTGCGGGACGTTCGACATTCCGGGACGTTTCAGACCCTGCTGCTCGACACTCATGCCATATTTGCGCTCGATAGTCTGCGCTTTGATCTGTATGGTTTTGCGCATGGCTATATCAGCAGCGATATTGGCGCGGATAAACGCCTGATCACCCTCCCTCTGCTCCTGTATGTTGCGCTGTACGGCGATCTTGATCTCGGCCGTCCGCTCAAACCGCAGGCCATCGGGACTCTCGGTGTAGAGGCGTATGGAGCGCAGATCGCACGGGTCATATTTAACCCTGTATTTCCGGCCGTTGTTTTTCCAATAAAACTCATGGTCGGGATCTCCGGCCTCGGTGCAGACCTCGTAGTGGTGCGTTTCGCCTTTGATGGTGATCGACAGTCCGCTCGACGTGTATGCCACCGGCCGGTCGGTAAGGAGCCAAAACACCTCGACCATATCCATCTCCGTCAATGCAGGCGTCGCCGGATTTGTGCTGCTGTTATACATCTCCTGCCGCGCTACGCCTGTTTTCGGATGGGCGGCGGCGTTCCACTCTTTTCTTATGTCCTCGTATGCTGCGATCAGTTCTGCGCGGGTATATAGATTGTCCTTATTGGCGGCGATGAATTCGAGGTTTATCCGGCTATTAACCTTTTTGGCTGTGATATTCATGCCGGTAAACCGCCAGTCGCGGCGCAGGTATTCATCCTGCAGGCGGCCGAAGAGGTTTTCAATGGTTTTTGACTGACCACTGTTCGGCGCTGTCGGGCGATTGAGTCCCGACGGCAAGCGGTTCAGAAAATTCTCCGTCGACAGTTTATTGTGGCCACCCTGATTGTCATGCACAATTTCAAAGGGTCTGTGTCCGGCGGTGGCGACAGCCATACGGTAGGCCGCATATTGCGACGCGTAGTTCTCGGTTTCGCTGATGTTATAGCCCAGAAGTACCTCACTATAGGCGTCGATGACTTCGTAAACCTGTAGCGTGCGGACCTCCCAACGACCTTTGCCTTTTCCTTCAACCCACTCCTTGTAGTAGAGATTGAGCTTGGTGCCGTCGCCGTACCAGAGCGAGTCGCGCATGGTTGGCATTGTGGTGTCGTGTTTGCGCGAAAATAGCTGATGACTCGCAAGCTCGCCATGGGCGGCGTCATACCATAGCGGGCGGATCTCCGGGCGGTTGAGCCAGTCGCGCATGGCGCGCAGACTTTTAAGCTGCTTCCAATCGTGGCGGGCGGCATAGTCGTTGTAAGCTGCAAGCATCATCGAGTCGGTATAGACCGGCACCTTTGAGCGCTTGAGGGCGATCAGATACTCGCCGGCTTCCTCGGTTATAATCGCGGCGCTGTTATTGCCCCACTTCTTGCTGATCAACGACACGTAGCCGTCCTCTTTGTAGGCCGCCAGCTTGCTCCGGAGTCGTTCTAAACTCGTCGGGAGAGTGTGACCGTAGGCGTCGCGCAATTTTTCGTACACCTCGCTGATTGTTTCGAGCAGCTCCTTTGTTGTGGTCTGTCGGCCGGCGGCTTTACGCAGTACGCTGCGCCGGCTGATAATGCCGGTCATGAGCTTCAGGATGGAGGCGTTCAGTGTCAGTTCCTCCACTATGGCCTCGGGAAGTGCTTTGAGTTCACCGCGGAGCGTGTAGCGGTAGTTGCTGTAATATTGCCGGGCGTTGGCGTCAATGGTAAGATTGAGCTCGGCGCGCAGGGCTTGCTCTGCGAGTATCTTGCGAGGGTCGCCATATTTGGAGATGAATCGTTTTTTATAGTAGTCGCGCAGCATGTCGAAGTCGATACGGCAAACCTGACCGAGCCCGCCCCCTTTGCTGAGGCGGTATTCGGGGTGACGCGCAAGCAAGCCCTTTAAGGTTCCGCGAGCCATCACCGCCTCGCCGCCCGCCGTCGCCGTCAACTCGTCAAATGTGACCGCTATTTTACCCTCGTAAACTTCCATTGCCTGGTTAGTTGTTTTTTATTATCTTTACCGAAAAAATTATATGGATTTTAATGCCGTCATCACTACAGATCAATACCCCAAGGATGCCCACGACGAGGACACAAAAAAACTATCTGAGCAAGTGTCCTTTTGGATCGAAAAGCTTGCAATACTAACAGGTTTTGACTTGTATTTCGAGCGCTCATTTACTCAACCCGAAGGTAGATGCGAGCGATTTAATATTTATTATTGCTTCGATAACTTCGCTTTGATTGGAGAGGTATCCTCTTTGAGGAGCGCCCGCAATTGCCGAAAATTGATAGATGGATTTGCATACGTTTTATCAATTAGAATGGGGCTGCCATTAAGAGTTTCTTACACACCGTATGCCCCGGATTGGATTCATGTCGCATCCAAGGTGAATCCATATAAAGTTGTTGGAAGAAAACGCAAAAAGTCATAATTCGCGCGCTGCTTTCTGGAGTGCTGCGATCTCGGAGATCTTTATATGTTCAACCTCGACCTTGACCCTGCCGCCGCGTGTGAGGACAGCCTTGCCTGTTGCTTTGCTGATCGTTATTTGAGCGCCGTTTGAAAACCGCTGGATGAAACTGCCGTCGGAGTCAAAAAACACCTCCTCGCTCGTCACTCCATCATAAGTAAGCTTCCCACCGCCGGCGAGGATTCTCTTGCGAAGTTCTTTTGCAGGTTCAGACTGTCCCAATTTGTCCCCGTTCAGCACGCCTCGCAGGAGTCGCTCGCTGGGCTTCTTTTTGTCGTGCTGAAACAAGCGATTGAGCCTCTCTTTGTCGATGGTTATATACTCTCTCTTTTTCATATGCTTTTGGTGTTGGTGTTATACTTGCCGCTGATCCAGTTATTGACGTCATGAAGCGCTTGTGCCAGGCCGTTGTCGGCGGCTACGAGGGCGCAGTAGTTGAGGTTTTGCGTCAGCTCATCCATCTCATGCGTGGCCTCCATGTCCTGCATGATCGGTTTTAGATCCTTGCGCAGGTCGGTCATGGCTGCTATCGCCGCTTTGACCGCTTCGCCGGTAATCCGTTCTGCTCTTGCTTTCATCTGCTTGCTTTATTTGTGGGTTGTTAGATTTATATCCAACACTCTCCAGACCATTGCCGGTAGTTCGCTTCATTTGCCCCAATTGCGGGCGTCTGGAGCTTTTCGACTACGGAATCCTCGCCAAACGTACTCACATCCCCCACTGATATTAGTGAGTGTGTAGCCCGGATGTAGCTTCCACCGTCCGGCAGCCTTACCACTTCCACTCCGTAATCTTTCTTGCGGAGCAGTTTTCTCCATGCCTTTTTGATCAATCCAATCAGTTTCATATTGTTGTTGATTAATGGTTCGTGTGGTGGCCGGACGTGGACTCGAACCACGGATACCCCGGCGGATTGGTTACCGCGCGGTTGCTCTGCCAACTGAGCTATCCGGCCTTGTTGCCGGGGAGCGGGAGGCCGAAGCCTCCCGGAAATCCTCTCCCCGGCTGCCACCCGCCTGCTTGCTGCGGACGGCGAAATGAATAATTCAACGGTTTCGCGGCGACTCTTCGCCGCAGGCGCCCTCACGGGTTGGCCTCTATCTTTTTCTGCAGCACTGTCACCCAGTCCGGAGTGTATGCATAAGCCGTTACGTCGTCGTGGCTGTCGACCCGGCCATGCATGTAGGCGTCGCCCATTGAGGCTATCCTGCCGCGGGTGACCACATCCCCCTCAGCGAGGATCTCTGCAGCGACGAGTTGGGTGCGCGCGATCATCACCCTTGCGTCGAGATTGCCGTCTGTGCAGATCCCTTCGTTTGCATATATGGTTTTACGGGTGACGTTCTCGCCGCAGGTAAACATATCTCCATGCAGTATTATGTCGCAGCGGAGCGAGAGCGCTCCGTCGTTTTCGTCGGCTGCGGCGGCGATCATGCGCTGCAGCTTCGCGGCGAGGCGGCGTCGATGGCGCGCCCGCAAGTCCTGTTTGATCTTTGTAAATAGGCTCATTCTTCGTTGATTATTGGTTGGTAATTGTGCTCTTTTTCGAGTATCTCCCTTATGGCGTCATAATCATTAGAGCGGAGGGGTATTTCGTTGTCGATGATATAGCGTAATATCCGCCGTGGAGTGGTAAACTCTTCGGCGACTTCGCGAAATTCGTCATATCCTGTCGACTCCCACTGGTCGAGCATCTTCCCGACCATAGCCTCGCGCTCCGCTTTGAGGTTTTCGATGGCCTGTTTCGCTTTGTCAAGCTGCTTACGGAGCTCGCTGACGCTATCAGATAGCGCATGAGCCAGCGAGGTGTGGCCAATCTTAAGCCATTCCCGGCAAAAGTCCTCTTTGGCCATTTCGCCGGCGTTCATATACATGGTGTTTGCTTCGACATAACTTTCGTCCGTTACCTTGCAGCCGAGCAGTACCTCAAATTCGTGTTTTAACATTTCGCGTAATTGTTTGAGTGTTGTTGCAAATTTTCGTATCTTTGGAGCGCCTTCCTTTGTGGAAGACGTTGCAAAGTTATAGGATATTTTCTAATTACGGAAATTTTCTAAAGGAAATTTCCTAAAATCAATTGTGCTATGTGCAAAACCCTGGAAAGAATCAAGCAGTTTATAGACTGTAAAGGCTTAAGCGTTTCAGCATTTGAAAAGAGCGTGGGGATGTCAAACGCCTCGTTTGGAAAATCCCTTAAAAACAAAGGAGCCATAGGGACGGATAAATTAGAAAATATCCTAAAGGTATATCCGGAGTTATCTGCTACATGGTTGCTTACAGGGCGCGGTGACATGCTAAAGCAGACATCCGGCGCGGATGGCGATCCGTCGCGAGCGTCAAAAGATCTTGACACCGGCTCCATAGACCGCACTAATCCGGGTGCGACGAGGCCGCGCATACCATTCACTGCTGCGGCCGGCGGTTTGTCAATGGTAGCTCAGACCGCCACTACTGGCGAGTGTGAGCAGGTGCCCGTGATCCCCACCTTTCCACCATACGACTTTACTATAATCATAGAGGGCGACTCCATGGCGCCTCTCTATCTTTCTGGTGACGAGTTGGCGTGCCGGTTTGTTTATGGTGCCGACGAGATCAATTGGGGTAAACCGTATATTGTAGACTCCGATGAGGGTGCGGTATTCAAATTACTTTATGATGGTGGCAATGTTGTCTTGTGTCGATCCATCAATCCGGAAGGCCCGGCATACGAGATAAACAAGCGCGACATCCACCATGTCGCGGCGATAGTGGGCTATCTGCGCCACACCTTGTAAATGCAATCATGACCCACATCCGCCACATAAGTCACATCCATCACATCAACCGCGCCGCATGTCATCCGATCCCTCCGATCGTTCCGATCGTTCCGATGACTCCGACTCGCAATCCGCGCCACCTCCTCGCGCACTCTCGCGCATGCGCCGCGCACCCCACGGCGCACCCAAAAACACCCCCAAAGCGCGCCGCGCGGCTATTCTTTAACATTTCGACTTCAAAAATTTGCTATCTTGCTAATTCAGTGTTTATTATCGGTTTTAACATTTCCCCAATTCTGCAAGGTCGTTTCAAGTTTCTGGGGGGGTGTAGGGGTGTTTTTGGGGTGTTTTCAAAAAATAGGCATGAGTTCCTATCCCCCTGCAAGGGGGTGTAAACTGTTAAAATGCATCCCCAAACCTTTTAACAATGCATCCCCAAACCATCCCCGGCGAGGGGACAAAACGCATCCCCAAACACATCCCCAAATGCATCCCCAAACCTCTTTTGTGTCGACTATCGAGCTACAAATAAAGGGAGCCGCGCTGGCTCCCTCGTGGAATATTTTCAGGCAATTTGTTACCGCCGGCCGATCAGGCCGTTTTTTAGGCTCTCTGCAGGCCTCAATTGTCGCCGGCGGCGGGTAGGTCGCTCCGGTTTCTGATAAGCGTTGACTGTTTGATTATGGCCGTTTTAGTTACGACCGTACCGCCGCCCGACAGCCCGGCGTGAGCGAGGCTGCTGCGGGTCATCCCCACCTCCTCCGGGGTCAATACGCTGTAGACAGCGGCGATGCTCCCAAAATAGAGATCCCGCCGCCTGCCGATCAGATGCACATGTATCACTTTCGCCATATCCTTTTGTTGTTTGATTTTTTCGCCACAAATTTACTCAAAAACCTCCATATAATAGCTATTTGGAGTATTTTCGCATATATATTAATCCGATTAGCGACATTTTATCAACACGTTTTCGACCCCGATTGTTTTATGGCAAATAATCTATATCTTTGCGCAAAAAGACGAAACAAGATGGATGAAACTTCCAAAAAATCAAAGAATTCCAACAGAGACTACAACCGCAAGAGAGAGGAATTTAGCGTGCTATTTATGACCGGGAAATACACACAGCAGGAACTGGCTGATATGCTCGGTGTGTCAAGAGTAACGATAAGTGGTTGGACTCGCAAACACTCGGTACCTATGTACAATCGAGTACGCGAGAATATGATCAGAGAACTGGAGCGGCTATCTGCGCATCCGGAGGGTAAGGAGGAGTTGATTTTTAAGTATATAGAGTATCTCGACCGACTCGAAACAATGATCCGCAAGGTAAAATTTATCCCCAACTCCCAGATAAAGTGAAGCGAAGTTTACAAAATGTAAAGCGGCACTTGAACACCCTCGGAAATTGGGTAAGCATTTGTCCAATTTTTGTAAACCTAAAAACGTTTCGTTTTTCCATCGCCTACTCGCGGCGCAGCAATTAACTTGCTGACCAGAAAAGTAATAACCATCGTTGCAGCCGACCTCATTCAGCTACGCATCGTTTTTCCCCCCGTATCTGAATGGATTGATGCCAAAACCGGACTCCTTGTTTCATTCCTTGATAACAGCGGAAAAATTGACGCACCTATAAAAGGTTCATACTCTGCTCTCAATTGCTACTACCTGACGAAGATAGAGTCAATATTCGCTAAAGAACAATATGAGAGGCTGAAAACTTATTTTTGCCAAAGCCACCCAGCTTCCGGAATCAAGGAGTATCACGACCGTACTTGTTGGCTTGGCATGGACATAGATGCCGGGCCGATAATCCTCAATCTTAGCCCCAGCGGTACAGCCTTTGCCATAGGTTCTGCCACCTATTTCAGTGACACAAGCTTTCGGAAATCATTATTGAGAACGGCAGAAATCGCGGGACATACAATCAAATGGAATGATAAGCGTCATTATCTTCTTGGAGACATAGCGTTAGTTGGAGAAGCAATCACACTTGCAATGCGAACAAATTGCAGAATATAAAATATCTAATATCATAGATTATGAACTGGTTAATAACGCTTATATTGATAGTTATCGGTATTGTCATTGTAATAGCCATTTTCATTGGGTTTGTGATCTACGCAGTTGCGATGGGAATAGGTTATAAAAATGAGACTGAGGCCTCCGCATGGGATTATTGGGAAACAATGAAGTGTAAACGATGGTGTGAACTTTCGGATGATGAAAAAGAAAAAATGATTATGGCAAATCAAATAATTGCGGATGATATTGGAATAATCGTTTACAGAGAACAACTCATAGAATTGCTTGAAGAACAGCTGCCAATTACTGAACCTAAAGTAGGTCTATCTTATACTTTTTGCTAATAACCATTGCTAATATCGCCGCCTTTTGGCGGCCGAAATTTTTAGCAAAATGAAGGTGACGGAGGTCTTATGCTCCGCCCCTTCATCGCTGATATGGCATTGGCTATGCTCTCTTTCTCTCTGCAATCATTTTCTTGTTGGCGTTGATGATTTCGGCTATCTGCTCTGCATATTCGCAGACTCCGTTGGCAAATGCCCTGCATTGGAT
>ERZ778518.1250-NODE-1250-length-18496-cov-4.155848_pt1 | contig 18496 bp, 17 predicted proteins | sample MGYA00510340_ERZ778518 | MGnify/ENA primary metagenome ERZ778518 (study PRJEB29527, sample SAMN07138967) | mouse gut metagenome | material: feces | host: mouse | place: China:Nanjing | collected 2016-01-25 ...
TGTCTTGACGGCGGATGTAGCAAAACCTGCTGTTGCTTTTGGGGGAAAGTATCGTATCATTGATTTTCCGTTGAGTAATTGCATCAATTCTGGGGTTGATACTGTCGGGGTTTTGACACAGTACCAGCCGCTTAAACTGAATACTCATATCGGCATCGGTATCCCGTGGGATCTTGACCGGAATGTAGGAGGAATTTCTGTTCTTCCGCCGTATGAGAAAAGTACAAGCAGTGAGTGGTATACCGGTACGGCAAATGCCATTTATCAGAATTTAAAGTATATGGATCAGTTCAATCCGGACTATGTCCTGATATTGGGCGGCGACCATATATACAAGATGGATTATCAGGTAATGCTGGACTTTCATAAGTCAAATCAGGCAGATGTTACACTGGCTACGATTCCGGTTCCGATCGAGGAGGCCAGCCGTTTCGGGGTTTGCATCACAGATGAGAGCGGCAGGATTTCGGAATTCCAGGAGAAGCCGGAACAGCCGAGGAGCAATCTTGCATCTATGGGAATTTATATTTTCTCATGGCCGGTGCTGAAAGAAGCGCTTATCACATTGAAAGACCAGCCTGGATGCGACTTTGGAAAACACATTATTCCTTATTGTCATGAGAGGGGGGATCGGATCTTCGCTTATGAGTTCAATGGTTACTGGAAGGATGTCGGAACGCTGGGGTCTTACTGGGAGTCCAATATGGAGCTGATCGACCTGATTCCGGTGTTTAACCTGTATGAGGAATTTTGGAAGATTTATACGAAAAACGAGTGGCTCAGGCCGCAGTATATTTCGAATTCATCTGTCATAAACAAGGCGATCATGGGAGATGGATGCGAAGTGTACGGAGAGGTTTACAATTCCGTGATCGGTTCAAACGTAGTCATTGAAGAAGGAGCCGTCGTGCGCGATTCGATCATCATGAATTCGACGCGGATCGGAAAGAATACGATTTTGGACAAGACGATTGTGGCGGAAGACACGGTGATCGGAGCCGGATGCGTATTGGGGGCAGGCGACGACGGTGTTGTAAACCAGGTAAAACCGGACGTATATGCGTTTAATTTAGTTACGGTCGGTGATAATACCGTTATTCCGGACGGAGTGACGATTGGAAAAAATACTGCCATATCAGGAGTGACGACGAAGGAGGATTATCCGAATAATACACTGGAAGGTGGCGGAACTTTGATAAAGGCAGGTGATATTTTATGAGGGCGATAGGTATCATTTTAGCTGGTGGAAGCAGCAAACGTATGACAGAACTTACGACGAAGAGAGCTACATCTGCGTTGCCGATTGCAGGAGGTTACCGCAGTATTGACTTTGCGCTCAGCAGTATGTCGAATTCTCATATAAGTAAAGTAGCTGTATTTACCCAGTTCAATTCAAAATCACTGACTCAGCATTTGAATTCTTCGAAATGGTGGGACTTTGGTAGAAAACAGGGTGGCTTATTTGTATTTACTCCGACTCAGACACAGGATAACAGTTACTGGTATCGTGGAACTGCGGACGCGATTGCGCAGAACATGGATTTTTTAAAGACGAGCCATGAACCATACGTGGTGATTGCATCTGGAGACTGTGTTTACAAACTTGATATGAACAAAGTGCTTGAGTACCACTTGAGTAAAAATGCAGATATTACCATTGTGACAAAGGATCTCGGGGAAACAGATGACCCAAGCAGGTTTGGCGTGGTTTCTGTGGATGAGAATGGATTGGTTACTAAGCTTGAGGAAAAACCGATCGTCACATCGAAGACGACAGTATCCACGGGAATATATGTCATTCGGCGCAGACAGCTCATTGATCTGATCGAGCGTGCCGGCAATGAGGGCGGGTTTGATCTGGTAAAGGATATTTTCATAAGGTACCGCGGTGTGAAAAAGATCTATGCGTACCAGATGGACTCATACTGGAGTAACATTACGACAGTGGATTCTTATTTTAAAACCAATATGGATTTTCTCAACAGGGAGATCAGAGACTACTTTTTCAATCAGTATCCTACGGTTGAGTCTAAAATCGAGGATCTGCCGCCGGCCAAATACAATGCCGGCTCAAAAGTGACAAACAGCCTGGTTTCCAGCGGATGTATCGTCAATGGCGAGGTGAGGGATTCCATTTTGTTTAAAGAAGTATACGTAGGTAACAACTGCACCATTCGTAATTCCATTATTTTGAATGATGTGTACATTGGCGATAATACCTACATTGAAAATTGCATCGTTGAGAGCCATGATACAATTCGAGCAAACTCCAATTATGTTGGGGAACCGGATAAAATCAAAATAGTGTTGGAAAAGAATGCGCGTTACGTACTGTAAGAACAGTAAGGAGGATAATTGGGATGCAAATAACAGATATTCGCATTCGAGTTGTGAGTAACGATTCCAAGATGAGGGCGGTAGCGTCAGTGACATTTGATGATTCTTTTGTCGTTCACGATATCAAAGTCATCGAAGGGGAAAAAGGTTTGTTTATTGCGATGCCGAGTAAGAAGACTCCAAATAATGAATACAGGGATGTGGCACATCCGATCAACGGGGAGATGAGAAACTTACTGCAGGAAGCAATATTGGAGCGTTTTAAAAAGGCACTAGATGAATTACCGGATGAAGATTAAAAATGTTTCAAAGAAGAAAAACCCTGATCACCATAGTCATGCGAAAGGATGGCGGTGGGATCAGGGTTTTTACGTTTGTACATGAATGCAGATAGGCTCAGTAAGCTACTGTTGTACAAATCGGTACTTACCTTTGCCCTGTCCGGTGACTGGTTCGATCAGGCCTGCTTTTTTCATTTTGTTCAGCAGTTTTCCGGCCGAGGAAGGTGCTATATGGAACATTTGTATGATATCGGCACGGCTGAAAGTGCTGTCAAATGAAAATGACTTGTAAAGGGCAAGTGCTTTTTCTATTGTCGGGGTTTTTGCTTCTAATTTAGTAAGATGAGTTTCAAACGCTACTTTTTGCTGGTCTGGTCTTATTGTTTCGGTGTTAAAATTTAAGTTAAATAATGTGACTTGAAATGAGGTAATATCTGAATAAAATTTTGGTTTTAGTTCTGGACGGTAATTGTGCGCGGCATAGTAAGTTTCAGTAATTTTCCGAAAACCGCTGCCCTGTCGTTCCATAAATCCCAGACGGCCGAAGATATCAGCCAAAACAGGATTACGCCGTTAAAATCACATTCTGTTGATTCTGCCATCCATTTATCAATAATCATGATACGTTCTCCATTGAAATTGTCTGCATTTTTCATTCCGTCAAGGACACGTTAGCTGCGCAAGGGGTTGACAAAAGAACGGCAGCGTGTTATTCTTTCTTTAGGTGTTTACGGTTGTAAATACCTAGAAGAGAGGGCGGTCGCGAAATGGTGATATTGTGATACTGTATTACTGTATTACCCAATCGCGATTTCCATCAGATTTATGATACATAGGAATTATATAATTCGAGAGGAGGAACTGATGATGAAAGATCTTTTCCCGAGTATTACGGAAAATGAATGGCTGCTCATGAAAGTCGTGTGGGAGAAAGGAACGTGTACGGCAGCGGATTTTGTAGAAGGTTTGGAGGGCGTGAAAGAAATATCGGCGCGGACGGTGCGTGTGATGATCAATCGGCTTGTGAAAAAAGGTGTGCTGGAATATGAGGTTGATCCGCGAAATTCGACCGTGTATCATTACCATGCAAAATTTACGCAGGAGGAATGTATCCAGGAGAAGAGCCAGAATTTTAAAAACGCATATTTTTCCGGGGATGGAGGCCTGATGCTTGCGACGATGGTAAAACAGGAAGATTTGTCAAAACAGGATGTACAGGAACTGATCTCCCTGCTGGAGAAAAGAAAGGGGGATTGATCATATGTGGTATTTGGTTTTCTTTATATTGCAGATGAGGATGCTGCGGATACAATTTTCGATCAGTGCGCTGGTGCTCGCCGTACTCGTCATCCGGGGTATTTACTGGAAGAGCCGGGGAAGAAATCCTTATGTATACGGTTTTTTGTGGATGCTGCCGCTCATCGGCCTTTTCGCCGGGAAATGGCGATTGTTTGAGCGGGGAATATGGGAGGATTGGGAGACGTTTTTCTGGACTGTTTCTGCCGAGATGCCGGCATTGGGAATGATGTACTGGGTGATGGCGGGTGCCATATGCCTCGGATATATGATCGCGAAGCGGAGGCTGATCAGGCGGGGGAAGAAATATCCGGTCTGCATGTGCATAGAGGCCGGCACAAAAAAGTGTCTTGTGAGGGTATCGGACTGCCGGCATTCGCCTTATACGATCGGCGTCATCCGTCCGTATATCGTGCTGCCAGAGGACTTTAAGAGCCGTTATACAGCGGATGAACTGGAAATGGTATTGCGGCATGAGGCTACGCATATCCGCTGCCGTCATAGTCTGTTTTTTTGTATTGCCTCTTTATGGAAATGTGTCTTTTGGTTAAATCCGATCGTGCATTACGGTGTGAAAGTATTTCAGACGGATATGGAGATTTTTTGCGATAGTGTGGCGGTGGAGAAAGGGAACCGTATGGAATACGGGAAACTCATTCTGAGTGAGGTGACTGGCGTGCCGCTTTCTGAGAATATTCTGCAGAAAGTGAACTTTTTCTTTTCTATGAGTGAGTGCCGCACGCGGATCAAGATGCTGGCAGCTTATCAGGAAAAATTCGGAATGTACAGAACACATATATTCCGGGCTGCGGGAATTGTACTTTTGGTATTTATGGCAGTGGTACTGGCCGGCTCACGTTTTGTCGTGAGCGGCGGGAATGGGATTGAAGCGGTTCTTTCTATTCAGGATGAAGAAACAAAATGCCAAACGGAACTTACGCTGACGGAAGAGGAATACGGGCGGATTTTGGTAGAGGAGAGAGAGGATGAACTGGTCATTGACACAAAAGCGCTTCGGGAAAAGCTGCAGAGGTCGGGATATCCGGCGGGAGCAGCCAGTATATGGTATGATTCGTATCGTTTTGGCCCAGGTTTTTTTGGTGTGTGGCGGGTAGAAGAAACATGTAACCTGTATGATTCCTCGAAACGGTTCATAACGATCCAAAAGGAGCTTACCGGCTGGCGCAGGGCGATCCGGTTTTTATAAGGCAGACGATAAGAAGGGAGGATAAAAATGATAATGAAAAAGATATTTCTTAAAATTGGAAATATGATATTAAATTTGTATGGGTTTTTACTATTTGTTATGTGCGTCGTTGCAGCCATAAGATTTGAAAATGCTTTCTCTGCCATTTTGCTGGCAGTGCTTGTATGTCCGTGTTCGTACTGGTTTGCACGTAAAAAATGGGGAGAACGCAGACCAGTTCTCATTCGTGTCATACGGGGATTGATATTAGGTCTTGGATGCTTTCTGTTGGGTTTCATCCTTCTTTCTGCCCCCTATTTCCGGTGTTTCCATTTTAAAGTTACCAGTTTTGCAAAAGAATATTTTGAGACACACATCCAGACGGATGAGCTTGCATATAAGGAAGTGAGCGACATACGGAAGAAAGAATACGATGATTATCTAGAAGTAATGGCCAGGGTCAAGTACGAGGACCGCCATACACACCAGGCGATGCAGCGGGATATCATCTTCTATTTTGACCGCGCCAATGACAGATATTTTGAGACATTTGAGGAGATGCGGCAGGAACGGAGGAAAGACCCGTATAGGATTTTGAACCATTTTAATGTAACGGAGTTAGACAAACGGGTTTACGAGGTGATCGGCTATGTGGCAGAGGGAAATTATGACGGTATTTGGCCGCTCATGGACGCAGAGTGTAAAACTGTCCTGACGAAGGAAAAGAGGGAGGCGCAGCAGCAGAAATTAGCACCCCTCGGCACTTATAAACAGATCAGTAATATTGAGGTACCTTTGATAGAAGAAGATGAATCTGGCAAACAGATCGTAACGACACTTGTGACGGTAAGATTTGCGGATGGGGAAGCGAAGGTAGAATTGGTTTTAGATGAAGAATTGACGATTTTGTCGATGGAGGTTAAGTAAGTGTTGTACGAGTGTGCATTGACGAAATGCGTATTTCATAATATAATACAAGGAGGTTTGAACGATCCATTCCTGAACCATCACCAATGAATTCAATTAATCTGGCAGCAGTTTCGAAAGAATTAGAAATCGAACCAGAAGAGGCATTTATCAACATGGTTTCTGTGGATGTGGAAGCTTATGCAAAAGAACATTTCGAAAAATCGGTTAGAAAAACACTTACGATTCCGGCGTGGCTTAATGCGGCAGCACTGGAAATGGACATTAATTTTTCACAGGTATTACAAGAGGCACTTCTTTCAAAAGTGCAGAAATGAGGGAACGCTATGAAACTAATTGCCGGACTTGGAAATCCGGGCAGAGAGTATGCGGGGACAAGACATAATATCGGCTTCGGAGTGATCACGCGGATTTCAGATAAATACCGGATACCGCTGGCGAGTAAGGAACACAAGGCGGTTTGCGGTAAAGGGTTGATCGGCGGGGAGAAGGTCATCCTCGCCCAGCCGCAGACGTTCATGAATCTGAGCGGCGAGTGTATCCGGAGTTTCACGGATTATTATAAGATCGACCCCGAGGACATCATCGTGGCATATGATGACATTTCCCTCGAGGTGGGGCAGATCCGTGTCCGCCAGAAGGGGAGCGCCGGCGGACATAACGGCATTAAAGATATAATAAAGCATTTGGGGACCAATGAATTCCCGCGCGTCAAGGTCGGCGTGGGAGGGAAGCCGGAAGGGGGCGACCTCGTGCGGCATGTGCTCGGCCGGTTTTCGAAAGGCGACGAAAAAATCATTGGTGAAGTGCTGGATTTTGCGGTCGAGGCGGTCGAGGCAATCGTCTCGGAAGGCGTGGATGCAGCGATGAACAGTTTTAATGGGAGAAAACTGTTCTAGTGTATCTCAATACTTTTTTGGATAAAACGGGCAAACCCGGCCTGTCCTTTCGAATTTAGGTGAACACCGTCCTGATAGAACCAGTCCGGGTGCTCTTTTCCTTCACTTGCCCATGAAATGACGGTTACATTTGCATTCTTTTTCGCAAGATCCCGGATCGTCTCATTAACCTGTTTCTGAATATCCAGTTTTTTTCCATAGGCGTTGATCCAGTAAATGGTCCGGTCAGGCCCGAGGTAATCGATCAGTTCCTGTCCGGTCGCAGGATTAAAATTACCATTTGTACCTAATGAGATGATGATGGTGTCGCCCAGTTTCCCTTTTTTCTCTAGTTTTTTGGCGACGTCGACCGCCTGGTAGACCTGACGGGAGATCTTGGCATCGATGACGGCCTGTTCCTGTAGTTCCTGAAAAGCAGGCGACGCTCCTAAAAAAACCGAATCCCCGATGACAGAAATCGTGCGTTCGGGTTGTTCGCCGTCACTGTCCGGTGTTGTCTGCGGTTCATTGGAAACTGTCACCGCGGATGGACTTACCGCATTCGAAGTGGACAAACTTTTCGTCTCGGCAGGCGGCATCGAATTCATTTCTTCTAAAGCCCTTTCGTTTTGCATCAATTGCTGTTCCAGTTCAGCCTGGTCGGAGTCCGGCGCGCTGAAGATTCCATATATCCCTATGGTCGTGCAGCAGAGTAAGCCGATGATGCCGAGGATCGTTATCACTTTCTTCTTGTTTTTGTTCCTGTTCATAAATACAATTCCTCCTGTTTTATCGTCAAAATTTCCAACTCATTTTCTGCCCAATCTTTTTATATGAGCGCAAGTACGATGAGCGGGTAGTGCCACAGATAGATGCCATAACTCTTATTCCCGAGCAGGGAAAGAAAGGTTGGTTTTGGCAGCGAGTCCGTCCGTTCTTCCTGATTTTCGATCATGTGGATCAGGTAAGCGAAAAACAGGCTGATCAGAAACATACCGCCCTGATAAAGGAAGGGAGACTGTCCGTCTACTGTTACAAAGAGTGCGCAGACGATGAGAAAGAAAATGACAAATCGCGCTGCGGTGTTCTTTTTCACGCGGCGGCTCAGGGACTTGTACTGCTGTCTGACGGCGCCGAGAAACATGCCGATCAATAACGGAAATGCCATCGTATCGGTTCCGTAGTATACGCGGGACGGATCCTCACCGGGGGTATAGAGCATAAACATCCTTCCGGCGGAAAGAAGGGCTAGCGCTAAGAAGACAAAGCACATTTTTCTGCCGCTGATATACTGACAGCATTTCTGATACAGCACATACAGGATCGGCCACAAAATATAGAACTGTATCTCAACCGCGAGAAACCAAAGGTGGGTAAAAGGAGAGGCCAGCGCCAGTTTCGAAAAATACGAGGCGCTGTGCCTGATCTGCCACCAGTTGTCATAACCCAGGAAAATGCTGTAGATTTCGTGGCGTATTCCGATCAGCAGGCTGCTTTCGGTTAATGTCAGGTAACAGCATACGATCATTACCATCGTAAACAGCGGGGGAAGGATTTTTTTGATCCGCTTTTTATAGTAGCTTCCGATATGGAAGTTCCCGTTTTCCCAGCTGTGTTCACTTGTGACAAACATTAGGTATCCTGAGAGGACAAAAAATAGAGGGACGCCTAAAAATCCACCCGGCACTGAGAAGGGGAACATATGGTATAAAACAATGCCGATGATAGCGATCCCGCGCAGCGCGTCCAATCCTTTTCTTTTTTTCGTTGTGTTCTTTTTTTCATTCATCATCTTCGACCCTCTTTTCAAACGGAAATGTTGATTTACTTTGTAAACCAATTATACGACGTACGGTTTAATATGTCAACCACTTTTTATATAAAAATTGGGTTGACAAATTAAACTTCTCATTTTATAATAAGGTTTACAAAGTAAAATAAGTAGAGATCATATATGCCTCGCGGACCAAACGAAACCGCTTGGCAGGAACGGAGGACAGCGTGAAGCAGGAGGTTCGTGTTACAAACAGTGAATGGTATGTGATGAACTGTCTTTGGGAGGAACATCCGAGGACGCTCATGCAGATCGTACCAGTTTTGAAGGAGCGGGTGGGATGGAGTAAGAGTACCTGTGCGACGATGGTACGCCGGATGTCGGAAAAGGGCCTGATCGGTTTTGAAGAAAAGGGAAAAACGAAATGCTTTTTTCCAAACGTGAAAAAGGAAGACGTCGTTGTGCAGGAAACGAGGGATTTTTTACAGCGGATTTACGATGGAAGTGTTGGTATGATGATGAGTGCGCTCGTGCGGCAGCAGGACTTATCAAAAGAAGATATCCATGAATTGCAGGAAATACTGAAAGAAGCGGAACGTAAATCTGAACAGGAGCAGGACAAAGAGTGCTGATATCACGAAAGGACGACAGGGATAAGCAATGTTTTATTGGGAAGAAATGCTTTTTTGGGAATTTGTTTTGGAATCCTCACTGCTCGTTTTGATGGTTATGGGGATCCGCAGGATTTTCATCGGCAAAATACGGTATGCCGGGATCTATGCCCTGTGGCTTCTCGTCCTGGTTCGCTTTTTGGTGCCTGTAACTCTTATTTCCACGCCATTTAGTGCAGGAACGCTGATCACGAAAATGTTTTCGGAGCAGATGGCGGAGATGGTGCAGACCTCCCATTTTGGACTGACAGTGAATGAAACGTTGAATGGGAACATGGACGGGGATAGGTTCGGAGTATCAGGAGAAAAGGCGGCAGGGCTTTCTGGTGAGGGACTTAAAAAAACCGGCGACGCGGTTCCGCGGACCGGGGGTGAAGGCGGTATCGGTGACGGCGAACAGGGGAATCGAAAGGGGTATTACCTTTTGACCGGCGGCAGACTGGCTGTTTCGGCGCTCCTGCTGCTCTGGTTTGTTCTGTCAAATGTACGTCTGACGAGGACACTGAGGAAAAGCCGAGTGCTATATGGGGAACGGGGGAAAGTTAAAATATATACGGCAAAGGGCATACAGAATCCATGCCTGTATGGATGTTTCCGTCCTGCCATTTATCTGCCGGAGCAGTTCTTTGCAAGTGGCGGAGCGCTCTCAGAAATGGAAGAACTGGATCAGATCATTACCCATGAATACGTGCATTACTGTCATTTAGACCATATCTGGGCGATGTTCCGGGTACTACTTTTATCTTTGTACTGGTTTGACCCTTTTTTGTGGCTGGCGGTATCGTGTTCGAAAAAGGATGCGGAGCTGTTCTGTGACGAGACGGTGATCCGGCGGATCGGGGAGGAAAATCGCTTCCGTTACGGAAAGATGCTCGTGCGGCTGGCGGGTAACCCGGGCTGGGGAGAATTCCGCTATCTGATTATGCCGATGAGCCGAAAGGGAAAGGAAATGGAGAGACGGATCCGCGCGATCGGTGACAAAAAGACCTATTCCCGCTGGGTCGTTGTTCCGCTTATCATTCTCGTGCTGGCGGCAGTTGGGATTACGTGCGGCGCGGATGCGGATCAGAAAGCTTCGGCAGATGAGGGGACGGAAGCAGCGAGTACCGGAGGGAGCCTTTCGGCAGACCGTTCCCCCGCGGATCAGGATGCTGGCAGCGGTGAGGAAAAACAAGTCCTTACGGGTGCGGATGCTGACGCGGAAAAAGATGCCGGAAATGATCCCGCACAGCAGCAGGCTTCGGTGGATGTGACATCCCAGCAGCCGGATCAGGCGGAGATGGGAGAGGTGGAGGAACTGTTCCAGACATATATTAAACGGTTTACCGAAGCGGTGAATACCGGAAATACCGAGCCTTTGAGCCAGGTGCTGTATACGGGGAGCGATGTGTACGGGCAGCAGTGCGAGATGGCGGAAAACTATTTTAAACGGGGGATCCGTGAGAAAGTAAGGGCATGTTCGATCACATCCGTGGAACCTGCTCCTACAGAGCTAGAAAGCAGGCAGATGACCATTTCGTCAAAAGAGAAATACCGGGTTTATTACGCGGATGCAGAGGCAAAAACGATAAAGCAGAAATATCGTTATACATGTGAGTGGATAAAGGGCAGGTGGATGATTACGGGAATGGATGAAATAAATTGACAGAACCCCGCAAATAGGATTATAATAAGATGTCAGGAGGGACCCCCTTCTGGCATCATTTTAAGCACACAGGAAATTTGTGTGCTTCTTCCGCGTGACAAACAGTTTTTGTGACAGACAGTATCACTATAAGGAAAGGCAGGATGGGAATTTGAATACGTTACTGGCACCTCTCCATGAACTGGAGGAATTTGAACAACTGAACCGTTCGATGAAAAAGGGCGAGTTCCCAATCAATGTGATCGGTTGTATGGATACGCAGAAAAGCCATATGATCTACGGGGCGGGAGCATCCTATCAGAACCGTCTTGTCATTACCCACAACGAAGTCAGGGCAAAGGAACTGGTGGAAGACCTGAAGCTGTATGAGAGGGCGGATGCCGAGGCGGACGGGGAAGCGTTTGGTGAGGTGATGTACTATCCGGCGAAGGATTTTATTTTCTTTAGTTCGGATGTACACGGGCAGGCGATCGTAAAGGAGCGTCTGCGGGTGATCAAAAAGCTGATGGAAGGGGAGCCTGTCACCATCGTGACTACTATGGATGGAGGCATGGATTACTGCCTTTCTTTTGATATGTATAAAAAACACAGCATTCGTGTAAAGGTGGGCGATGAGATCGATTTGGATCAACTGCGCCATGACTTGACATATATCGGTTATGAAAATGCGGGACAGGTCGAGAGAGAGGGAGAATTTTCGGTTAGGGGCGGAATCATTGATATTTTTCCGCTCACGGAAGACTGCCCGTACCGGATCGAACTATGGGGTGACGAGGTCGATAACATCCGCCGGATCGATGTGGAGAGCCAGCGCTCGGTGGAAACGGTGGACGAGGTCGGGATCTATCCGGCAGCGGAGATCTTTCTCGAAGAGGATCAGATCGCCGCGGGTATGCGCCAGATGGAAGAAGAGCGTGGGAAATGTGTGCGGAAGTGGAAGGAAGAAGGAAAAGTAGAAGAAGCTGCCCGGCTGACACAGAATGTGGACAATTTCCGGGAGATGTATGAGGTGTATCACGGCCTCGTGAATCTGGAAAGTTATGTGAGTTATTTCACCGACGAGGTCTATTCCTTTTTTGACTACTTTGCCGGCCGGGATGTCTGTGTCTTTATTGATGAACCAAACCGCTGCATCGAAAAGGGTGAAGCGGTCGAATATGAGTTTCGGGAGAGTATGGTCAGCCGTTTAGAAAAAGGATATATCCTGCCAAAACAGATGGAAGTGATCTTTTCGCTTCCGGTCGTACTGAAAAAGCTGAACCAGCTGCCGCTGCTACTTTTGACGACGCTTGATATGGCGGTAAAGGATTGGCAGGTGAAGCGGAAGTTTAATTTTCAGGTGCAGTCCGCACCTTCTTACAATAATAATTTTTCTCTTCTCGCGAAGGACATACAGCGTCTGAAGAAAAGCGGATACCGGATTTTGGTTCTGTCCGGCTCGAAGACGAGGGGGGAGAGGCTGTGCAGCGACCTTCAGGACTATGATATCGTGGCATTTTACAGCCGGGAGCAGGAACATGAACTGCTGCCCGGTGAAGTTATGGTCTCCAAAGGGAACCTGAGAAAGGGGTTTGAATATCCGAACCTTCGTTTTGTCGTGCTGACCGAGGGAGATATATTCGGCGGGGTGAAAAAGCAGCGGAGGAAGCCGAAAAAGTATGAGGGGGCGGCCATCCACAGCTTCAATGACCTGAAGATCGGGGATTATGTCGTACATGAAAACCACGGACTCGGCGTCTATGAGGGAATTGAAAAAATAGAGGTAGATCAGATCACGAAAGACTATTTAAAAGTGTCCTATGCCGGCGGGAGCAATTTATATATCCCGGCGACGTCGCTCGAGTTATTGCAGAAATATGCGGGCAGCGACGCCCAAAAGGTGCCGAAGCTGAATAAGCTCAATTCGCCGGAATGGAAAAAGACGAAAACGAGAGTAAAGGGCGCTGTAAAAGAGATCGCGCAGGAGTTAGTAGATCTGTATGCCAAGCGGCAGGCCAGGGAAGGACACGCGTTTGAAAAGGATACTGTGTGGCAGCAGGAATTTGAGGAATTGTTCCCCTACGAGGAAACGGAAGACCAGATGCGCGCCATCCAGGACACGAAAGCGGACATGGAAAGTAAGAAAAGCATGGACCGCCTCGTCTGCGGTGACGTCGGCTACGGAAAGACAGAGATTGCGATACGGGCCGCTTTCAAGGCGGTCATGGATGGAAAACAGGTGGCGATGCTCGTTCCGACAACGATACTGGCCGGGCAGCACTATAATACTTTTGTACAGCGGATGAGGGATTTCAGCATTGAGGTTGGGATGCTCTCGAGACTGCGGACTGCGAAGGAGCAGAGGGAAACGATCGAGAAGCTGCGCAAGGGCAGCGTCGATATCGTGATCGGGACACACCGTCTGCTCGGAAAAGATGTGAAATATAAAGATCTCGGCCTGCTGATCGTGGATGAGGAGCAGCGGTTCGGAGTGACACATAAGGAAAAGCTGAAGCAGTTAAAAAATGATATTGACGTGTTAACGCTGACCGCGACGCCGATTCCGCGGACGCTGCATATGAGCCTCGTCGGGATCCGTGATATGAGCGTGCTGGAGGAGCCGCCGGTCGACCGTATGCCGATCCAGACATTTGTCATGGAGCGCAGCGATGAGATCATACGGGAAGCGATACTTCGTGAACTGGGGCGCGGCGGACAGGTCTACTACGTCTATAACCGTGTGGCCAATATGGACATCATCGCCGGAGAGGTGGCAAAGCTTGTGCCGGAAGCGGTCGTTGCGTATGCCCACGGGCAGATGAACGAGAGGGAACTCGAAAATACGATGTTCTCCTTTGTCAACGGAGACATTGATGTGCTGGTGTCCACGACGATCGTGGAGACAGGGCTTGATATTCCTAATGTCAACACGATCATCATTGACGAGGCAGATAAACTCGGCTTGTCCCAGCTTTACCAGCTCCGGGGCCGGGTGGGCCGGTCAAACCGGACCGCATTCGCCTTCTTGATGTACAAGCGCGACCGGATGTTAAAGGAAATTGCCGAAAAGCGGCTTGCCGCGATAAAGGAGTTTACAGAACTCGGTTCCGGGTTTAAGATATCCATGAGGGATCTCGAGATCCGGGGCGCCGGTAATCTGCTCGGCGCCAGACAGCACGGGCATATGGAGGCAGTCGGATATGATCTGTACTGTAAGATGCTGAATGAGGCAGTCAAGAAACTCAAAGGCGAAAAGGTGGATAACGATGAATTTGAGACGAGCATCGATCTGAAGATCGACGGATTCATCCCGCCGGAATATATCACGAATGAGTTTCAAAAGCTGGATGTCTATAAACGGATCGCGGAGATTGAGAACGAGGCGGAGAGGGATGATATGATCGACGAGCTTGTTGACCGTTTTGGCGAGCCGCCGCAAAGCGTGTGTAATCTTTTGGATATCGCGCTCCTGAAAGTTCAGGCGCATGACGCGTTTATTACGGCGATCGCGCAGAGACCAAATGAGATCCGTATCTCGATGTACCAGCAGGCGGAAGTTGCGCCGGAGAAGATCCCGGATCTGATCGAGGCGTTTGGAAAGCGGCTGCGGTTTGTGCCGGATACGCCGCCGTGTTTTGTGTATTCAGCGGTCGAGGAGGATGGACTTTTGTCCCAGTTAAATTATGTAGTGGAAAAGATCAGTGAGATTAAAATACCAGAAGGAGAGTCGCGCAATGAAAAATAGCATGATAAAAAGAGTGATCTGTGGCATACTTATGTTAGGAATTTCGGTGGGGGCAGCGGCCTGTTCGGAAAAAGCGGATGCTCCCGAAGAAGTGTCGAGTACGGAGCGGGCGGCCGCCGTATCCAATGGCGAACTAAAAGAGGATTCAACGGTGATCGGCGTCGGCAGTACAAAGGTTTCGTATAACGAGTACCAGATTTACAGCTGGTTTTTGAAAAACCAATACGAAGATGTTATGTCGGAACAGGTGTGGGATTATAATTTAGGGGAGAAGACGGTAGGACAGTCCGCGATCGAGGATATTCTCCGGCTGATCATTCAGATCAAGGTAATGAACAAAGAGGCGGCCGTCCAGGGCATCGGCCTGGGCGTCGATGAAAAAGAAGGCACCGACCATAAAGCGGACCAGTATCTCATAACGATCCCGCCGGAAGTGCAGCAGGCGAATGGCATCACGGCGGAGGGCATGCACCAGATTTTTGAAGAAAATGAGATAGCGAGAAAAATGTATGATGTCGTGACCGGAAATGTGGAGGCAAACATTGATGAGGCGTCGATGCAGGCGGCAAAGGTGCTTATGATCCATTTTCCGGCGGATGATTCCAATAGGGAAGAAGTACGGGCAAAGATAAACGCACTGGCAGCCGAGCAGAAGACATATAGCGGGAATTTTTATTCGTTTGCGCGGGAGAAAACCGGAGCCGCGCCGCAGGAGGTCATCATCGGAAAGATGGACGGCCGGTCTGCCCTCGTCAACACGGCATTAACAATGGAAAAGCATTCGGTCAGCGGTGTAGTGGAGGAGCAGGATGGTTTTTATCTGATGTATTGTCTGAAAAAGAACACGCGTGGGTTGAATAAAGTGTACCGGGAGCAGTATATCACGGAGCAGCAGAACATGACATTCCAGGCGGCATATGAGAACTGGGCAGAAAAGTACGAGGTCAAAGTGAGTAAATCACTGCTGGCGAATTAGAACGGGAGGATACGATGAGAGCAAGTGGAATATTACTACCTATATCAAGTCTGCCATCGGCGTATGGCATCGGTGCGTTTGATCAAAAAGCTTATGAATTTGTCGATATCCTTGTGCGGGCGGGGCAGAGATACTGGCAGATCCTGCCGATGGGCCCGACCGGGTACGGAGATTCGCCGTATCAGTCTTTTTCGACATTTGCGGGAAATCCGTATTTTATATCGCTTGACGAACTGGTTTCAAACGGTTATCTGACCGAGCGGGATCTTTTGGAACTGAAAACGGCAGCAGATGAGAGATCCGTTGACTACGAACAGTTATATAACACGCGTTTTTTGATGCTGCGCAAGGCGTTTGAAAACAGCAGGATACAGGAAAATGGGGAATTTCAGCAGTTTGTGTCGGAACACGAGGCTTGGCTTCCCGATTACGCGCTGTTTATGGCGATCAAAGACAGCAAGGGAGGACAGAGTTTCCTCGAGTGGGAGGACGATATTAAAAAAAGACAGCCGGAAGCGCTTTGCAAGTACCGGGAAACATTTGAACATGACATGTACTTTTATATGTTCCTGCAGTTTGAATTCAGCAGGCAGTGGCAGAAGCTGAAAGCTTACGCCAATGAAAAGGGCGTGAAGATCATCGGAGATATCCCGATCTATGTGGCGCTGGACAGTGCGGATACGTGGTCGCACCCCGAGTTATTCCAGTTTACCGATGATCTGGTGCCGAAAGCTGTAGCCGGGTGCCCGCCGGATGCGTTTTCGGAAACCGGACAGCTCTGGGGAAATCCGCTGTATGACTGGGCGTATCATGAAGGGACCGGATTTGCCTGGTGGCTGGACCGGATACGCAATTGCTTCCTCTGGTATGACATGGTGCGCATCGATCATTTCCGCGGCTTTGATGAGTATTACGCGATCCCGTTCGGAGAGCCGACAGCCGTAAACGGGAGATGGGAGCAGGGTCCGGGAATCCGCCTCTTTGAGGCGATGGAGCAAAAGCTTGGCAGACAGGACATTATCGCGGAGGATCTGGGATTTTTGACGGACGGCGTGCGTAAGCTTTTGGCGGACACGGGGTATCCGGGGATGAAGGTGCTGCAATTTGCGTTTGATTCGAGAGAAGAAAGTGATTACATGCCGCACAATTATCATGCGAATTGCGTAGTCTATACGGGGACGCATGATAACCAGACGACAAAAAGCTGGTGGGACGAGTTGTCCGAGACAGACCGGGACGTGGCGTTTCGCTATATGAATCTGCCGGGCAGTCTGGAACAAGTGACAGCAGAGGAGATTACGTGGCAGATGATCGTCATGGCACAGCGGAGTGTGGCATCGCTCTGTGTCATACCGGCGCAGGATTATCTCAGTCTGACGAAGGAGGCCAGGATGAATACGCCGTCTACCCTTGGCTGCAACTGGCACTGGCGGATGCAGGACGGGGATTTTTCGGACAGGCTCTGTGAGAAGATTTACAGGATGACGAAATTGTATGGGCGGTTATGAGGGTTCGTCTTTCAATTTTTTCCTCTTGTTGTATTTAGTACATTCGATTTCTAATCGTCTAAAATTAAGGCATCTGTTTTTGCCTTTATAATTGGAATGTTCGGAGCAAAGTGCATATAAGCAATTAGCTTTGTTGATAATCGTATCAGCATTTTTACGACACCAGGCTAACTCGTCTATACACAGCTGCTTGTAATATTTGTCATTTGGGAGATCGTTTTTATGTGGCCGTAAGTCTACTTTGATTAGTTGTGATTCATCGATGGGAATCATTAGATTATAATTTATTACCCCGATAGTTTTGCCATGTTTATCGGTAATTTTGTCAAAATCAGCTTTAGATTTCATTTTTTTATGCTTTTCGACAGGGTGAGAGAGTGGGATCAGATACTTTTTCTCATTGCATATAACAACTATGCCGACATAAATACGATGCTGTTTTCCAATCTGCGGTGATACAGAAGATACTCTGTCGTCTATGTTATGAAGATTACGTATGTATTTTATATCAATTCGATATAGGTTTAAACGTTCTTGTTTCATATAACTCCTTATCTTAATAAATATGGCTATGCGCGGAACGTCAAACGCCCCAAAGCATAGCCACATAATGTGGAGTCACTCATAAGCGGCTCCATCGCTTTTACAACTTCCACTTATCGGTAGGACTCACCTCTAATATTATAATACCATAGAACAGAAAATAGTCAACTAGTTTTTATTTTTAAAAAAGAAAAATCGTAAAAGACAAATTTTTGTATAAGTAAGTTCTGATTTGTGAATAATGATTACAAATCAGAACTTTTTTTATAATACGGTGGAATAAAAAAGGAGGCTCGTAGTATGAGTGGAAAAATGAGTAAAAAAGTAAAATTTATGATATATGTTGCCTGTACGTTGTGGATCGTAGTATTCGCCCAGATTGCCGTGACCAGGATTTTCGTGCGTCAGACGGATGTGACACAGGCGTTTGCGAGAAATCAGCTTGTGGTCGAGGAAGGCAGCAGTGATATGCGGGAAATCTGCCGGAAGGGCGGCTGGATCATGGGAAAAATACCCGGCCGCCTTTCAACAGAGGAAAGGCGGAAGATCGCGGATAACATTTTCGGATATGAGGGGGGAACCCGTTTGTCAGAATATTCCGAACGGGGTTACTATGTGGCGTACGGATTTACAAGCGGGATCCAGCTGATTAAAAAAGTAAACGGAAAAACGATCAATATGAACATTGCGGTCACTTACGATGAAAATGAGGATAAAACGATCGTGTATTTTGGTGTACCTATTTATAAC
>ERZ778518.1256-NODE-1256-length-18410-cov-4.394388_pt1 | contig 18410 bp, 14 predicted proteins | sample MGYA00510340_ERZ778518 | MGnify/ENA primary metagenome ERZ778518 (study PRJEB29527, sample SAMN07138967) | mouse gut metagenome | material: feces | host: mouse | place: China:Nanjing | collected 2016-01-25 ...
TAGGGGTTACGGGTTCCGGCAAGACATTTACGATGGCGAATGTCATTCAGGAATTACAGAAACCCACTCTCGTTATAGCACATAATAAAACGCTTGCTGCTCAGTTGTACGGAGAATTCAAGGAGATGTTCCCTGAGAACGCAGTGGAGTATTTTGTCTCCTACTACGACTACTACCAACCCGAAGCCTACGTCCCCAGTACAGACACCTACATCGCCAAAGATTCATCCATCAATGACGAGATAGACAAGCTGCGCCTGTCCGCCACGGCCTCTCTGACAGAGCGGCGGGATGTGATCGTGGTTGCCAGCGTTTCCTGTATCTATGGCCTGGGCAGTCCGGAGGATTATCAGGAGATGATCGTTTCCCTGCGGCCCGGTATGGTCAAGGACAGAGATGCGGTGATCCATGAGTTGATTAATATCCAATACAACCGCAATGATATGGGCATTGAACGATGCAATTTCCGGGTGCGGGGCGATGTGGTGGAAGTATATCCCGCCCAGGGTGGGGATTATCTGATACGGATTGAATTTTTTGGAGATGAAATCGACCGGATTGCAGAAGTGGAAATTCTGTCCGGCAAAGTCCATGCCTATCTGGAGCATATTACGATCTTTCCTGCTTCTCATTATGTGGTGCCTCAGGACAAGATCAACCGTGCCTGCGAGACCATCGAAAAAGAACTGGAAGAGCGGGTGCGCTTCTTCAAAGGTGAAGATAAATTACTGGAAGCACAGAGGATTTCCGAACGGACCAACTTTGATATTGAGATGTTGCGGGAGACGGGATTCTGTTCCGGTATCGAGAACTATTCACGGCATCTGAGCGACCAGCAGCCAGGGGTGCCGCCCATGACACTGATGGACTATTTTACAGATGACTACCTTATTATTATAGATGAATCTCATATGACCGTTCCTCAGATCGGTGCCATGTATTCCGGGGACCGCTCCAGAAAGACCACACTGGTGGACTATGGTTTTCGTCTGCCATCCGCTTTGGACAACAGGCCGCTGGCCTTCCAGGAGTTTGAGGAACACATTGACCAGCTTCTGTTTGTGTCTGCCACGCCTTCCTCTTATGAGGAAGAACATGAGCTTTTGCGGGCAGAGCAGATTATCCGCCCTACGGGACTGCTGGATCCGGAGATTTCTGTCCGTCCGGTGGAAGGCCAGATTGACGATCTGATTACAGAAGTAAACCGTGAAGTGGAGAAAAAAAATAAAATCCTGATCACGACGCTGACGAAGCGCATGGCGGAAGATTTGACCGATTATATGCGGGAAGTTGGTATCCGTGTGAAATATCTGCATTCTGATATTGATACCCTGGAACGGGCACAGATTATCCGGGATATGCGGCTGGATGTATTTGATGTGCTTGTGGGGATCAACCTGCTGCGGGAGGGTTTGGATATTCCGGAAATTTCCCTCGTGGCGATTCTGGACGCGGATAAGGAAGGATTTTTGCGTTCTGAGACTTCACTGATCCAGACAATCGGCCGTGCGGCGCGGAATGCAGACGGACATGTTATTATGTATGCGGATGTGATAACAGATTCCATGCGGGCTGCCATTGACGAGACAGCCAGACGGCGGGAGATTCAGCAGAAATATAACGAGGCCAACGGTATCACCCCTCAGACCATCCGCAAAGCGGTGCGGGATCTGATCAGTATTTCCAGAGCCGTGGCCAAAGAAGAAGCGGCTTTCGAAAAAGATCCGGAATCCATGGATGCGCAGGAATTGGCAAAATTGATCGAAACCGTACAGAAACGGATGAAAAAAGCCGCTGCAGAGCTGGATTTCGAGACGGCTGCCGGTCTGCGTGACCAGATGATTGAACTAAAAAAACATTACCTGGAATTGGAGAGAAACGATGAGTGAGATAAAAAAGATGCTGCCCAGAGAATATATCAAAATCCGGGGCGCTAATGAACACAACCTCAAAGGGATTGATGTGGACATTCCGAGAAATGCATTTGTAGTTCTGACAGGACTGTCAGGTTCAGGCAAATCGTCTCTTGCGTTTGATACCATTTATGCGGAAGGACAGCGGCGATACATGGAGTCTCTGTCCTCCTATGCCAGACAGTTCCTGGGCCAGATGGAAAAACCGGATGTGGAAAAAATCGAAGGGCTGTCCCCTGCTATCTCTATTGATCAGAAATCCACAAACCGTAATCCCCGTTCTACGGTAGGGACAGTGACGGAAATCTATGATTATTTCCGTCTTCTTTATGCCAGAATCGGTATTCCTCACTGCTATCGCTGCGGGCGGGAGATTTGCAAACAGACTGTAGACCAGATGGTGGACCAGATTATGGCATTGCCGGAAGGAACCAAAATCCAGCTTTTGGCTCCGGTGGTCAGAGGCCGGAAAGGAGAACATGCAAAAGTACTTGAGCGCGCGAAAAGAAGCGGATATGTCCGTGTCCGCATTGACGGTAACCTGTATGAACTGACGGAAGAGATAAAACTGGAGAAAAATATCAAACACTCCATTGAGATTGTTGTGGACAGGCTGGTGGTCAAAGAAGGCATTGAACGTCGTCTGACAGATTCCGTGGAAAGTGCGCTTGCCATTTCGGAAGGACTTTTGCAGGCTGATGTGATTGGCGGAGAACCTCTGAATTTCAGCCAGAGTTTTTCCTGCCCCGATTGCGGCATCAGCATTGAGGAGATCGAGCCTCGCAGTTTTTCCTTTAATAATCCTTTTGGCGCCTGTCCTGTCTGTTTCGGATTGGGATATAAGATGGAATTTGACGAGCGATTGATGATACCGGATGAATCACTGAGCATCAACGAGGGCGCCATTACGGTCATGGGCTGGCAGTCCTGTACGGACAGCGGCAGCTTTACCAATGCCATTCTAAAGGCACTGTCTGTGGAATATGGGTTTCGTCTGGACACCCCTTTTGAGGCGTATCCGGATTCGGTCAGACATGTCCTGCTCCACGGCACCGATGGAAAAGAAGTGATGGTCTATTATAAGGGACAGCGGGGGGAGGGGGTTTATCCGGTGGCCTTTGAGGGACTGATCAAAAATGTGGAACGGCGTTACAGAGAGACCGGCTCTGATGTGATGAAACAGGAGTATGAGACTTTCATGCGTATTACCCCCTGTAAAGAATGTAAAGGCCAGCGCCTGAAAAAAGAATCCCTTGCCGTAACAGTCTGTGATAAAAATATTTACGACATTACCTCCATGTCCATCAATGCCCTGCACGGATTTCTGAAAGACATGCAGCTTACCCGGCAGCAGATGCTTATTGGCCGGCAGGTGCTGAAGGAAATCCGGGCGAGAGTGGGATTTCTGGTGGACGTGGGGCTGGACTATTTGTCGCTGTCCAGAGCCACCGGCACTCTTTCCGGCGGAGAAGCCCAGCGCATCCGTCTGGCCACCCAGATCGGTTCCGGACTGGTGGGGGTGTGCTATATTCTGGATGAGCCCAGCATCGGACTCCATCAGAGAGACAATGACAAACTTCTGGGAACGCTGAAAAACCTGCGGGATTTGGGAAATACACTGATTGTGGTGGAGCACGATGAAGATACCATGCGGGAAGCAGATTACATTGTGGACATCGGACCGGGTGCCGGTTCTCATGGAGGCGAGGTTGTGGCCTGCGGGACGGCGGAAGAGATTATGGAGGTGCCCCGTTCCATTACCGGGCAATATCTGAGTGGCACCCGCAGGATCCCTGTTCCTGCCAGCCGCAGACAGCCTGCCGGTTATCTGACCGTGCGGAAAGCCGCAGAAAACAACCTGAAAAAGATTACCGTCAGGTTTCCGCTGGGTGTTATGACCTGTGTTACAGGTGTGTCTGGCTCCGGAAAAAGTTCTCTTGTCAATGAAATTCTGTACAAGACACTGGCCCGTACATTAAACCGCGCCAGAACCATTCCCGGCAGGCACGAACGTATTGAAGGCATGGAACATCTGGACAAGGTGATCAATATCGACCAGTCTCCCATTGGCAGGACACCCCGCTCGAATCCGGCCACCTATACCGGCGTATTCGACCAGATCAGGGACTTGTATGCGGGAACCCAGGATGCCAGAGCCAAAGGCTACAAAAAGGGCCGTTTCAGCTTCAATGTAAAGGGCGGCCGGTGCGAAGCCTGCAGCGGTGACGGTATCATTAAGATAGAAATGCATTTTCTGCCGGATGTATATGTGCCATGTGAAGTGTGTGAAGGTAAACGATATAACCGGGAAACACTGGAAGTAAAATACAAAGGAAAAAGCATTTATGACGTGCTGGATATGACTGTGGAGGAAGCGGTCACTTTTTTTGAAAATGTTCCTTCTATCCGCAATAAAATACAAACGCTTTATGATGTGGGACTTTCCTATATAAAACTGGGCCAGCCTTCCACTACGCTGTCCGGCGGCGAGGCTCAGAGAATCAAACTGGCAACAGAACTGAGCAAACGCAGTACCGGCAGGACGATCTATATTTTGGATGAGCCCACCACAGGACTGCATTTTGCGGATGTGCACAAACTGGTGGAGATACTGCATCGTCTGGCAGAGGGCGGCAATACCGTGGTGGTCATCGAACACAATCTGGACGTGATTAAGACAGCGGACTATATTATTGACATCGGCCCGGAGGGGGGAGACAGAGGCGGTACCATTGTCGCCGAGGGCACCCCGGAAGAAGTGGCGCAGTGCCCTGATTCCCATACCGGTGCCTATATCAGAAAAATGTTGGAAAAGGGGTAAAGTTTTTTTGGAAAACGTTCGATATATAAACAGATGACGTACCAGAAACACCCAATATTACATGCATGGATGCAGTTATGGACAGAAGGATCTGTTTCCTTAACTGCGTTCTTTAATTTTTTGTAAATTTTTGGAAAACCCTTTGAAAATGATTTCGGTTAGGTTATAATGTAGTCCATGTGAGTATGTTTAAAGTACAGACAATTGGAAAACATTATGATAGATAACCATATAGAAAGGGGTTCGGATTTATGCAGTTTACTGATATCGGAATTGATCTGGGTACGGCGAGTATCCTTGTTTATATAAGAGGTAAAGGTGTTGTGCTGAAGGAGCCTTCCGTAGTGGCTTTTGACCGGGATACAGACAGGATTAAGGCCATCGGGGAAGACGCCAGGCTGATGCTGGGAAGGACACCGGGTAATATTGTGGCGGTTCGTCCTCTGCGTCAGGGTGTTATTTCAGATTATACCGTGACGGAAAAGATGATGAAATACTTTATCCAGAAAGCACTGGGTAAAAAAACATTCCGTAAACCCCGTATTGCCGTATGCGTTCCCAGCGGCGTGACCGAAGTGGAAAAAAAGGCTGTGGAGGACGCTACCTATCAGGCCGGTGCCAGAGAAGTTTCCATAATAGAGGAGCCGATTGCCGCAGCTATCGGAGCGGGCATTGATATTTCCAAGCCCTGCGGCAATATGATTGTGGATATTGGCGGCGGTACGTCTGATATTGCAGTTATCTCTCTGGGCGGTACTGTGGTCAGCGCTTCCATTAAGATTGCCGGAGACGATTTCGATGAAGCTATCGTGCGTTATATGCGTAAAAAACATAATCTGCTGATCGGTGAGCGGACAGCAGAGGATTTAAAGATTAAGATTGGGTCCGCTTATAAACGGGCGGAAGTGGATTACATTGATGTCAGAGGGAGGAATCTGGTGACAGGGCTTCCCAAGACCATCAAAGTTTCTTCTGAAGAGACAGAAGAGGCACTGAAAGAGACAACATCTCAGATTATTGAGACAATCCACAGTGTATTAGAAAAAACACCGCCGGAACTGGCTGCGGATATTGCCGACAGAGGTATTGTCCTGACCGGAGGAGGCAGCCTGCTCAGAGGGCTGGAAGACCTCATCGAGGCCAAGACAGGCATCAACACGATGACGGCGGAAGATCCTATGACGGCGGTTGCCATTGGCACGGGTAAATACGTGGAATTCCTGGCAGGATACCGTGACGAAAACTGACAGGCGTGTCTTATGGACTTGAAAACCTGCTGTAATGACAGGTGATGACAGTTCGGTCAGATTGGTCTGTACACGTGCCATGCAGGCCATGAAAAGATAATTTTTACGTGTGAAATCTCATTGCCTGATGGCTTTTATGGGGTTTACATGGAACAGGGCAGATGTCATCTGAACTGTTATAACAGGAGAGTATAAAGCAGGAGGCAGAGGATGGTAAAGGGTTTATATACGGCATATACCGGAATGATAAACGAACAGCACAGAATGGACACTCTGACAAATAACCTGGCCAACAGCGCCACCGTAGGGTTTAAGAAGGAAGGCGCCACTTCCCAGGCGTTCCGGGATGTGCTTGCCTATAAGATTAAGGATACATCGGAGACACCCAATCTGGCCAGACGGATCGGTTCCATGAACATGGGTGTGAAAATCGGAGAGAATTATACCGATTATGGCGAAGGTCCCTTAAAGGAAACAGGGAATACGTATGATCTGGCGATTACGGGACCGGGCTTTTTTGCTATTGAGTTTACCAATAAAGCGGGTGAAACATCCACAAAATATACAAGGGACGGCTGTTTTACGTTGACAGAGGAAGGTTATCTTGTAACAAAAGACGGGGATTTTGTTCTGGATGACGATGGGGAACAGATCGAACTGGACCCGCTTCGCGAATCGGAAATTCTGGAAAACGGTGCTATTTTCCAGGACGGCGTACAGGTTGCCACCATTGGGATTACGGATTTCGAAGATTATAATTATCTGGAGCATTATGGTGAGACATTATTCCAGCCTGTGGATGGTGCGGAAGAGCAGGAAGCAGAGGGACGGATCGTTTCCGGCTATCTGGAGCATTCCAATGTGCAGGTTGTTAAGGAAATGGTGGATATGATCAATGTTTCCAGAGCCTATGAGACAAACCAGAAGATTGTGCAGACATATGACAGTTCTCTTGATATTGCGGTGAATCAGCTCGGCAAACTGATGTAAAGATTTATATAACATACTTTTATATAACTACTGATGTGAACAGGAGTGCAGCAGGATTTGCTGAGAAACATATACATGTAAAATGTGACAGGTGTATTTAGGCGCGCACAGGGAAGCTGTAGCAGATGTACATTCCCGGATGAAACGGAATGTGGGGCTGCAGGTGATGATTGATCAGAACAGGAACGGGGAGGAACGGTTATGGTAAGATCTTTGTGGTCTGCTGCAACAGGTATGATTGCACAGCAGACAAATATTGATACGATTGCAAATAACCTTGCAAATGTAAATACAACAGGGTATAAAACAGAAGTGGCAAACTTTAAGTCTCTCTTATATCAGACCCTGCAGACAAGGACAACTACGGCCAACGGTGATAATAAACCGGTGGGTGCACAGGTGGGACTGGGTGTGCGGAATTCTTCTATTGCGTCCATATTCGGACAGGGCGCTTTCCAGGATTCCGAAAGTACAACAGACTTTGCCATCAGTGGGAAAGGGCTTTTTGCTGTAGCAGGGGATGACGGAGAAACGTATTATACAAGGAACGGAAACTTTTTCCTGAGTACCAACGACGGCGGTGGCCTTACGCTCTGTACGTCGGATGGTTATCCGGTGCTCAGTACGGCAGGACGGGAGATTACCTTTAACAGGAACTATACGGCAAGTAACCTGACGGTGTCGGAAGAGGGAGAATTTTATTATCCCGATGCGGACAATAATCCTCAGCCCCTGGGTATTACCATTGGATTGTTCCAGTTTAATAATCCTACAGGCCTGGAAAAAATAGGCGGTAGCTATTATCAGGAAACAGAAGCCAGCGGTGAGGCTATCAATGAGGCGAGAAGTACCAATATAGAAAAGAGTACCATTGTACAGGGCTATCTGGAGCGTTCCAATGTACAGGTGGTGGACGAAATGGTCAATATGATTGTGGCACAGCGTGCGTATGAAATGAATTCCAAAGCAATCACCACATCTGATGACATGTTGCAGCAGGCCAATAATCTCAAACGATAATTGACGGGATGGCGGCAGGTTGTTTATGCTGAGTGCCATGTATTTTGACAGGAGGGTAATCTTATGGATTTAAGCGGACTCACTTCCATCTATACGGATTATATGAAGACCCAGTCCGATAATAACCGTCTGGAAAAGATGAAAGCGGATTGGAAAGAAAAAAATAAGGGTTCGGACGATGAACAGTTAATGGATGCCTGCAAGCAGTTTGAATCTTACTTTGTAGAGCAGATGTTCAAAGAAATGATGAAGACGGTGCCGGAAACGGATTACAGTTTTAAAGCCACAGGTACGATGGTGGACTATTATAAAGATAATATGATTCAGGAAATTGCATCTATGTCAACAGAGTCCGGTGGATTGGGTCTGGCACAGATGTTATATGAACAGATGAAGATCAACAACGGTTAAGAACGAACAGGTTAAAAGCTGGGGCTGCTTTTTAGGCAGCCCCTGTTTGTGGTTTATCATGACAATAGAAAACGCCCAGAGGGTATTTTCTATTGTTTGAGGGCAGGTCATGGAAACACTCAAGGGTTATGTAAAGCATATCATATACCAGAACGGGGACAGTGGCTATACGGTCATGGAGATGGACTGTGATGGGGAAGAAGTCACTTGTGTGGGAACATTTCGTGGAATCGACGAAGGTGAGAATCTGGAATTGACAGGCGCTTTTACGGAACATGCCATCTATGGGAGTCAGTTCAAAGTACAGTCCTATACATTTCTTTCCATGGAGGATGTGGTCAGTATCCGCCGCTACCTTTCGTCCGGTGCGATCAAAGGAATCGGTGAAGCGCTGGCCGGGAGAATTGTCAAAAAATTTGGAGCGGATACGTTCCGCATTATAGAGGAAGAGCCGGAACGGCTTTCGGAGGTAAAGGGAATCAGTGAACGGATTGCCAGAGAGATTGCCGTTCAGGCGCAGGAAAAGCGCGGGATGCGGGATGCCATGATTTTTCTGCAAAAATATGGGATTTCCAATACGCTGGCCGCAAAAATTTTTAAAACCTATGGTATGGGACTGTATGGCGTTATGCAGGAGAATCCGTATCTGCTGGCAGAAGATATTGCAGGGGTGGGATTTAAAACTGCGGATGAGATTGCAGAGCGGATTGGTATCCACACGGATTCGGATTACCGGATCAGGAGCGGTATTCTCTATTCTCTTTTACAGGCGTCCGGGGAGGGGCATATGTACCTGCCCCAGGAGCAGCTGCTGGAGCAGGCGTCCGGGGTGCTGGGACTTACAAGGGAGCAGATAGAGCCTCATCTGACCAATCTGATGATGGATAAAAAGGTTGTGATCAAAGAGAAAGACGGGCAGCGGATTATCTATAGCATGTCTTATTATTATGCGGAACTGAACTGTGCCAGAATGCTGAATGACCTGAATGTGTCTCTGGAGGACGAAGGCCGTATGCTGCCCTCGGAAGAAAAGGCATTGCTGCACAAGATTCAACTGCTGGAAGCAGAACTGGAAATGGAGTTGGATGACTTGCAGAGGAGGGCCGTGCTGGAAAGCATCAAATGCGGCCTTCTGATTTTATCCGGCGGACCGGGAACCGGAAAAACCACTACCATTAATACGATTATCCATTATTTTGAGCAGGAGGGAATGGATATCCTTCTGGCGGCGCCTACCGGCAGAGCAGCCAGGCGTATGACAGAAGCCACCGGCTATGAGGCCAAAACCATTCACAGATTGCTGGAGCTGAACGGACTGGCAGGTGATGCCGGCAAAAAAGTTTCCTTCGAAAGAAATGAAGAAAATCCACTGGAAGCGGATATATTGATTATAGACGAGATGTCCATGGTTGATATTCATCTGTTTCAGTCGCTGCTGCGTGCGGTTTCCGTGGGAACCAGGCTGATTATGGTGGGGGATGTGAATCAGTTGCCCAGTGTGGGGCCGGGACAGGTACTGAAAGATTTAATTGACAGCGGCCGGTTTCCTGTGGTCATGCTGCAGAAAATATTCCGTCAGGCGGGAGAAAGTGATATTGTGGTCAATGCGCACAGAATTCACAGAGGGGAACAGATCCGCCTGGATAATCAGAGCCGGGATTTCTTTTTCCTGGAGCGGGATAACGTCAATGTCATATATAAGCATATGGTATTGCTGATTACCGAAAAACTTCCCCGGTATGTAAAGGCAGACCCATATGATATACAGGTGCTGACACCTATGCGGAAAGGGAATCTGGGCGTGGAAACGCTGAACCGCATATTGCAGCAGTATATGAATCCGCCGGATAAAGGAAAAAAAGAATGTCAGCATGGTGAAAATCTCTTCCGTGAGGGAGATAAAGTCATGCAGATTAAAAACAATTATCAGTTGGAATGGGAAGTGGTGAGCCGATATAATATTCCCATAGATAAAGGGCTGGGCATTTTTAACGGAGATATGGGGGTGATACTCCGGATTAATGAAATTGCACAGACGCTGACTGTGGAGTATGATGAAAAGAGGCAGGTGACCTATCCTTTTGCCGGGCTGGATGAACTGGAGCTGGCCTATGCAATTACAATCCATAAGTCTCAGGGAAGCGAATATCCGGCAGTGGTTATGCCGTTGCTGGGAGGTCCCCGGCTGCTGATGAACCGGAATCTGCTCTATACGGGCATTACCAGGGCCAAAGGCTGTGTGACCATACTGGGGAGCAGCGATACGGTCTCTTCCATGATCAGGAATGAAAATGAGCAGAAGCGTTTCAGCGGCCTTGCCGACAGAATAAGTGAAATAGAGAGAACTTGTCAGATATAAAAGAACATGATTTTACTGGATCTTCTTTTTCCCATGCGGTGTCCCGTTTGTGACCGGGTACTGCCGCTGGGGGAACAAATATGTCCACAGTGTGCGAAGAATCTGAAGCTGATACAAAGCCCTTTTTGCAGGAAATGCGGGAAGGCTCTGCCAGACAGCAGGCAGGAATACTGTGGGGATTGCGAACAGGGAACTCATCTGTTTCGTGAGGGCAGGGCATTGTATGAATATCCCTGTATCCGTAAGTCTGTATATCGTTTTAAATATGGAGGCAGAAAAGAATATGCGCTGTTTTATGGAGATGAGATAGCCAGACATTTGGGAAAGGTAATTTTATCCTGGAAACCGGACGCACTGATTCCGGTACCGCTGCACAGTTCCAGAAAAAGGAAGAGGGGGTATAATCAGGCCGGCGCACTGGCGGCGGAAGTGGGAAAAAGGCTGGAAATCCCTGTTTTATCCGGACTGATTGTGCGTGTAAAAAATACCACACCTCTGAAACTTCTGACACCTGCCATGCGCCAAAATAATTTGAAAAGGGCTTTTAAAATATGTGGAAATGTTGTAAAATTAAATACAATTATAATTATAGATGATATTTATACAACGGGAAGTACTGTGGATGCCATGGCGGCGGTTCTGCAGGAAGCCGGAATTAAACATGTTTATTTTATTGCTCTGGCCATTGGCAAGGGATAAAGAATCTGGAGGTGCTGAAATGGAAGTACGTAATTGCAGAAAATGTGGAAGGATTTTCAATTATGTGGCGGGAATGCCTATCTGTCCTGCATGCCGTGAGCGGATAGAAGAGAAATTCCAGGAAGTCAAGGAGTATATCAGAGAAAATAAAGGAGCCGGTATTCCGGAGATCTCCAAAATGTGTGAAGTGGAGACTTCTCAGATTCATCAGTGGATCAGAGAAGAGCGGCTGGTATTTGCAGATGATTCACCCATTGGCATTAACTGTGAAAACTGCAATGCCACGATTAAAACAGGGCGGTTCTGTGAGAAATGCAAGGTCACAATGGTAAACAATCTCAGAAGTTCCATCGAGAAGCCCAGACCGCAGGCGCCTGTTCACAAGGATACAAAGGATAATCCCCGGATGCGGTATCTGGACCGTTAGTTTTACATACGGGTACCGATATGATATAATCAAAAGTATTGAGCTGCCGGGCTGGCGCGAGGAGGTGAGAAGATGCTGAATGAAGAGCGGATCAAGCTGATGACCAGGATGGCTTCTTATGAAGAGAATGAAGGCAGACATAATATGGCGATTGGTAACTATTTCAGAAGCGATTACATCAGCCTTCAGGTAATGAAGTCTATTATCAGCGCCACGCTCACCTTTGGAATTGTACTTGGCATTTATGTCTTTTATCATTTTGAGTCAGTGATGAAAGAAGTGTACCAGGTTGATTTACTGGAAACGGGCAGGAAGCTACTTCTTGCTTATGTTATTTTTACAGGGATTTATACGTTTATCTGTTATCTCGTATACTCCTACCGTTATAATCGGGCGAAAAAGAGCTTGAAGAAATATTATGCTCACCTGCAGGAACTGTCCGAACTGTATGAGGACGACATCCGACGGTGAGTAAAATTTCTGAAAGGAAAGATTTATGACAAATATACTAGTCCTGAGAGAGTATCTGAAAGGAATTTATGGAAAGTATGAGATTTATATTACTCCTGTGGAAAAGTTCCTTCTGTCGTTTATCACGCTGATGCTGATTAACAGGAAGCTGGGCTATATGAGTAAGCTGAACGGGATTTCAGTGATTCTTATAGCAGGGCTTTTATGCTCTTTCTTACCAATGAATTTTATGATTTTAATAGCGGCAGCATTTATCCTGCTGCATCTGTATGCATTTTCCATGGAATGTGCGATTGTGGTTCTGGCACTGTTTCTTGTAATGTTTTTACTGTATTTTCGGTTTTCATCCAAAGATACGGTGATGGTGCTCCTTACACCGATCTGCTGTTCGCTGAACATTCCTTTTGTAATGCCCCTGGCGGCAGGGCTGACCAGTACCCCGGCTTCGGCAATATCCGTAGCCTGTGGCGTGGCGGTGTACAATATCCTTGCGTATATTTCGGACAGTGTGGCGGCGCTGAATTCTATGGATGCTGAAAGTGCGATGCAGAAATACCGTTATGTGGTGGATGGACTGATGAGCAATAAGGGAATGCTCGTCATGATGGCTGCTTTTGGGGTAACGGTACTTGTGGTATATCTGATCCGCAGGATGAGCATCAACCATTCCTGGACAATCGCGATTGTCGCAGGGATGCTGACCGCAATTTCGGTGCTTCTTGTGGGAGATTTGATGTGGGAAATTAATATTTCCATTTTCTCGACTGTAGTCGGTGCGGTCATATCGGCGGCAATCGCAAAGCTGTTGCAGTTCTTTGTTTTCAACGTAGATTATTCCCGTACGGAATATGTACAGTTTGAAGATGATGAATACTATTATTATGTAAAGGCAGTACCCAAAATTGCAGTGGCAAAGCCGTCCAAAACCGTGAAAAAAATTACAACGCAGAAGAAGGATGTTGCACAGCCGCCGCGTACAACCGGCAGCGTAGTCAGGAAATCGAATAAGAGTGGAATGAAATAGTATGAGTCAGTTGTTAAATTTTGCAGGTGTATATTTAAACCGGTTTCATATGCCGACCATAAGGTGGACTGATATACTGGAGATTATCATCCTCTCCTTTTTGGTGTATCAGATTATCTTGTGGATCAAAAATACACGCGCATGGTCTCTGCTCAGAGGTATTGTGATCATCATGGCCTTTATTCTGGCCGCCGCTTTCCTCAATATGACGACGATACTGTGGATTGCGGAAAAGATGTTGAGCCTGGTGGTCATTGCAACGGTTGTTGTATTACAGCCGGAATTGCGCCGGGCGCTGGAACAGCTTGGCAGGACTAATTTTTTTGCATCGCTGGTTCCCTTTGACAGTACAAGGGATATGGGGGGACGGTTTTCGGATAAGACGATGCAGGAAATTATCAAGGCATGTTATGAGATGGGCAAGGTGCGGACCGGTGCTCTGATTGTAGTGGAGCAGAATCAGTCCCTGAGCGAATACGAAAGAACCGGAATTGAGGTAGACGCGATTCTGACCAGCCAGCTTCTGATTAATATATTCGAACACAATACACCTCTCCACGACGGGGCGGTTATCGTAAGGGAAAACCGGGTCGTTTCGGCCACCTGTTATCTCCCGTTATCCGATAATATGGGCCTGAGTAAGGAACTGGGTACGAGGCACCGGGCCGGTGTGGGGATTTCGGAAGTGACAGATTCCCTGACAATTATTGTTTCGGAGGAGACAGGACATATAAGCGTGGCCTATGAAGGGACTCTGTCCAGAGATCTGGATTCGGAAGACCTCAAGGGCAAACTGCTTATGATTCAGAATAAGCCTTTGGAAGAGAAGAAGCGAAGATTGTGGAAGGGAAGGGCAAAGAATGAAAAAGAAACTGACCGCTAATCTGGGCCTGAAGATTCTGGCAGTCTTATTTTCCGTAGCCATATGGTTTATTGTGATCAATATCAATGATCCGGTGGATAAAGCGGAATTTACCAAAATACCTGTGGAGATATTGAATGAAGATTTAATTACCAGCGAGGGCAAGGTATATGAAATACTGGACGGCACCAATGTCATTGATGTGACCGTATGGGCGAAAAGAAGTGTACTGGATACCCTGAGCAGGGAAAACATCATTGCCACCGCAGACATGCAGGAAATTAACCTGATGGATACTATGGTGCGTATAAAACTCTCCACAAACAAGTATAATGAAAAACTGGATAATATTACATCCTCAACTGAAAATCTTCTGGTCAGCATTGAAGACATGAAGCGGGAACAGTTTGTGATAGAGGCCAGCACCATAGGCGTTCCGGCAGAAGGCTATGTGGTGGGCAGTATCAGCACCGACCAGAATCTGGTGAGCCTGACCGGGCCGGAATCCGTAGTCAGCCAGGTGGACCGGGTGGAGGTTCCTGTTACTGTATCAGGGGTGTCCCAGGATATTCGGACAGACGCAACCATCAAGCTGTTTGATGCCGAGGGGAATCCCGTGTCCGATAAAAACCTGAAAAAGAGTCTGGAACAGGTGAAGGTGAATATTGAAATATTGCAGACAAAACGTGTGCCGCTGAGCTTTGCTTCCACAGGGGAGCCGGCAGAGGGGTATGCGCTTACCGGCGTGATTGAGAGTACACCATCCACGGTTCTGATTGCGGGTAAAGGGAATGTAATTAAGAATGTTACCCAGATTGACATACCGGATTCGGCTTTGAATGTAAACGGATATGCAGGGAATATGACTACACGGATCGATCTGAAGAAATATCTGCCGGATCACGTTTACCTGGCAGAAAAGGATTTCAACGGCAAGGTCAATGTCATGGTCCATATCGAAAAAGAGATCAGCTCACAGGTGAGCCTGGCAGTGGAGAATATCCCTCTGAGAGGCGTGCCGGTCGGAATGGAAGGAAGCCTGGCGGAAGCAGCGGTGAGTGTTCCGGTGAAAGGGCTCTCCAATTATATTGAGAATCTTAACAGTGCAGATATTACAGCCTACGTGGATATAGCTGAATTTATGAGCAGCAATGGATTTGCCGCGTTGTTGCCTGGAGAATATGAGATGAATCTGTCGGTAAAACTGCCGGAAGGAACCAGTCAGGAACGAGAAGTGCCGGTAACGGTTGTCATAACGGACGAAACGATAGAAGAGAATGAGGAAGAATAGAGGTTAAAAAAAGATGGGAAGATTATTTGGTACAGACGGCGTAAGAGGTGTGGCAAATGAAGAACTGACACCGACCCTTGCCATGCAGCTCGGTCAGGCCGGCGCATATGTTCTTACAAAAGAGAATAAACATAAACCCACAATCATGGTGGGGTGTGATACACGTATATCCGGAGATATGCTGGCCAACGCATTGATGGCCGGCGCCTGCTCTGTGGGTGCCAATGCAGTGTATGTGGGCGTCGTACCTACGCCTGCAGTGGCGTATCTCACGAAGAAATATAAAGTGGATGCAGGGGTGGTCATTTCTGCCTCCCATAACCCGGTGGAATTTAACGGTATTAAATTTTTCGACGGTGAAGGTTATAAGTTGCCGGATTCCATGGAGGATGAAATCGAGCAGGTAATCAAAAGCGGGATGAAGGATATTAAGTTTCCCATCGGTTCCGGAGTCGGGAAGATCAAATATCGAACCGATGCCAGAGAAGAATATATTAACCATGCCGTACAGTCGGTGAATGCGGATCTGAGTAATCTGAAAATTGTAGTAGATTGTGCGGAAGGCGCTGCTTACTATACTTCTGTGGAGGCGCTCAAAGAACTGGGGGCCGAGATTATTGCCATCCATAATAATCCGGACGGAACCAACATTAATGCCAACTGTGGCTCCACCCACATGGAAGAGCTGCGGGCGAGGGTCGTATATGAAAAAGCCAATATTGGCTTGGCATTTGACGGGGATGCCGACAGACTTCTGGCAGTAGACGAACGTGGCGAGATGGTGGACGGCGACCAGATAATGGCGATTGTAGGCAATCACATGAAGGCCCAGGGAAAATTAAAAAAGGACACCATTGTTGTAACGGTTATGAGTAATCTGGGATTTTTCCTGATGGCGGAAGAAAAGGGGATTAAAGCGGAGCAGACAAAAGTGGGAGACCGCTATGTGCTGGAGAGAATGCGGGAAATTGGAGCCAGCCTGGGCGGCGAACAGTCGGGCCATGTTATTTTCCTGGATGAAAATACTACGGGTGACGGCCTGCTGAGCGCTCTCCACCTTTTGCAGGTATTGGTGGAAACCGGAAAACCTCTGTCTGAGCTGGCCGGCGTTATGGATGTTTTACCACAGGCGCTTATCAATGCAAAAGTGCCGAACCACAAAAAAGAACGGTATATGGAATATCCTGAAATAGCAGCAGCCATACAGAAACTCAACGATATGTTTGCAGGGGAAGGAAGGGTACTGATCCGGCCTTCGGGAACGGAGCCGCTTGTGCGTGTTATGATAGAAGGAAAAGATCAGAAAATGATTGAGAAGGAAGCGCGGAAGCTGGCGGATCTGATACAGAATTGTATGCTGTAGTTAAATGTGTGATTGTACTTGTGAAAATACAAAATGCGTGATATGATAACAAAGAGAAGGATTCTGTATTTTTACGTATGGGATAAGATATAAATTGGAGGGCGTTTATATGGTAAGCCAAAAGGTAGTAATTAAAAACCCAACAGGACTACACCTGAGACCTGCCGGCATCCTGTGCAAAGAAGCAATGCAGTTTAAATCATTGATTACATTTACATTTGGAGAGAGCACTGCAAATGCCAAAAGTGTATTGAGTGTATTGGGTGCATGTGTGAAATGCGGCGACGAAGTGGAATTCGTGTGCGAAGGGGAGGATGAAGAAGAGGCTTTGAACTCTCTGGTTGCAATCATCGAAAGTGGTCTTGGGGAATAAGGTTTCAATCGTCACATGTCAGTCCATCTCTCTGGATGGACTGATTTTTGTTGTAATTCTACTGTGAAAGTCTTCAAAAGTCGGCTCAGGAAGGTTACAGGAAAGAGAGGGAATACGATGTTAAATTACAAGCGTTACCAGAAGAATCCGGTGGTAACATATCCCGAACGGGAGTGGCCGGGAAAGGAAATTGAAAAAGCGCCCATATGGTGTAGTGTGGATCTGAGAGACGGTAACCAGGCGCTGATTGATCCCATGATCGTGGAAGAAAAAGTGGAGATGTTCCAGTACCTGATTCAGTTGGGATTTAAGGAGATAGAGATCGGTTTTCCGGCAGCCAGTCAGATTGAGTATGATTTTCTGAGACAGTTGATAGAGCGGAAACTGATTCCGGATGATGTATGGGTTCAGGTTTTGACACAATGCCGCGAAGAACAGATTGCCAGGACATTTGAGTCCATCCAGGGCTGTAACCAGGCCATTGTGCATATTTACAATTCCACATCCACCCTGCAGCGGGATGTGGTGTTCCACATGGACAGAGAAGAAATTACAGGAATTGCACTGAAAGGTACCCGGCTTGTAAAAGAATATGCAAAGGCATTTCCGGGAAAAATTGTTCTCGAATATTCTCCGGAGAGTTTTACAGGCACGGAGCTGGATTTTGCCTTGGATATTTGTACCGCAGTTCAGAAGGAATGGGGCGCTACTTCGGAAAATCCCATTATTATCAATTTGCCTTCCACGGTAGAGATGAATACACCCAATGTCTATGCGGATCAGATCGAGTGGATGAACAGGCATTTTGAAAATCGTGAGAGCATAATTTTAAGCGTACATCCCCACAATGACAGAGGCACCGGCGTGGCCTCGGCGGAACTGGCATTGCTGGCAGGGGCGGACCGTGTGGAAGGTACACTGTTTGGAAACGGAGAGAGAACCGGAAACGTGGATATCCTGAATATTGCCTATAATATGTTTTCCCAGGGGATTGATCCCCGGCTTCATATTGAACATATCAATGAAATCATTGAAATTTATGAGAGATGCTGCAAGATTCCCATCCATCCCCGGCATCCATATGCAGGGAAGCTGGTATTTACCGCATTTTCCGGTTCCCATCAGGATGCCATTAATAA
>ERZ778518.1258-NODE-1258-length-18395-cov-4.248473_pt1 | contig 18395 bp, 16 predicted proteins | sample MGYA00510340_ERZ778518 | MGnify/ENA primary metagenome ERZ778518 (study PRJEB29527, sample SAMN07138967) | mouse gut metagenome | material: feces | host: mouse | place: China:Nanjing | collected 2016-01-25 ...
CTTACGCAGAAATTTTGCCATTTTGCGTCAAAAATCATTGGTAAGTGGCCTAATAGACTTTATTATACTTGAAAGTAGGAACGATGGCAATGGGTATTGTGGTATGAGATTTGGGAAAGTTAAAAAATTGTCAGTTCCAGCCCCGGCAAGCCATACATCAGACAGTAACGGATGTCGTTGGGCGTTGTAACGAAAAATGTGCCGTATTTTTTCATAAGGCTTACTTTGAATGGGATAACAATGATATTGAATCAGAAATTGTTAAACATCCGGAAAATTTTCCGATATATAGATAACAAAGAGCGATAAAACAGGATCTGATATGAGGAGAGAAAGGCACGGGTGATTGTATGAATCTGTCTGTAAAAGGATTTGGTATCTATGGCAGTGCAGTTTCCGGGTTTCCTGTCGGAGGGAAATTGCCGGGGATTCAGGATATGACACTGAAAAGTACACAGGAAGCAATGAAGAGAGCACAGAAGGCGGCCGGGCAGGTTGATTTCTGGGAAGCGCAGAAGGCCGGGCTGAAGAATATGGAGTGCGGCAGCGCCGAGGAAATTGCCGAAAAACTGGATATGTTCCATACTTATGAAGATGAAATTGCCGCGGCGAAGATGGCCTATAATCACGAGCAGATGTTTCATTTGATGGACGAAGCGAGGGAACGCGGTGAAAAAATCGCGGAAGCCGTGGAAAAGATGGAACCCAAAACACCGGAGGAAAGACGGGAAGAACTGGCAGAAGAAGCGTTGGGAACGGAAGACGGCGATGGCATGCTGGAAGAAGTCCTGGAAGAAGCCGAAGAAATCCTGGAAGAGATCCAGGAAGAAGTGCTGGAAGAAACCGCAGAAGCGTCCGGTGAGGACGTGCCGGAAGAAACAATGGAAGCGTCTGGTATAGAAGCCCGCGTTGAAGACGTGCCGGAAAAACCGACGGTGGCGCCTGACAGAGAAGCCGTGGAAACAGTGCCGGAAGAACGGGATGCAGATATTTTAAAAGGCCCGGTTGAAAAAACGGGTGAAGAGATACAAAAGGAACCGGCAGAGGGGCGGCAGGCAAACATGTCGATGGAACTGTCTGACATGCAGATACAAAACGCAGCAGTACGCCGGGCGCAGGCGGGGAAGGTTTTGTACAGGCCGTTTGATCTGCGGATATAAGGAAGGATGACAGCCGTGAGAAAGGAGTGGGCTGATGGCGACCCCTGTTTTAAAGGCAATTCTGTTTATGGGCCTGCAGGCCAGTGGCAAGTCCACTTTTTATCACCGTTTTATGTCAGAATATGTGCATATTAATCTGGACAGTCTGCATACAAGAAATAAGGAGCGGATATTGCTTACCTCGTGCCTGGAGGAACAGCGCAGTTTTGTTGTGGACAATACCAATCCTCTGGCAGAGGACCGGGCGAGATATATAAAGGCCGCCAGAGAATACGGATATGAAGTGGAGGGCTATTTTTTCCAGTCCATTCTCTCGGTGTGTCTGGAACGGAACCGCAGCCGGACGGGAAAAGCCCGTGTGCCTGATATAGCGCTGGCAGGCACGTCGAAGCGGTTGGAAATGCCGTCTGTTGCAGAAGGATTTGACAGGCTCTGGTTTGTCCGCATGGAACATGGGATTTTTATAGTGGAACCCTGGCTGGACAAAGACACCAGGGAGACAGGAGGCGGAAACGTATGAATTTTACTGAACTGGACAGAAAGATGAGACGGTTTGAACAGTCACTGGATCAGGTGATATGGCCGGAACTTTATCTTGCAGTCCGGCTGGACGGCCGGAACTTTACGAGGCTTACAAAAGAGATCTGTGAATTTGAAGTGCCGTTTGATGTCCGGTTTCGGGATGCGATGATCAGTACCACAAGACATCTGATGGAATGTGGGTTCAGGATCATATACGGTTATACGGAGAGCGATGAGATCTCCCTGCTGTTTCACCGGGACGACAATACATTTGGACATAAGACGAGAAAGATCAATTCGATCATGGCAGGAGAGGCCAGTGGATTTATGTCGTTGCAACTTGGCGTACCGGTCTGTTTTGACAGCCGGGTGGCGCCTTTGCCAAATCTGGAATGCGTGGGGGATTATTTCGCATGGCGACAGGAGGATGCCCACAGGAATTCTCTGAACGCTCATTGTTACTGGATGCTTCGCGGCAAAGGGCTGTCCGCGTCGCAGGCTGCGGAAAAGCTGGCAGGCAAAAGCGTATCCTGGAAAAATGAGCTGTTGTTTGCGGAAAAAATCAACTATAACGGTCTTCCGGACTGGCAGAAACGGGGAATCGGGCTTTATCATGATACATATGAAAAGAAGGGATTCAACCCCATAAAAGATCAGGAAGAGACAACGCTCAGGAAACGGATTGAAGTGAACATGAGCCTGCAGACGGGAGATGCCTACAGGAAATGGGTCTGTGCCCTGGCTGCGGAATGAGTTTTTGGATATTTCATAGCACATAAATGACGATTCAGCGCATTTTATAAAAAAATATTCCGGTACTGCCGATATATGCATTAGAACAGAGATCAGAGGAGGAATTACAATGAGAATTACAAACAGTATGTTAAACCGGACATCTTCAGAATCAGGGATGCCCCTGAATGGAAGTTCCCTGCTGAATTATATAGACAACAACAGTTCGGTGGACGATTTACTTTCTACGGCCAAGAGTGATAAGGCGAATCAGGGGACCGGAAATAAATCTGCGTATGAAAAACTGGAGGCGTTAGCGGAGAAACTGACAGGTAAAGCGCTGGAGTTTGCCCTGCAGGGAAAAGACTCTCTGTTTGCAGAGGCAAAAGAAAGCGGAAGCAATGAGAAAATCTGGGAGCGTGCGGAAGAACTGGTAAAGAGCTATAACAGCCTGTTGAAAGAAATGGGAGGCAACTCTTCTGAACTGGAGAAATATTATAAAAAAATGCTTATCGAAGGCGCGGAAGGCAGCAAAGAAGAGCTGGCACAGATCGGGATCACATTGGAGAAGGATGGCACATTGAAGGTTGACCGGGAAAAACTGAAGGCAGCAGACCTGGATACTCTGGAAAAAGTACTGGGCCGGAAAGGCGGCTTTTCTGTTACAACAGCTTTGATTGCAGGGAAGATTGCGGAACAGGCGCAGGCAAATATGGAGAGCCTCTCCAGCAGGTATGACGCTTCCGGGAAATCCTGGTCGGCGGCAGCAAATAAATATGATTTTTGGGGATAAAAAATGGGCAATGGAATCAATGTCAGTTATAAGACCAGGACATACGCCGCTTTTTTGAAGAGCAGCGGGAAGAAACGGGACGGACAGAGCGTGCAGCCAGGCTCTTTTCGCAGTGCAGCCGAACGGATTGCCCGGAGCGCGGCAAAGCAGGCGGATGCATGTTCCATGGAGCGTGTGCCCGCAGGCGGCAGAGAAACCGGCGACTGGGCCGGCCGGCTTTGTGGTTGTAAAGATTTGCGGCGTGTAAAAGAGATGGGGCTGTATAGAGCGGGGGAAGCAGAATCAGTTGTCCGCGATCTGTCACTGGAGGAATACAAACTGTATATATATGATCAGATTTCCCGGATACCACAGGATCCTTCCCAGGCGGGCTGGAACTGGTATGTTGATATTTCGGAAGCCGGATTTGAAGCCATGAAAAATGATGCCGATTATGAGGCCCATGTCCTGGACTCCATACGCCGGAATTTTGCTGCAGTGGACCCGTTTCACAGCAGTACGTTCTCCATTTTGCATTTTGGCGCTTCAGAGGAGGAATCCTTTGGGCACAGTTATAGCTATGACAGTCCTGCGGATCATTTGCAGGATGAGGAAGAGAGCTATTGGGACAAACGCAAAGCCTACAGAAAGAAACTGCAGGAACTGCTGGATGATCTGGCCGAAAAGAGAGCAGTGGCGAGACGGCAGGGGCTTCCGGAACCGACCATGCCGGATATTCAATCAATATTGGAACTGTTGTGTGCCGGTGCTTAGAGAAGAAATATCTTCCAATTGACGGAATATAGTGTATTTTTGCAGCATATAATGGTATGTTTGTAAAAAATTTGTAGATTTTCCCAAATAAATTAACATTGGACTATCATTTTTGGTTATTTTGTAGTATAATTCCTGCATAGGTATTAATTGTAGGAGGGTAGCTTTATGGCGAAAGAAATGATTGCGATGCTTCTTGCCGGCGGACAGGGTTCCCGACTGTATGCATTGACCGAGAAGCTCGCAAAACCAGCAGTTCCATTTGGCGGGAAATATCGTATCATTGATTTTCCGCTTTCCAACTGTGTCAATTCCGGAATTGATACGGTAGGCATTTTGACACAGTATCAGCCATTGGTACTGAATGAATATATTGGAAACGGTCAGCCTTGGGATTTGGACCGCCTTTACGGAGGTGTACATGTATTGCCGCCTTATCAGAAGGCCAGCGGTTCAGACTGGTATAAGGGAACAGCCAACGCTATTTATCAGAATATTTCCTTTATTGAGCGGTATGATCCCCAATATGTGATTATCCTGTCCGGAGATCAGATTTGCAAGCAGGATTACAGCGATTTTCTGAAATTCCATAAAGAAAAGAATGCAGAATTCAGCGTGGCAGTCATGGAAGTTCCGTGGGAAGAGGCATCCCGCTTTGGTCTGATGGTGGCAGGAGAAGATGACAGGATTACGGAGTTCCAGGAGAAACCCAAAGATCCCAAATCCAATCTGGCTTCCATGGGTATCTATATTTTCAACTGGGATATTTTAAGGAAGTATCTGGAAGAGGACGAGGCAGATCCCAATTCCGAGAATGACTTTGGCAATAACATTATCCCCAATCTTCTCAGGGATAATCGCAGGATGTATGCATATCATTTTGACGGATACTGGAAGGATGTGGGAACCATTTCTTCTCTTTGGGAAGCCAACATGGAAGTTCTGGATCCGGAGCACAGTGGTATTAACCTGTTTGATGATGACTGGAAGATCTACAGCCGTAACAGCGGTATGACAGGTCATAAGATCTGTACCGGCGCAGTTGTGGAGAATTCCATGCTGACAGACGGCTGCCGCATTAAAGGTACGGTAAAACATTCCATTCTGTTTGCAGGTGTCCACATTGAGAAGGGCGCGGTTGTTGAAGATGCGGTGATTATGGGAAATACGGTCGTAAAGGCCGGCGCGGTGGTAAAACACTGTATTATAGCGGAGAATGTTACCATCGGTGAAAATGCAGTGGTAGGTGCAATGCCTTCCGGTGATGAAAACGGCGTGGCTACTGTCGGCGACGGCGTAACCATTGGCAACGGTGCGAAAGTCGGGCCCAGTGCCATGGTAAGAAATAATATAGAAGGCGGTGAAGAACAATGGTAAAATCAAATAGAAGTGCCCTTGGCATTATTTTCCCCAACAGCTATGACCCGTTGGTTCCGGAACTGGTAAATGTGCGTATGATGGCTTCTATTCCTTTTGCCAGCCGTTACCGTCTGATTGACTTTATTCTCTCCAGTATGACACAGAGCAACATTGACAATATTTCCGTTATGGTAAACAACAACTACCATTCGCTGATGGACCATCTGGATTCCGGTCGTGAATGGGACCTGGTGCGTAAGAACGGCGGCCTGCATATTTTCCCGCCTTTCGCTGAAAAAGAATCCAAACCCTATGTAGGCCGTGTGGGTGCTATAGCAGGTATTCTGGACTTTTTGAGAGATCAGAAAGAGGAGTATGTGGTCTTGGCGGATACAAATGTTGTGGTAAATTTCGACTTTAACGCACTGATCAAAGCGCATATCGAGAGAGGCGCAGATGTCACCATTGCCTACAATGAGCAGGAGTTCCCGGAGAGCCTGATGAAATCCCAGTCCAATGACAAAGGATTTTACTATACTTTTAATATTGATGAGGGACGTGTCACCAGGATTTTCGTAAATTCCAGAGAAGAGGGTGTGCAGAACTTCTCAATGAATATCTCCATACTGCGGCGTGAACTGTTGATTGATCTGATCAATACCGCGTTTGTACATGGACATGAGTACTTCGAACGGGATGTGCTGATCCCGAATCTGAACAAGCTGAATGTACAGGCATATAAATATGAAGGCTATGTAGCCCGCATCAGTGGCATCAAGAGTTATTTTGATGAGAATATGAAACTGCTGGATGACTATAATCTGGATGCCCTGTTCTCCGGTCATACGGTTTATACCAAAATTCGTGATGACAATCCGACCAGATATGTGGCAGGTGCAAAGGTGCAGAATGTAATGGCTGCCGACGGCTGCGTCATTGAAGGTGAAGTGGAAAACAGCGTATTGTTCCGTGGCGTTAAAGTAGCCAAAGGGGCGAAAGTGAAAAACAGCATCCTGATGCAGGGAACCGTGATTGAGGCGGGTGCCAGTGTAGAATACCTGGTGGCTGACAAGAACGTAACAATCCGGGCCGGCAAAGAGATGAAAGGGACGGATACATTCCCGGTTTATATTGCGAAATTTAGAACGGTTTAAACAATCGAAAGCATGCTTTGCGAACTTTCTATTGTCTTGAATAACCTGTATGGCAGGGTCTGTTCTGCCATTCACTGAAACATAGCATATGAGAGAGGCAGGAACGGGTAAAACCGTTTCTGCTTTGTTCATGTTAACAGAAAACAGAGGAAGCCAGAGGAAGCGTTCGCGCAGGGCTGACTGCGTGAACCGATTAAAACGGAGGAAAAGCATGAGCAACAATTTTAATTATTATACCCCTACCAGAGTGGTTTTTGGACGGGGAGCAGAAGAACAGACCGGGGCACTTGTGAAAGCGCAGGGCTGCGGTAAGGTACTGTTGCATTATGGCAGCGGCAGTGCGCGGAAATCAGGGCTTCTGGATCGGATTGAAAAGAGTCTGGATGAGGCGCACGTTGCGTATGTGGAACTGGGCGGCGTGGTTCCCAATCCCAGACTGTCTCTTGTCTATCAGGGAATCGAGCTTTGTAAAAAAGAAGATGTGGATTTCATTCTCGCTGTAGGCGGCGGCAGTGTGATTGATTCGGCCAAAGCCATTGGGTACGGTGTGGTAAATGAAGGAGATGTATGGGAACTGTACGACCGGAAACGGCAGGCAACCGGCTGTCTTCCCATCGGTGTGGTACTGACCATTGCGGCAGCAGGCAGTGAGATGAGTTCTTCCTGTGTCATCACAAAGGATGAAGGCGGTGTGAAACGGGGGTACGGCAGTGACTTTTGCAGGGCAAAATTTGCGATTATGAATCCGGAACTGACGATGAGCCTGCCGGATTACCAGACGGCCTGTGGCTGCACGGATATACTGATGCATACAATGGAACGGTATTTTACCAATGGGGGCCATATGGAACTGACCGACAGTATTGCGGAAGGGCTGATGCGGACGGTGCTGCGCAATGCGGAAATACTGCGTGACCACCCGGATGACTATGAGGCGAGAGCAGAAATTATGTGGGCGGGCAGCCTTTCTCATAACGACCTGACAGGTTGCGGCATACAGGAAAAAGATTTTGCGTCCCATGCGCTGGAACATGAGATCGGCGGTATGTTCGATGTGGCTCATGGCGCGGGGCTGGCGGCAGTCTGGGGAAGCTGGGCCAGATATGTATATGAGAACTGTCTGGACCGTTTTGAGATGTTTGCACTGCGGGTGATGGAAGTGGAACCGGGAAAGGATGCGAAGGAGACTGCTCTGCGTGGAATTGAGGCTATGGAGGCGTTTTACCGCAGAATTGGCATGCCTACCTCTCTGCGTGAACTGGGGATTGACCCTTCGGATGAGCAGCTTGTGGAACTGGCAAGAAACTGCAGCATAGCCAGTGGTGGAAAGAAAGGTTCGGCAAAGGTTCTGCAGGAAGCGGATATGCTGGCGATTTACCGGGCCAGCTATTAATTCGTCCCATGTGAGAAGGTGACAGAAGACAGAAAGCGTACTGGCAAGATGCCGCCGTACAGGGGATTTCCTGCACGGCGGCATCTTTACAGGCGTCTTGTTTTCCTGTATGATGCGGTCTGTATGGATATGATAAAATTTACTGTACCTTTTCAAAGTCAGAAGCGGGATGCTTGCAGAGGGGGCAGATATAGTCTGCCGGAAGCTGTTCTCCTTCATACGTGTAACCGCAGACTTTGCAGCACCACAGGGTTTTTCCGGAGGCGGGGGAAGCATCGGGCTTTGGCTTAATGGATGACTGGTAGTAGGCGTAGGTGGCGGAAGGAATGTCTGATAAGATGTCCATATCTTTTACGGAAGCGATGAAGAGTGTATGGCTTCCCAAATCCACAGACTGATCCACAGCAGCGCTGATATAACCGTTGGTACCTGCGGTAATATAATAAAGTCCGTTGGCGCTGCGCCGGCAGCCGTTAAAATCAGAAAATTTGTCTACAGTACGGCCGGACTGAAAACCAAAGCGGCGGAAAAGGTCAAAGCCGGCGGCTTCGCTGAGAATGGAAATATTGAATATTCCGCTTTTCTGTACCAGTTCCTGTGTAAAATTGGCTTTGTTCACGGCGATACTGATCCGGTTCGGTTCGGAAGTGACCTGTCCGGCGGTATTGATGATACAGCCGCTGTCTTTGCCTTCAGAGGCAGAGGTGAGGACAAACAAACCATATGTTAGATTGTACATTGTTTTTGGATTCATAGAGGATCCTCCTTTATTATCAGTTTATTTTATGCATTACAGAATTTGTTCTATATGTTTTTTTCTGTAACTATGATAGTATCATTGAGCGGGTGCGCTTGTAAAGCAAGTGTGTGATGTATCAGTCCGGGAATCCCCTTTCTTTTCCATAGTGTATCCGATTTTTTTGTAATCAACACTGTTTTCCTGTTATTTTCCCCCACGGTATGCACAATGGCAATAGCGCCTTTACTGTACAGGGCTTTTGCCACTGTGGTTCACAGAAGGGAGTGGCTGGAACACAGCGGTGAAAGATGGGCAAAAGGGAGATGTGCGTACATGAACGATCAGTTGATTCAGCGGCTTACCATTGACTGGAGCAAAATAGAAGAGGACAGCTATCTGCGGAATATTGAAGCGCTGCAAGGCGTGGAATGTATGGAATTCACGCATTCGATTACTTTCTTTGTGGGAGAAAACGGAAGCGGAAAATCCACGCTGTTGGAAGCCATCGCAGTAGCCTATGGATTTAACCCGGAGGGTGGTACAAAAAATTATTGTTTTTCCACCTATGATTCTCATTCGGAATTGTATGCGGCTCTCAGGTTGTCAAAAGGATACCGGCGGGTGAAGGGCGGATATTTTCTGCGGGCAGAAAGTTTCTACAATGTTGCCACCCAGGAGGAATTGTATGCGGATCCGGACCATCCATCGGAGCGTTATCATGAAAAATCTCATGGGGAAAGTTTTCTTGCCATTGCCCGGAGCAGATTAAGTCCGGGCGGAGTTTATCTGCTGGACGAGCCGGAAGCGGCTCTGTCGCCGCAGCGACAGCTCACACTTTTGACGGAAATCTGGCACTGCGCGCAACAGGGGTCTCAGTTCCTGATTGTGACACATTCCCCGATTCTGCTGGGGATTCCCGGTGCAGAAATACTGACTTTTGATAATGGGCCGGTTCATAGCTGTTCTTATGAGGAAACGGACAGCTATCAGATTACGGAACTGTTTATCAATCACCGGCAGGAAATTCTGAGAAGGCTCATCGGTGAATAAGAAAACCTACTCAAAAATACGTATCTGTGCTTTGGTCAGAGATTCAATGATCCGGATCAGAGTATGTAAATCAGAAACCAGTTCTTTTGAGCAGGATTCTGCTCTCTCATAAATAGGTTGCAGTTCTTCTGTATGGTCATTCTGAATTGCGGACAGCATGTTTGCACCATAAGAATGAAACGCCTTATGCTTTGCGTCAATTCTGTTCCAGACTTCCAGAACCTGCGGATTTACAGGCTTAAATGCATAGTAAAAGCGGCCGAGACCGCATTTGGTGGAGTCTGTCTGCAATATATCGGTTTTTCCTGTCTGCGCCATGCTTTTTAAGGTATTCAGCCAATTCTGATGAACATGGACAACCGTGTCCAGCCAGTCCAGTACAATCCGGTTATCCGGCATGTAAAATGTATCCGCCGCCATGCTTCCCATAATTTTAACGGATTCATCCAGTTCTTTTTCAATGGCTTTGGACGGTTCTACAAGTTCTGCGGTGTTGCGGCTGGCCATCTCCAGGGAGAGGGCACTGTCTTGCAGTGTCTGGCATTGTTCATTTACCCCCTGCATCTGGTGTTCCAGTTCGTTCATCGAACTGCTGATTTCTTCACTGGCGGCTGCCAGTGATGTGACGGAATCTGCGATATGATCCATGCCTGTACGGCTGTTGCTGGTAATTTTCATGACATTTTGTATATTTTCATTCATATGTTCCAGTTCCTCCACCGTTGTATCCACACTGGAGGAACTCTTCCGGGAGGCATCCTGAATGCTGTTTATAAAGGCGCCCATACGGTCTGTCAGTAATTTTGTTCTGTTTGCAAGTTCCCGGATTTCTTCGGCCACCACAGCAAAACCACGTCCGGCTTCCCCGGCGCGTGCAGCCTCTATGGAGGCATTCAATGCCAGAAGATTGGTCTGGGAAGAAATAGAATTGATTGCCGTCAGCGCTTCATCCATATTCTGTATGATGTCAAGGAGCCCGTAAATATCATTTTTCATATCCTTTGCGGTGGAGATTGCCGCATCAGACAGTTCTGTTATGGAAGTGAAATCTTTTTCCACATTGCGGATATCTTCCATAATTTTTCCGGATTCTCCGGACACTTCAATAATGGTTGCAGTTAGATTTTCATGGGCTTTCATTACATCCGCAGCGATCTCTGCTGTGGATTCAGATGATTTTCCGATGCTGTCCACGGCGGCAGAAACAGTGGCGCTGGTCTGATGGATCGTTTTCACATTTGCTTCCAGTTTTAAATCCATGGAACTGAGATAGATGACTGCGTCCATCGTTTTGTTAACTGCCTGCTCAAATGCTTTTCTTCCATTGCTCAGACGCTGATGGATATTGTTCAATTCCCCATTTGCCGGTTCATAACTCATTGCATTCAGTCTGGAAATAGATTCTATGGCATTGTTAAAATTCTTTTTTCTGATTTTCATCGTTTACCACCTTTGCTTTCTTTTTTCATACACGCATCACATATATAGTTTATTTTCAAATCGTAGGAGAGCATGGAGATACCCAGCTGGCTTTGCAGTTTTTCAGTGAGATCCTCCAGCAGGATATCCGATAATTTTCCACATTTCCTACAGACCAGATGATCATGCCGGAGAATTTTATCGTATCAGTCGGGGTAGCCTTCTACCGAAATCTTTCTGATGAGTCCCTCTCTGTAGAGGGACGATAAGTTGTTATAGACAGTCGCCTGAACAACGGTTTTATGTTTCTCTTTCATTAGGAAAAAAATCTGTTCCGCTGTGAGATGGGAACTGGAATTGTTAATAATCTCCAAAATATATTTGGCGTTTTTTGTCATAGCTTTCTTTCTTTTGTTTAATTAAAAATAGTAATTAGTATTATTTTAATTTTAATATTATCATTTTTCCGGAAAAAGTCAACCGATAAATGGCTTTTCGGTATTGGGAAGATTGAAGCCTGATTTCTCTGGGATTGAGGGACAGCCGATATGAAGATATGTTTTTATATCTGTCCTTTGCGTTTGTCAGACAGGCGGATATCCGGAAGATACAATTTTATGGAACGGAGGTATTTTTCATGAAATGTCCTTCGTCAAGCAGACAAGTGAACTATCGTTGACGGGTAGTTATGATTTTATATGAAGGAAAATAATTGATTTCATAGAGTGATTTTTATGCGTAAAAAGAAAAAATATGTAAATGCTATGTAAATCAGATAAATCCTAAAGCATAGACTGACAGAAACAACATAAAACCGTCACTGTATTAAATTTCCACACAATTTTAGCACTCACTGCTTGACAGTGCTAATAATATATGATATAGTTCATATAGAACAAAGATAACAAATACAACAACTGAAAAAGGAGAGATGATATATGTTGATGCCAAGTATTTTCAGAGAGAACTTATTGGATGATTTCTTTGGGTATCCGCTCCGCAGACAGAATTATGATTCTGGCATGCATGAGATGATGAAGACAGATGTAAAAGATATGGGGCATGCTTATGAGATGACCATGAGCCTGCCGGGCGTAAAGAAAGAGGACATCAGAGCGGAGATTAAGGAAGGGTATCTCACTGTCAGCGCTTCTTCCAATTCGGAGAAGGATGAAAAAGACAGTCAGGGAAAATATATCCGCCGTGAACGGTATCTGGGATCTTGCAGCAGGAGCTTCTATGTAGGCAGAGAAGTGACTCAGGAGGATATCAAAGCAAAATTTGCGGACGGGGTTCTGACATTGATGATTCCGAGAAAAGAAGCTGCGCCTGCGGTGGAAGAAAACAAGTATATTTCCATTGAAGGCTGAGTGCGGAAACAAGAGAAAGAGAATCCGTATAATAAAAAACAATCGAAAGCACGCTTTGCGAAATTTCCATTCTCATGAATAAGAGGCAAAAGCACCACAGACAGGGGCTTTTGCCTCTGTTTGATTCATGGCAATAGAAATGTATTAAAACGTGCTTTCGAGTGCTAAGGCGAAATTTATAAAAACATGTCTTCGCTGGCAGAGGCGGAGTTTATCAGAACATAATTACAGTTGCTATGAGAAAGTTTTGTAAAGTAAGCTTTTGTCGTTCTCTGCCTTGTATGAAAAAGGCAGGCTTAGTATAATACTGACAGGGAATGAAACCGGAAAGATGTCCTAAATGTGCGCGGAAGGGAGAAAATATGGAGAGAGACTATGAAAAGACGGCAAAGGATATGTTGTCATTTATTGAAAAAAGTCCCTGTAGTTTTCATGTGATTGCCAATGTACAAAAGATGCTGGAAGAGCAGGGGTTTACTGAATTAAAAGAAAACGATGTCTGGAAGCCGGTATTTGGAAAGAAGTATTATACCATCCGGGGAGGGGCTTCGCTGATTGCGTTCCGGATTCCGGAGGGGCAGAAAATCAGGGGATTTCACGGGACGGCTGCCCACAGCGATTCTCCGGCTTTTAAAATAAAGGAAAATCCGGAAATCGGTGTGGAAAAGCAGTATGTTACCCTGAATACGGAAAAATATGGCGGGATGATCCTGGGATCCTGGCTGGATCGTCCGTTGTCAGTGGCAGGCCGGATTGTAATAGAAGGCGCACAGGGTCTGGAGACGAGACTTGTCAATATTGACCGGGATCTGCTGGTGATACCCGGTGTGGCCATTCATATGAACCGGGATATGAATAAAGGTGTGGCATATGATCCCCAGAAAGATATGCTTCCTCTGTACGGAGAAGGCGGCGGGGACTGTGGAGGCTGGCTGCTTTCTGAGATCGCGGAGCAGACCGCGACAGAGCCGGAAAAAATTCTCGGCCATGATCTGTTTTTGTATGTCCGGGAGCCTGGACGGATATTTGGGCGGAAGGGGGAATTTATCCTTTCCCCCAGGCTGGATGATCTGCAATGTGTCTATGCCTGCACAAAGGCTTTTGGGGAGAATGATTCTTCCGAATATATAAATTTTTGTGCCATATTTGACCATGAAGAAGTGGGCAGCAGAACAGGACGGGGCGCGGATTCCACCTTTCTGGATGATACACTGTACCGGCTCTGCAGCGGTCTGGGGATGGAACGGACAGAGTATTTGCGGATGATTGCGGACAGTTTTCTGATTTCCGCCGACAATGCCCATGGGGTGCATCCGGATCATCCTGAAAAATCAGATCCTACCAACCGCCCCTGTCTGAACAAGGGCATTGTGATCAAATATCATGGCGGTCAGAAATATACAACGGATGCCTGTTCGGCGGCGCGGATGAAACGGATCTGTCGTCTGGCGGACGTACCTTATCAGACATATGCCAACCGTTCCGATATGGCAGGCGGATCTACCCTGGGCAATCTGTCCGCTGCCCGTGTGCCAATGGAATCCGTGGACATCGGTCTGCCGCAGCTTTCCATGCATTCGGCGGTAGAGACAGGAGGGCTTAAAGACACCTGGTATCTGCTGAAAGGGCTGGGCTGTTTTTTCAGCGATGGGGGTGTTTGACCTGCCATTTGATTCATGTAACATTTCCTGTCCGCCCGGTACGGAATCTTGACGGAGTCGTTCCCGTCAGTTTTTTGAAAACAGTGATAAAATAATTGTAATCCTGAAACCCGCACTGTTCGGCAATCTCCCTGATGGACAGACCGGGTTGTTCCAGCAGCAGCGCCTTTGCCTTTTCAATGCGCATGATACGGATTTGTTGTGCAATCCCCCTGCCGTAGTTTTGTGCGGACAGCTCGTACAGGGAAGTTTTGCCGATTTGCAGATGGGCGCATAAATGCTCTGCGGTCAGTGGTTGGGATAAATGTTCCTGTATATAGGAATCCAGCCGCATTGGCAGGTCGTTCTGCCTGAGCAGGATCATTCGTTCCATGCAGAGATAGGAAGCTACCGCATGGAGAAGACTGGCGGCGGAAAGAATGTAGCTCTCCGAACGGACAGGAAGCCGGCTGCAGTGCCGGCGGAGAAGCACCGGGTCAATATGGTATCTCTGGCAGGCACAGGAAATAAAGTCCAGGCCCCCGGCAGTGTCCGGCCAGGCAAAGAGATGGCCGAACAGGAGATAGCCGACCACAATATTTCCCAGAAATATAGGGGAGACGGCTTCCGTCAGTCCGGCATGGCACCGGTAGATCCAGGTATCGTGCCTGCCCAGGGCGGTGGCGCAGGCATTGTGGTCGCAGATCCGGCATTGCCGTAACCCTTCCGGATCACTGCGAATCAGAGCGCAGAACGACGGTACATGCCGGGGCCAGGAAAGCAATTCTTCCATCTGGTCATTGAATACCGTAATCCGTATGCCGGTGAGTACGTGAAAAGCTTTCAGCAGAGAACAGAGTTTTGTCATATCAAAACTGGAAACCATTTGTAGAAATCTCCATGATGCATTTTTGCAGTGGTTGCTGTTTTAATGTGTCAGGATGTATTCCTGATGTTGTTTATTTTAGCATGGTTTGACATTTCAGGAAAGTGTCCGGTACCAACCAAGGATCTTCTCTGCAGTTTGTCGTTCCCGTATTGTGACAAACGAACATATTCAAAGAAATAAAAACGAAAATCTATATCGCTTCACCCCAATATCTGCTACTATAAAGACTGAGAAAAAAATCAATCATGACGGAAAAAAATATAGCAGCAGCCCGGGCTGCGCATGGAATTGTTACCGGACGCAAAAGGAAATGCGCCGTGGAAGATGCGCTGTGGGGGATGGGGCGAGACTGAAAATAAGGAGGATCTCATCTATGTTAGTTACTTTAAAAGAAATCTTGAAAATTGCAGAAGAAAAAAAGATTGCGGTAGGCGCATTCAACACACCCAATCTGGAAAGCCTGATGGCCATATTGGATGCAGCGGAGGAATTGCAGCTTCCGGTAATCATCCAGGCTGCCCAGTGCCATGAAGTGTTTGTGCCCGTATCCGTCATCGGGCCGGTCATGATCGCCCGTGCCAAAGAGGCGTCGGTGCCTGTCTGCGTGCACCTGGATCATGGAGAAACACTGGAATATGTACAGAAGGTACTGGATATCGGCTTTACCGGCGTTATGTTTGACGGTTCCACTCTGCCTTATGAAGAAAATGTAGCCAGTGTGAAAAAAGCAGTGGAAATGGCGTCAAAGACCGGGGCATCCGTGGAGGCGGAACTGGGTTCCATGGGACGCAGGGAGTCCGGTGCGGGAGACGATGGCGCCGGCGCCGGAGATGATACAAAGATTTATACCGATCCCGTTCAGGCAAAAGAGTTTGTGAAAGAGACGGGGATTGATGCACTGGCATGTTCTTTCGGGACGACCCACGGCATCTATCTGACAAAACCCAGGCTTGACTTTTCCGTGGTGGAACAGGTGCGGAAAGAAACGGAGGGCATTCCTGTGGTTATGCATGGCGGTTCCGGTGTCAGCAGCGAGGATTTCCGCAAAGCTGTGGCAGCAGGCGTGCGGAAGATCAATTATTTCACTTATATGGATAAGGCAGCAGGCACGGCGCTGGCGGAATATGTATCAGGGGTGGAAGACGTTATGCCGGTATTTTTCACGGAAGCAGCGTGCAGGGCGGTGGCAGCCATGAAAGAGAATATTAAAGAAGCCATGAAAGTGTTTGCCAATATAGACTGAGTGGTGAGGGGGTTGGCGGCAGCAGGAACCATAGAATCTGTTCGCTGACAGGCATTGGTAAAACGCCGCTGAATTGCAGACTGTTTGTAAGAGCTGGGAAAGGGGTTACGAAATGAGCAGGAAGATGACATTTGCACTTTGCTTCTGTAACAGAGGATTTATGCCGGGAGAGCTGATCTACGGCGCAAGGGAAGATATGATAAAAGCAGTTACGGATGCGGGATATGACTATATCGCTATGGACGCGGAACTGACCCGTTATGGCGGTGTGGAGACACGGGAAGAGGGCAGGATGTATGCCAGTTGGCTGAAAGCGCACCAGGGCGCATATGATGGGGTGATCTTTTCCATGCCGATTTTTGCCGATGAAAATGGTGCCATTACCGCATTACAGGATGCAGGTGTGCCCATTCTGATGCAGGCTTATCCGGATGAAATTGGTAAGATGGATTTTGCCCACCGGCGGGATGCGTATTGTGGGAAATTCTCCGTTACGGACGTGTTCACCCAGTATCAGGTGCCATTTACGGTGCTGAAACCCCATGTGGTGCATCCGCTGTCGGAGGCGTTTGCGGAGAATCTGCGGGATTTTGCCGCTATATGCCGGGTGGTCAATGGAATGAAGCGGTTTAATGTGGGCTGTATCGGCGCCCGTACCACCGCCTTTAAGACAGTGCGGTTTGACGAGATAACTCTGCAGAAATATGGTATCAATGTGGAATCCTTCGATCTGTCTGAGCTGTTTTTTAAGGTGGGGAAGAAAGAGGACGGTGACGCGGCGGTACAGGCGAAGCTGGATCGTCTCCGGTCTTATACGGACTGCTCCGGGGTGCCCCGGTCCAATCTGCTGACACTGGCCAAAGTATCGGCTGTGCTGGATGAGTACATAGAAGGCTACAGTCTGGACGCGCTGACGCTGCGGTGCTGGAACGAGATGGAGGAAGTGCTGCGCATCTGCCCCTGCGTGCTGCTCAGTGAACTGAATGACCGGGGAATTGTGGCTTCCTGCGAGATTGATATGTGTTCGGCATTGACCATGCGTGCCATGCATCTGGCAAGTGAACAGCCCACAGCGGTACTGGACTGGAACAACAACTATGGCGAGGATGAAAACAAAGTGATTCTTTTCCACTGCGGCCCGGTGGCGCAGAGCCTGATGAGCGGGAAAGGGACTGTGACAGAGCACAAGATGTTCGCCAAAGGAGATCCCGGCAGCGGCTGGGGAAGCAATGAAGGCAGAATCCGTCCGTTTTCCATGACGTTTTCCAACTGCCAGACAAAAGACGGGAAGCTGATTGTGTATGCAAGTGAGGGAAGATTTACGGAAGATGTGATTGAGGAAGCCTTCTTTGGCTGCGGGGGCGTGGCAGAGATTCCAAACCTGCAGGATAAACTGATTCGTCTGGCAAGAGGCGGTTTCAAGCATCACACTTCTGTAGGTGTGGGGCATATGAAGTCAGTATTGCAGGAGGCGTTTACCACCTATCTCGGTTATGACTGGGTGGATATTGATGCATGAGTGTCCCGGACGGTTTGGAGACATGCATGGATGCGGGGGCATTGCTCCGGCGGGGATTTGAGGATTGTGGGAGGAAGATATGAAGACAGCAGGACTGGATATAGGAACCACAGGCTGCAAGCTGACGGTGTTTGACGAAAACGGCAGATATATGGGAAAGGCATACCGGGATTATCCTGTCAGAAGAAACAGGGGAGAGCATGAAGTGGATGCCCGGTCCATACTGGATATGGTGTGGCAGGTAATTAGAGAGATGGCTCAGGCATATCCTGATATTGCCGGTATCGGCGTTACCAGCTTTGGTGAGACTTTTGTGGCGGCGGACGGGGCAGGGTGTGCGCTGTATCCGGCGATGCTCTACACTGACCCCAGAGGCAGAGAGGAGCGGGAACTGCTCACGGAAAAACTGGGCAGAGAACGGATTCTGCATATTACGGGGGCAGATCCCCACGAGATGTACAGCATTTCCAAGATGATGTGGCTGAAAGAACATGAGCCGGATGTATATAACAGGGCCCGGCACCTGTTCCTGATCGAAGATTATGTGGTATTCCACCTGACAGGGCAGGCGCAGATTGATTATTCCCTGGCGGCCCGCACCCAGGCGTTTGACATTACAGCACTGGACTGGAGCGATGAGATTTTGCAGCAGGCCGGAAT
>ERZ778518.1261-NODE-1261-length-18392-cov-3.919125_pt1 | contig 18392 bp, 20 predicted proteins | sample MGYA00510340_ERZ778518 | MGnify/ENA primary metagenome ERZ778518 (study PRJEB29527, sample SAMN07138967) | mouse gut metagenome | material: feces | host: mouse | place: China:Nanjing | collected 2016-01-25 ...
GGGCGCCGGGCAGATTTTTCCATGGAGAATGACTGCAAAGGACTATTACCGCTCGATATCGAACGAGATGATTCCGGAGAAACGTCTGAAACGTTTGGATAAAATTACGAATGTCCAGTTGCGGGAACTTGCACAGCTTTTGAAAACAGAAAAAAGAGCCGGGTATCAGGAGCATTTAATTGATCTGATGGTAGAGGACATTAAGGCAGAAAAATAGGATGACATGCCAATAAAAAATAAAGAGTCACAAATATAATGCACACGTTATTCAATCAGTATCGAATAACGTGTGCATTATATATTTCGCTATCTCATTTCTGCTCCCGGCCCAACCGCTGTTTCAGTGCTTTGACTGTATCCAGCAGGTAGAGCTGTTCATTTTCGGAGAGTTCTTTTGCAACTTCATAAAGTTCTGACAGTATCCGTGCGCTCTGGGGAGCCTGGCCGGTATCCTCCATTTCCCCGTTGCCGTCTGTCAGCCAATCCTTATTGATTTTAAGGGTCTGGCAGATTGCGTTGATGACAATGGCCTGTGCCCCGGTTTTATTTTTCTCCAGATTGAATATGACGCCACGGGATACGCCAATTGTCCTGGCAAGAGAATCCTGGGTATAGCCATTTTTTTTGCGAGCATAGCATAATCTCTCGCCTAAAGTATTCATTTTATCACCTCGAAGAAAGTATACCCGATTTAATATTCATTGTCAATGCACAAATTCATTGATAATGAAAAAATAAATGTAAATATTCATTGAAAAAGAAATTATTTTGTGCTAAAATTCATTTACAAGGCAAATGAAAGGGGAGAATTGCATTGACAATGAAGACTGATGGGGTGGGGCAGGCAAAGATTCTGGATGAAATCATTAACAACGCAACAGGGCTTCCTTTAGAGAGTCAGGATCTGCTGTTGATGATGGCCAAAGCCATGCGGTATACCCGTGACTGTATCTACAGAACAGAATGTCACAGGACAGTTTCTCAGTCTCCGCAATCAGGCAGACAGCAGAATGGAGGAAAATATTTTTGAGAAGTACAGACTGGCAGAGGAAATCAGAGGACAGAAGGAAAGCGTGGAGTGTGGAGAAAACAGGAAATGTTGAACATATTGTATCAGTTCAATGAGGAATATGCACCGTATGCCGTGGTGTCGGTCTGTTCATTGCTGGAAAATAACAAAGATGTTGATACCGTTCATTTGTATGCTCTTCTGGATAACGTGCAACAGTCCAGTCGGGAAAGGCTGTATAAACAGGTGAAAAAATACGGAGCCGGGCTGACTCTCATAGATGCCGCACCGATTGTTGAAAAACTCAAGGAACTGGGTGTGAACGATTATCGTGGGTCTTATGCAACCAATTTGAAACTTTTCTTGTCAGATTTTATTTCGGATACGGTGGATCGCATCCTGTACATAGACTGCGATACTCTGATTGCAGGAAATCTTGCAGAAACGATGAGGATGGATATGGGGGGTATGCCCGTTGCCATGGTGCTGGATTCTATGTGTGTATCTCATAAACGTGCGCTGGGATTCAGGGAAAACGAGAACTATTTCAATGCGGGGATTATCTTGTTTGATGTGAAAAGATGGAAAGAACAGAAGTGTACAGAACAGATTGTTACCTATCTTCAGACAGAGCGCAGTGTGTATATGGCGCCTGACCAGGACATTCTCAATCTTGTCCTCAGAGATTCCATTGCGGTGTTACAACCCCGATACAATATGCAGCCGCTTCATTTTGTATACAATTTTAAGTTATATAAGAAATACTGGTATCAGTCCAATTATTATTCGGAGAGGGAGATAGGGGAATCTATGAACGATTTAAAGATTATCCATTTCTTCCGTTATCTGGGGCAGTTTCCCTGGCATCAGAATGCGCTTCATCCCCATACGGATGCGTTTGACTGCTATCTGACGCGGTCCGAATGGTCGGACTATAGAAAAAAGCCCACTCAAAATAACGATCTTGTTTTTAAGGCAGAGAGATGGCTGTACAAAGTACTGCCGCAGAAACTGTTTTTGCCGTTGTTTAAGATGGCACATGAGATGCTTCTGGCAAGGGCGGACAGGGCTTCTCTGAAGAATCTGAAATCTTCGAGGGTATAGGTATGGGCAGTGACGGAAACCGTATCTGTATTTATACAGTGACACATAAGCTGTGCCACATACCGTCCTCTGATCCCATGTATCAGGTTCTGCTGGTGGGAAAACAGTTGCAGGGTACGCCCGCCGGATGGCTCAGGGACAGTATGGGCGATTCCATATCTGACAGGAACAGCAGATATAACGAACTGACAGGGTTGTATTGGATATGGAAAAATGCACCCTATGACATTGTGGGTTTATGCCATTACAGAAGATTTTTTGCTACATACAAGGGCAAGATAAGGAATCTTGCATCCGGGGAAATATCCGGGCTGATTGATGAAGCGTATATTCTGAAACAGTTGCGCAGATATGACATCATCCTGCACAACAAAACCTTTTTTAAAGAAGGCAATCAAAAGCAGCTATGTTTGAAAAAAGGGATGCGCCTGGAAACAGACAATAAAATTCCCGTGGAAATACTGGATCTGGTTGAACGGATATTCAGGCAGATCTATCCCTCGGAGTTTGATGTGTACAAGCGTGTTATGAACGGCCACAGTGCTCATCTTTTAAATATGATGATCGCTGAAAAGGATGTGGTTGACCGATATTGCCAGTGGCTGTTTGCGCTGTTGTTCAGGATAGAGATATGCCTGGATGAAATGTATCCTGGCCGTGAACTGCCCCGGCTGATGGGTCTGATTGCAGAGCGGCTTCTCGATGTATGGGTGACGGGGAGAAATTTAAAGGTGAAGGAGTGCTTTACGGTCAATACAGAGCGGATAGACAGAAGCTGGATTGCACGTTAAAACAGATAAAAATGGATATTTATAAAGATATAAAAAGATACCTGCATTATTTACTATATGCCACAAAATCCCAACTCAAAACAGAAGTGGCCAATTCTTATTTGAACTGGTTCTGGTGGATTCTGGAGCCCCTTATGGACATGGTCGTATATACGGTCGTATTTGGCTGGTTTTTCAAGTCGCAGATAGAATGTTTTCCGGCATTTGTATTTATTGGTATTACCATCTGGGGATTTTTTTCTAAAAGCCTGAACCAAAGTACAAAACTGATCAAAAACAATGCGGCAATCGTGAGTAAAGTGTATATTCCCAAACATATTTTACTCATAAAAAATCTGGCGGTGAATGGATTTAAGATGCTGATATCATTTGGGGTGACAGCTGTCATTTTTCTGATTTACAGAATTCCCGTGAATGTATGTCTGCTGTATGTCATTCCGGTGATCGTGGAACTGTTTTTGCTGACATATGGGATCGGCTGTTTTTTTATGCATTTCGGTGTGTATGTTGACGATCTGGCATATATCGTATCTATTTTATTAAATTTGATGATGTTTGCATCGGGAATATTTTACTCCATAGAAGAAAAAGCGCCCGAACCTGTGAATCAGATTTTGCTGTATTGCAATCCGGTGGCTTTTATGATCCAGTCCATGCGCAATGCAACCATGTACAGACTGGGAATTCATAAACCGGTTCTGCTTGTGTGGCTGCTTATATCGGGTGTGCTGGCAGCCCTGGGAACAAGGTTAATTTATAAAAATGAAAACAGCTATGTAAAGGTAATCTGATGAGCGATATTGCACTGGAAGTACACAATCTGTGCGTTGATTATAAATCCTTCAGGTCTACTTCCATACAAAATAATTTATTTAAGAAAAAAGAAAAGACGGATCTGGTGCATGCCGTTTCCGATGTATCCTTCTGCGTTGCCAGAGGAGAGATTGTAGGAATTGTGGGTAAAAATGGCAGTGGGAAATCCACTATGCTGAAAGCAATCGGGGGGATATTCAAACCGGATAAAGGGACCATTGACAGGAGGGGGAATACCGTTTCCCTGCTTTCCATCGGCGTGGGATTTGAGATGAATCTGTCCGGCAGGGAGAATGTTCTGTTGTCGGGCATGCTTCTGGGATTTAAAGAACGCTTTATCCGGGAGAAGCTGGAAGAGATTATACGGTTTTCCGAACTGGGGGAATTTATTGATTATCCTGTCAGAACCTATTCCAGCGGCATGTACTCCAAACTGGCCTTTGCCATTACGTCCTCACTGGATACGGATATTTTGCTGGTGGACGAGGTTCTCAGCGTTGGGGACGAACATTTCCGGCAGAAGAGTTCTGCCAGGATGAAAGAATTGATTTCAGACGAACAGAGAACTGTGCTCATCGTATCCCATGATATGCATACATTGGGGGAACTTTGCAACAGGATTATATGGATGCATGACGGACGGTGTATTGCAGACGGAAAAACGGAGACGGTAATTGAACAATATCGTCGTTTTATGACGACGGGAGAGATTGAGAGAACTGTGTGATGAAAGTTGTGATTCTTGCAGGCGGATATGGTACACGAATCAGTGAAGAGAGTATATTGAAACCCAAACCAATGATTGAAATCGGGGGTAAGCCAATTCTATGGCATATTATGAAAGGCTACTCTGCCCATGGATTCCATGAATTTATTATCTGCTGTGGATATAAGCAGCATATGATTAAGGAATGGTTTGCGGACTATTACCTGTATAACAGTGATGTAACATTTGATTTTGGCAACGGCAACAGCATGACAGTCCATAATAACGTATCCGAGCCCTGGAAGGTAACCCTGGTGGATACCGGCCTTGATACAATGACCGGCGGGCGGATTAAGAGAATTGAGCGGTATGTGGGCAATGAAACATGTATGCTGACCTATGGGGATACGGTCAGCAATGTAGATTACAAAAAACTGTTAAGCCATCATCGAACGACCGGCAGATATGTGACGCTGACGGCAACCAGACTCAGTCAGCGTTTCGGAATTCTCAGGCTGGGCACGAATTATGAAATCGAGAGTTTCCGGGAAAAAAGTTCTGATGATGAGAGTTCCATCAACGGCGGGTTCATGGTACTTGAGCCGGAAGTATTTTCTTATATCCGGGATGATTCCACCGTATTTGAAAAAGACGTTCTGGAAAAACTGTCAGAGTCCAGACAGCTTACCGCTTATAATCACGACGGTTTTTGGCAGTGTATGGATACAAAACGGGAAAAAGATAAATTGGAAGCCCTGTGGAACAGTGGGGAGGCGCCATGGAAAATCTGGTAAATAAAGGTTTGACAGAGAAAACAGGAGGAAACGATATGAGCCTGTGGAACAGTGAAGAAGAAGCGAGAGAAACAATCAAGGATCTGGTAATCCGGTATTATCATGATTTCAAAGAAGCCTCAGAGGAATTTAAACCGGGCAGGCGGATTTCCTATGCATCCAGAGTTTTTGATGAAAAAGAAATGTGTGCGCTGACAGACGCGATGCTGGATTTCTGGCTAACCTCCGGCAGATTTACCCGGCAGTTTGAAACGGAATTTGCCGCATGGATGGGCGTGAAATATGCCAATGTTGTCAACAGCGGTTCCTCTGCCAACCTGATTGCGTTTATGGCGTTAACGGCGCCTGAGCTGGGTGAACGGCAAATTCAAAGGGGTGATGAGGTCATCACCGTTGCATGTGCTTTTCCCACCACGGTGACTCCGATCATTCAGTACGGGGCAGTACCCGTATTTGTGGATGTGACCATTCCGCAATATAACATAGATGTGGCTGCGCTGGAAGAAGCGTATTCGGAAAAAACAAAGGCAGTGATGCTTGCCCATACCCTGGGCAATCCGTTTGACTTAAAAGCGGTAAAAGATTTTTGCGATACCCATGGTTTATGGCTGATCGAGGATAATTGTGACGCCCTTGGCTCCACATATGAAATCAATGGGATCAGAAAATATACGGGCGCCTGGGGGGATATTGGAACCAGCAGTTTTTATCCGCCCCACCACTTAACCATGGGGGAAGGCGGTTGTGTCTACACAAATCATCCGGTACTGGACAGGCTGGTGAAAAGCTATCGGGACTGGGGAAGGGACTGCGTATGTCCTTCAGGAACAGACAATCTGTGTGGTCACAGATTTGACGGTCAGTTTGGCATGCTTCCACAGGGATATGACCATAAATATGTTTACAGTCATTTCGGTTATAACCTGAAAGCAACGGATATGCAGACTGCAATCGGCTGTGAACAATTAAAGAAATTTCCGGATTTTATCAGGAAAAGAAAACATAACTGGGAAAGGCTTTACAAAAGGCTGAACGCCGGCAATGCCGGAGAAAAGCTGATTCTTCCCGAGAAGGCTCAGCACAGTGATCCCTCCTGGTTTGGATTTGCGGTAACGGTGCGGGAAGATTCCGGGCTGGACAGAAATAAGCTGACCAGATATATGGAAGACCACAATATTCAGACAAGGCTGTTGTTTTCAGGCAATCTGGTAAAGCATCCCTGCTTTGACCAGATGCGGAAAACAAAGGACTATCGGGTCGTTGGAGATTTGGCCAATACGGATTACATAATGCATCACACTTTTTGGATCGGAGTCTATCCGGGCATGACAGATGAAATGACCGACTATATGGCAGAGGTGCTCATCGAAGCAGTGCAGGCGGGTGCTTCCGCGGATGGCTGAGGGAAAGAACCTTTTTGGGGAGAATAAAAATAAAAGCGGTGCATATGAATACCGTGTGATCGCGGTTGTGGTTACACATAACAGACTTGAAAAAGTAAAGCTGTGTATTGAAGCTGTCTTAAAACAGACTTTTCCGGTACGTAAAATCCTGCTGGTTGATACGAACAGTGATGATGGAACCGGGGCATATCTTAAAAAGTTATCGTCGGAAAATGAGAAAATGGAAGGTATTTATGTGAAAAAAAACATCGGCGGTGCCGGAGGATTTCATCTGGGGATCCGTTATGCGGTGGCCCGGTACGGAGGAGATGTATGGCTGATGGATGATGATGTGATTCCGTCTGAGGATGCATTGGAGCAGCTGATTCATGCGGGGCGGATACTTGGTGATACATTTGGTTTTCTGGCAAGCCGGGTGAAATGGACAGATGGTTCGGACTGTAAGATGAATCGGCCTTTACTGGATAAAAGTGCCGGTATGGGGACGAATGGAACGATTCTTCCGGTGAAAAAAGCCACCTTTGTATCTATGCTGATTCAGGCACAGGTGGTCAGACAGGTGGGGCTTCCCATGAAGGAGTTTTTCATCTGGGGAGACGATCAGGAATACTCATACAGGATCCATTTGCGCTATCCCTGTTATCTGGTGAAAACCAGTGAAGTCATACATTGTATGGAAAAAAATATTCCATCCAATATCGCTATTGATTCTGACGACCGGATATGCAGATACAGATATATGTACAGAAATGAATTTTATATTTCCAGAAAGAAGGGATTTTTTTCTGTTTTGTATTATCTGTACCGGATGATACGGGATATATTCCGGATTGTAATCCGGAGCCGGAATCATAAACTGAAAAGGCTCAGGGCAGTGCTTTGCGGGGTGATTGAGGGCAGTACATTTCATCCTTCGGTTGAATATATATGGCAGGAGTGAACTGAATGATTAAAAAATGGATGATGATTTTCAGTGTGGTTTTCTATTGTGTCACAGTAAGAGTACTGGTGAAAAAAATCGCAAACATCAATGCCGGGCTGCGCAGTGTTCATGAAAAATCAGAACTGATGCGGCAATGGATTACAGCCGTGGAGAATGGCCGCTCAGTATACGACTATTTAAAAAGATGTGGATATGATTCTGTGGTTTTTATCTGTCCCAAAGAATGGAAACACATGCTGGACCGGAAAAATACACGGATACATGTACAGATGATCGACCAGGAAGCGCTGAAACCGGGTCAGACAAATCAGGATCTTTTGCCTGGAAACGACAGGTACAAAGCAGTGATATTGGTGGATCCCGGGAATTATCGTGAACTGAGTTACAGACTATATGATCTGGCAGATGTGCCGATTCTGAATTTTGCTGATATTCTGACGATGATGAATAAGGAATCGGCGGGGTATGCATAAGGAAAGACTTACGATTGTAATATCGACCTATAACAGATGCAGCCGTCTGAAAGCCAACCTGGATAAACTGCTCTCATACAGTGAGAAGAGAATCCGGTTTCTGGTGGGAAATAATGCATCTACAGATGGCACTGCGGCGTATCTGGAAGCGCTCGTATCAGACAGACTCAGGGTTATCCATGGAACAGAGAACAATGGATTTGAGAATTTCTGGCTTTTGGCTTTTGCAGTTTCCACAGAGTACTTTCTCTTTTTAAATGACAGGGATTCCATGGATGAAAAAAATCTGACTGAAATCTGTGATCTGCTCGAAGCAATAAAGCCATGTGAAATCATTTCCTGTGAAAGGGGATTTTGGAAGGGCGGTTATCTGAATCCCGCAGCGTTTACAGACCCCTTCTTCTTTTCGAGGCATCCGGGCACCCTTATATATGCAGCGGCGTATTGCAAATGTTATCTGAGCAGGGAACAGGTGTTGCATTACATTCAGAGGCAAAAACAGAATCTTTTTAATATTTATCTGGATTGTACATTACTTGGCAATCTCAGAAGGGGATATGCCTATAAAAAGTATCTGATCTCTCAGCCCAAAGACAGAGATATGATGAAACAGGAGAGAAAGGATTATTATGGGTGCAGCTATATTACGCCGGAATACCGGCTGCATGAGTTTGATGACTGGGCAGAAGAATTGGGCAAAGAACACAGGCGTGGGATTGAGAACATCTTTCTGAGCATGATAAAAAATGCATTGTTTACTTTGACATATGAATTCTATTACAGCATTCAGTCGGAGGATTTTGTGGCCCGGAATAACTGCCGGGGGTATAAAAAGAATGACTGGTATGGCAATGGAAAGAACTATATACGGCATGTACTGAACAGTGAGATTGTAAAAGAATTAAAAATGGAAAACAAAGTAAAAAGGATTTATGCGCAAAATATATGGAGATTTTTTTTCGGCCTGGGACTGAACCGGCTGGCGGAGATAAAAAATGGATTATTTAAAAAATGGCGGGGATTTTCATAAATATGATCATATCCGTTCTGTGCGAATGTACGGGGAACATGCCCGAAAGGTCAGGTTTTCCATTGTGATCCCTACGTATCGCAGAGCGGATCTGCTGGAGAAATCATTGCGTTCCGCATTAAATCAGAAAATGGTAACAGACTTTGAAATTGTGGTGGCAGACAACGATGATCAGCCGGCCGTGGAAAACGATACGTTTCAGCTGATCAGGGAATTAGCGGATAGCAGGATTGTGTATTACCGGAATGAGAAGAATATAGGTATCTATGGGAATACACTGCGGGCGGCAAGACTCGCCAGAGGGAAATATGTAATCCTGCTGAATGACGATGATCTGCTCCATCCATATTATCTGTATGTGATGAATTGTTTTATACATAAATATGGATTTTATGGCGTTATGGGAACCATTCCATCCGAGTTTACAACAGAACCGGTTATCAAAGAGATTCACGGCGGAATATCCGCATTTTCCATCACACAGGAGGGATTTTTCACAGGCTGCTGTGTTACGTCTCCCGGATTTCTGTATCCGAAAGAAATACTGGAAACCATCTATAACGCACATGAAGAGCTCCTCATGGGCGATCAGATTATACAGTATAAGGCATTAAAAAAATATCAGCTGATTCTGGTAGATTATCCTCTGGCTTTTTACCGTATCGGTGTCAATGAAACGATGCGGGATGAAGTGGCGGCTGACATGATGTTTCATATGTGCAAATTGAAAAGCCAGATAAGCAGGCACCATATTATATTATGGCTGTATATGCTCCTTTTCCGCAAAAACTGTTATCAGCAATATGTCACTTCCAGCGCGAAGTTCTGGCATAAAGAACATTTAATTCCTGTTGTTTTGCACCGGTTACACTGTAAATACAATGGAGAAAACAGTATAAAGCAGTTGGTCGCAGAAAGAATCTTTTCATATTTGCAGTACAGGTTCTCAAAAAAGAGAGATGTTTTCTACATATGACAATAGAAAGCTCGCGAAGCAAGATTTCTATCGTATATGACAATAGAAAACAGACAAAAACAAATATTACGAGGGATTAAAATGTTTAAAACGAAAACAGAAAAAAGTAATTTCAATGAAACTGTCCATGAGGAACACAGCCTGATTTTGGGAGTTGGCATGCCAAAGTGTGGTACAACAGCCATTGAGAACTATCTGTTACGGTCAAATGATTACTTAATGGAAAATGGATATGAATATCCCAATTTAGAGTATGAATTGGTGGCCCGTGATATGGAAGTACCTCCCTGTAAAGGAATCTATAGTAACGGGAATGGTGGTGTATTTATTCAGTATTACAGAAAAAATCAGCCGGCGCCCAGGGATCATATCTATGAGAATCTGTGGGAAATTATTAAGGAGAAGCTCAAATACCGGAATGTTATTCTCGTATCGGAAGATTTCTGGCAGTCAGACTGTTACAGAGTGGTAAAGGATATGAAATCTCATGTACAGGATACGAAAGTCATCTGTTATTTGCGAAGACAGGATCTGTATATAGAATCCAGTTGGAACCAGGGAATTAAGGAGGGTATATGGTCCTGGAGTTTTACACAGTATATCCATATTCTGCATATTGATGAAGAATGCGGATATCTGAAAAAGATACAGGCTATGGAAGAGGCTCTGGGAGGAGATACTTCTGCGCTCTCAATCGGAGCATATGAAAAATCTCAGCTGAAAAACGGCAATGTAATCAATGATTTTCTGGACCGCATTCATATTCCAGGCAGGGAAGAAGAATCGGCATGGGGGAATGAAAAGAATGAGCGGCTATGTGGCGAACTGTTGGATATAAAACGGTTTATTAACAGCCTGACCAGAGACGGGGAAATACAAGAGCGATTGCTTCGTTATATTGAAATTTACATACATCAGACAGGGGACGAACGGGAATGTTATTTCAGCCCGGAACTAAGAAAAGAGATTTTGCGGCGTTTTTCGGAACAAAATGCGCAGATTGCCAGACGTTATCTGCACAGGGAAGATGGCAGATTGTTCTGTGACAGCGATACGGTGCCTTATCCTGTACACGAGGATAAGGCCGTTGATCCCCAGATAGAAGAGAAACTGATAAAAATGGCGGTTACAAACCTGTTAGGAGAAATCGGCAGGAGATAAGTTTGGCGGGATAAGCAGATGAGAATATTAGTGATTGGCGGAAACGGGAATATAAGCTGGTATTGTGTTGATGAAGCACTGAGGAGGGGGCATGAGGTCTGGGAGTTAAACCGTTCGCAAACATGTAGGACAAGACGGGAGATTCAGCCCGAAGTTCATAAACTCACCGCAGATATTCATGATGTTGAGAAGATAAAAAGCATTGTGGAGGGATGTGTATTTGATGTTGTAATCCATTTCATTTGTTTCCATGAGAGAGATGCCAAAGAAGCCATCGATCTGTTCAGAGCCAGAACAAAGCATTTTATGTTCATAAGCAGCGAGGCGGTTTATAAACGAGCAGGCAGAAATCTCCCCTTCAGGGAAAGCTGTGAGCTGAATGATCCCGACAGGGCAGACCCTTATGTCAGTGGAAAAATACGGGCAGAAGCGGTTTTCAGGAGGGCGTATATGGAAAGCGGCTTCCCGGTTACAATTATCAGACCGGCATACACCTATGATGTAATTGTACCTGTGTCCATTGGACATAATTGCTTTACCGCCCCGCAGAAGTATCTGGATGGGAAACCTGCTTTGATTGCAGGCGACGGAACCAATCTATGGGCTTTTACCCATTCGGGTGATTTTGCAAAAGCGTTGATACCGCTGGCGGAGAATCCGGATACGGCAGGAGAGACATTTCATATTGCAACAGATGAATGGCTGACCTGGAACGAAGAAATGGAACTTCTCTTTTATGCACTGGGATTGAATCAATACAGAGCGATCCATATTCCCTATGACGAGGCTCTTTTGCTGAATGATTTTCAGCCCATAGATCTGATGGCGCAAAGGATGTGGCATAACATTTATGATACCGCAAAAGTGAAAGAATATGTGCCTGGATGGAAGGCGGAGATTTCGTTTGAAGAAGGGATACGCCGGACGATTGACTGGCTGCAAGAGAAACCCGTCCGCAGAAGATACAATGATCATCATGCGGCCGGACTGGACAGACTGTATAAAAAATATGAGAGGCAGGAGAAAACACCATGAAATGTCAGATATGCGGATGCAGTGAAAAAAAGAGATTGAGCAAACTCTGCTCAAACATGAAAATTATGGGCCCTTTTTTTCCGGATCAGGACAGTTCTGTAGTCTCCTGTCCCAAATGTGGCAGCGTGTATGTTGATACAGATGCCCGCCAGGCAGCTTTTACAAAATATTATGCATCTGAATACAGTCAGTCATTAAGTTATTTTGAAGTATTTGGGCGGGATGAGGCACAGAGTTATTATGAACAAATTGAAAAAAGAATCTCCAAATATGTGCACAAGGATGGCCATATTTTAGAGATCGGAGGCGGAATCGGAGAATTATCAAAATTTCTTGCCGAAAAAGGCTATACAGATATAACCGTTATGGAGCCTTCGGAAAGATGTATCCGTCTGTGTCGTGAAAAAGGGCTGAAGACCATACAGAGTGATGGATTTGCAGGTTTGGAAGAACTTGAAAATGCCTTTGATTTTATCATCATCAACCATACCCTGGAACATATATTGGATTTTCATAAAACGCTTGAAAGCGCACACCGGATGCTCAAACCCGGATGTGGTATGTATGTTGAAGTTCCGGACGCTGCAAAGTATGCGGAAACGGAGTTTGTTCCCTATTGGTTTTTTACATATGAGCACATTGTACATATGTGTCTGGAATCATTTGATAATCTTGCGCGTGTTTTCTCATACGATGTCAGGGAAAAGGAAAGTTATCTGAAATGTCACAGCTACCATGTGATGTACGGGATTCTGGCCAAATCGGATAAGCAGCGGGAAGAGCCGCTGCGTCTGCACTGTGTGGAAGAGGCGGTCAGTGGATATATCAGAAGTTGTGAAGGGAAATTAAAGCCGGTTATGGATAAAATCCGACAGGAAAATGTCCCGCTGATTTTATGGGGTGTGGGGACTTCCACGGCGCAGTTGCTGAACGGGAATTTTGATCATTGCAATGTCGTAAAACTGGTGGACAGCAATCCTTACAGGCAGAATGTCATATATACCGTTGCCGGAAAGAATCTGAAAATTGAAGATCCTTCTGCGATCGATACGGATGATATGATTCTCATACTGCCACTGATGTACGACGCATCTATCCGGAGACAGATCAAAGAGATGGGATTAAAAAACAGAGTACAGTCTCTGATCGAGAACTATCAGACCCGGCGCGCAGCTTCAGACAAAGCATGATCAGACCCGGCGCACAGTTTCTGATAAAGAAGGATAAGACACAGGAGGAAAGGCTATGACAGCAAAAGAAGGGCACAGATATTATAAAGAAAGAACGAGACTGGAAACGGTGATACCTCTGGCTGCCCCGTTTATTTTATATGTTGATCCGTCCAGCGCATGTAATCTCAAATGCAGGTTCTGTCCCTGCGGAAGGGCTCATGACGATCTCTGGACAGAGAGTAAACGCAGCAGTGTCGGGGTTATGGAAATGGACTTGTTCCGGAAAATTGTTGATGACTGCAGCGGCTTTCCGGATCCGATTAAAGTTTTGCGGCTATATAAAGAAGGGGAACCTCTGGTCAATCCGCATTTTGCAGAAATGGTTTCCTATGCCAGGCAGTCAGGACATTTTACCGGTATTGACACCACAACAAACGGGACTCTGTTACACCCGAAATTGAACCGTGAAATCATCAAAGCAGGACTGACACGGATCCATATTTCCGTGGAGGGGCTGTGTGGGGAAGACTATGAAGAAATCTGCGGCACAAAGATAGATTTTGAGCAGTTCCGGGAGAATCTGCGCGATCTGTATGAGCACAGAGGAGATTGTCATATTTTTATAAAAACCATTGTGGAAAACTGCAGTGCGGAAGATGAAGCGGCCAAAAAGGAGAAATTTTACCGCCTGTTTGGGAATCTGTGCGATGAGATCTCTTTTGAACATATTGCACCCTGCTGGCCGGGATTTGATAAGGAATTCTATTCGGAGGAGGTCGGTGTATATGGAAATAAAATACAGGAATGTGTGGTATGCCCCAGGCTCTTTTATATTCTGACAATTAATTCTGACGGTGCGGCCACGAGATGCATTGTGGACTGGAACAGAAAAATGCTCATAGGTGATGTGCATCAGCATTCCGTGCCGGAATTGTGGAAGATGATGGATACATACAGAATCGAGCATTTAAAAGGCAATCGCCGGAAAATGACAGGTTGTGATGAATGTCTGGAAATAGAGACAGCGGCAATAGACAACATTGATGCGTACAGAGAGGAATTATTAAAACGTTTTGAGCAAAATTAAGCTATTACATATTGCCGTGCATCTTGGAGGCGGCGCCGGTAAGGCAATCGCCGGTATGATGATTTCTGCCGGGAAGGTGGCAGAGTCGGATATTGTACTGCTGGAAAATCCCCTGAACCAGACATATGTGAATCAGTTAAGAAAACAGCATAGCAAGGTGAAGGTGGAAAGAGACGCCGATACGATACGGCGGCTTATTCCGGGATATGATGTGGTCGTTATCAACTGGTGGGGACATCCGTTGATGATCAGGCTGTTGCTGGAAATGGAAGGTGTGCAGGGACGTTTTATCATCTGGAGTCATATCAATGGGTGTTCGTATCCATATTTGCAGGGGGCTTTTTTGGACCGGTTTGATAAAGTGTTGTTTACCACAGGTTATTCTCTGGACAATGCGGCATGGGGAATCAAAGAGAGACAGAGAATTATGGAGAAATCAGCGGTTGTATACGGAATGGGAGATTTCCACCCCGAACAGGTTTCTCCGAAAACAACCTGTTTTGAACATTCCGGGCTGACCATCGGATACGTGGGAACATTAAACTATGCCAAACTGCATCCCCGCTTTCTGGAGTATTACAAAGAGGCCGCAAAGAAATATCCGGGTGTTCGTTTTGTTATGCTGGGAGAGCCGTCAAAGGAGGTGCGGCTTGCGATTCGCAATTCAGGGTTGGAGGAATCTTTTGAACTGCCGGGGTATGTGGACTGTGTCTGGGCGTATTATCAGAGAATGGATGTATTTGCATACCTTTTGAACGAAAGGACTTATGCCACAACAGAAAATGCGCTTGTGGAAGCCATGGCTGCGGGACTGCCGGTGATTGTTCTGAACAATCCTGTAGAACGGCATATTATACAGCATGGTGTGAACGGGCTGCTTGTAAACAATCCGGCGGAATTTGTTGATTGTATTGAATGGCTTTCGATGAATCAAAATGGCAGAGAGCTGGGCAGACGCGGCAGAAATTTCTGTATCAGCCGATATTCGGCCTCTGCCAATCTGGATGTTTTTTATTCTGCCTGTAAAGATGCCATGGCGTGCAGAGAGAGAACATATCTGTTTCGGGAAGCATTGGGCAGGAGCCCGTTTGAAGCATTTTGTATACAGGCCGGTCCGGAGGGGCAACTGTTTCAACGTATCTGCGACGGCGGGATGGAAGAAGCGGCTGAGGAGCTTAGGAGACTGCCCATTTATCTGGAAGAAGATAAGGCGTCTGTATTTCAGTTTGCAAGATACTTTCCCGAATCAGAAGAATTACAAACGATAGCGAGGTTTATAAGACAATATGAAAATTGAAGATACCAAATGTCAGGGGGTTAAGCTGATCCATTGCTTTTCCTCTCATGATGCCAGAGGCGGATTTACCAAAATCTATCATGAACCCGATTATCTGGCAGCCGGATTGGATGTCCGTATGAGAGAATCCTATTATTCGTCGTCGGGCAGGGATGTGATCAGAGGGATGCATTTTCAGCTTCCTCCCTATGACCATGCAAAAATTGTACATGTTATAAAAGGGGAAGTGGAGGATGTGGTTTTGGATTTAAGGAAAAACAGCCAAACCTATGGACAGGCTTTTTCCTTCCTGCTGTCAGGAGATGATCCGAAAGCGCTCTATATTCCGGCCGGTTTTGCCCATGGTTTCAAAAGCATGCAGGATCATACACTGATGCTGTACCAGGTTACCAGCGCTTATGAACAGTCAAGCGATACAGGGATATTGTATGATTCGTTCGGTTATGACTGGAAAACGGCAAGTCCTGTCGTATCGGACCGGGATAAGAGTTTTATGAAATTCGAGGAGTTTGAGAGCCCGTTTTAAAGGAAAACGGTTCAATATTTGGAGGCGACATGAAGACATTTATAGTAACCGGGGCTATGGGATTTTTGGGAAAAGCATTTGTAAACTGGCTTTTGGGTGAAGAAGAAAAAGTGATTGTCATTGTACGGGATAAGTATGCGGCCATGGATACCTGGGGCAGCCGGGTTGAAATTATAGAACGGGATCTGGCGGATGTGGGAAGTATTACAAAGCGGCATATTGGCAATCCGGACGCGGAAGGGATTTTTGTCCATTTTGCCTGGGAGGGGACAAGCGGGGATAAACGGGCTCTTGAGATGACACAGCTCAATAATATCCGCATGTCCTGCGAACTGATCAGAAGGGCAAAAGAACTGGGATGCCGGCGGTTTATCAATGCGGGTTCGATTATGGAATATGAGGCTATGAAAACCGTGTCTGCGGATGGTGAGCGTCCATCCAGGAATACCATGTATTCCATAGCGAAACTGACGGCAGATTTTATGATGAAAACAATCGCTGCGGATGTTGGCATTGACTATGTGAATATTATCATATCCAATATATACGGTCCGGGAGAGGTATCCAGACGGTTTCTGAATAATGTTGTCAGGGCATTGGTGAAAAATGAATCGTTAAAGCTGACGGAAGGTTATCAGCTGTATGATTTTATTTATACGGATGATGCCATGAGAATGATTAAGGCGGTGGCAGAGCGGGGAGAACCGTTTGAATCCTACTATATCGGAAATGAAAAGCAGAGACCTCTCCGGGAGTTTGTGCTGGAAGCCAAAACCATTACGGGCAGTTCTTCTGAATTGTTATTTGGGGCAATTCCCTTTACGGGGCAGGCGCTGGATTATCAAGAGTTTGACTGTAAAAAAATCAGGAAACTGGGGGTGCTGCCCAATGTTTCCTTTGAAAAGGGCGTGCTGGAGACTGTGAAGTGGGTGAAAGCGCAATAAGATGACCTGTGGGAGATGCAGAAAAGAGAGAGGATACTGTTATGGACCATTTAGATAAACTCGAAGCAGAAGCCATTTATATCATGCGCGAGGTTGTAGCCGAATGTGAAAAACCGGTGATGCTATATTCCATAGGGAAGGATTCATCCGTTATGCTCCATCTTGCAATGAAAGCCTTTTATCCGGAAAAACCGCCGTTTCCATTTCTTCATGTCAACACCACATGGAAGTTCCATGAGATGATAGAGTTCCGGGACAGACGGGCCAGGGAACTGGGAATAGAGATGCTGGAGTATATCAATCAGGAAGGTATAGACCAGGGAATAAATCCCTTTGACCATGGTGCTGCTTATACAGATATTATGAAAACCCAGGCGCTGAAGCAGGCTCTTGACAAGTATGGTTTTACTGCGGCCTTTGGCGGCGGAAGACGTGACGAGGAAAAAAGCCGCGCCAAAGAACGGGTATTTTCTTTCAGAAATTCTGCCCATGCCTGGGATCCCAGGAATCAGCGGCCGGAAATGTGGAAATTGTACAATGCGGAAATTAAAAAGGGGGAAAGCATCAGGGTATTTCCCATCTCCAACTGGACCGAAGTTGATATATGGCAGTATATAAGACGGGAAAATATCCCCATTGTGCCATTGTACTATGCGGCGGAAAGACCGGTCGTATATAGAGATCACCATATCATCATGGCAGATGACGAGCGTATGCGTCTGAAACCGGGGGAAAAACCTGTTATGAAGCGTGTGAGATTCAGGACACTGGGGTGTTATCCCTTATCGGGAGGTGTTGCGTCTACGGCAACAACCCTGGATGAAATTATAGAAGAAACCCTCAGCGCCATAGAGTCGGAGAGAACCAGCAGGGTGATTGACAAAGACGGCGGTGTGGCCAGCATGGAGAAGCGGAAGAAAGAGGGGTATTTCTGAATGAACGGATTGCTGAAATTTATTACATGCGGAAGTGTTGACGACGGCAAGTCCACTCTCCTGGGGCACATGTTGTATGACGCAAAACTCTTGTTTGCAGATCAGGAACAGGCGCTGGCGCTTGATGGAAAAATAGGAAGTGGGGGGGGTGAAATCGACTACTCTCTTCTGCTGGACGGACTGATTGCGGAGC